>Ga0315298_1003585_pt1 | contig 24488 bp, 22 predicted proteins | sample WHS_1_MG_FD_203077 | JGI IMG/M metagenome (GOLD analysis project Ga0315298, IMG submission 203077) | Extremophilic microbial mat communities from Washburn Hot Springs, YNP, Wyoming, USA - WHS_1_MG | ecosystem: Environmental > Aquatic > Thermal springs > Hot (42-90C) | place: USA: Wyoming...
GAAGAGCTTAAACCCCTCAACTTCCGTAACGTACTCAAAGCCCACACTTATGAGCTTTGCCGCTTCATCTACAGTTCTGGCGGCTTTGACAGACCACTCGTCGTTGTCGCTTGCGTTGTAAATTGCTTTTTCAAGGTGTATGTAACGCGTCGTGCTTTTCATGTCCTTATGCCTTGCAAACAACTGCACCTGAAACGGGTCCTTGATCAGGTGAGCGTAAGTTGTCAGTTTCCAATGGCGCAGCGTGTGGAAGTGTATCTGCAAGAGTCGAGGGTTACAGAAGCTGGAGGCAAATTGTTTCTTTGTTTCTTATCGATATTGCTGGTTACGTGATATTTCAGAAACATTTAGTCTTCCTTTAATTTTACGCCTTATAACAACTGTGCACATGTTGAACGGCAGCGCGTTACTTCTTACGCTTAAGCATATTTTCAATTATCGGGCGAAGCTTCGCGTTTTCTGCCTTTATCTTTTCCCTGCCTAGGCTGTGTATTTGTGCGTCCATTTCGCGGATTAATTCTGCAAACTTGACGCCTTCGGCTGCAGAGACGTATTCCACACGGAACCTTTCAGCGCTCATTCCAAGCTTCTGAAGCATCGGCGCCAGGGCATCCATCCGCGCCTTCATCTTCCAGTTGCCGCTTATGTAATGGCAGTCATATGGCAGATGACATGCGGCTACCAGCACCATGCCTGCGCCAAGTCTTAAGGCTTCAAGTACGAAGTCTCTGTCAACCCTGCCTGAGCACATGACGCGTATGGGTCTAATGCTGGCGGGGTACTCGAACCGGCTTGTCCCAGCTAAGTCCGCGCCGGCGTAGCTGCACCAGTTACACAGGAAAGCCAGAATCTTGTCTTCGGGATCACGTTCAAGTGCAGCGCGGATCTGCGCCAAAATTTGTGCGTCAGTGAAGTGCATCTGCGTTATGGCGTCAGATGGACACTCAGCCACGCATGTGCCACAGCCGTGGCACATGGCGGTGATTACTTCGGCAGGTTTTTTCTCTTCGATTTTAATGGCCCCGTATGGGCAGCGTTCCGCGCATATGCCGCACTTTGCTGTGACATTTCTGCATTTGCTTGGGTCAACAACCGAGATTATTGGCTCGATCTTCCATTTAGGCTTTGAAATTACGGTGGCAGCTCTTGCCGCTGCACCGCATCCTTGAGAGACGCTGTACGGGATGTCCTTCAGTCCTTGGCATGCACCTGCTAGGAAGACGCCGTCGGTGGGTGCATCAAGCGGTTTAAGCTTGGGATGGCTTTCCATGAAGAAGCCGTCTGACCCGCGGCTTAAGTTGATTATCCGCGCAATCTCGTCTGACCCTTTCTTGGGTATTGACGCCGTGGCTAAAACAACCATTTCAGCTTCAACTTCGATTGGTTGTCCAAGGTTTGCGTCTTCAGCGTAGAGTAGCAGGTTATGCGTGGCTGGGTCTTCTTCGATTCGGCTTACTCTCCCGCGGATAAAGTTCACGCCTTGCGTCCTTGCCCTGTCGTAGAATTCTTCGTAGCCTTTTCCTGGGCTTCGCATATCCATGTAGAAAACGTAGACTTCCACGTCCTGCTTGTACTTCTCTTTTAACTGGACTACATGCTTGAGCGTGTACATGCAACAGTAGTTTGAACAGTAGGGATACTTGTTCTTGTCCCTCGAGCCCACACACTGTATGAACGCAACGGAATGCGGCTTCTGCCCGTCTGAGGCGCGAACTACCTTGCCTCCTGTTGGACCAGCAGCTAGGATGAGCCTTTCAAACTCGAGCGAAGTGATCACGTTTGGGTACTTTCCGTATCCGAGCAGTGGCATGTCATAAGGCAGGTAAACGTCGTATCCTGTTGCAACTATTATGGCGCCTACCTCAATGTCGATTTCTTCAGGCTGCTGGTCGAAATTTATAGCTTCTCTGGCTCCGCAGGCATCGATGCACTTGTAGCATTCAATGCAGTAGTCCTTGTTGATCGTGTAAACCAAGGGTACGGCTTGGTCGAAAGGTACGGAGATGGCTTTTCGAACGCCAAGGTTCATATCCCACTCATTCGGGTATTCTATCGGACAAGCATCTTTGCATTCACCGCAGCCTGTGCAGCGTTCAGCAATCACGTAACGCGGGTTCTTTCTGACTTTGACTTTGAAGTTGCCAACATAACCATCGACGCGGAGCAGGTCTGCGTTGGCGATTATCTGGATGTTCGGATGTCGACCTACATCCACCATCTTTGGTCCTTCAATGCAAATTGAACAGTCCAAGGTTGGGAAGGTCTTGTCTAGCTGCGCCATGTGACCGCCGATGCTTTCAGTCTTTTCGAGCAAGTATACTTTGAAGCCCATTTCAGCCAAGTCTAAAGCTGCGTTCATGCCCGCGATGCCACCGCCTATAACTAACGCCTTGTTTGTAACGGGCACCTCAATGGTTTGAAGCGGCATAAGAAGACGCGCCTTGGCCACTGCCATACGAATAAGGTCCTTGGCTTTTTCAGTAGCTTCCTTCGGCATGCTTGAGTGACACCACGAAGAGAACTCACGGATGTTAGCCATCTCAAACAGGAACGGGTTTAATCCGGCTTCTGAAACTGTACGTCTGAAGGTGGCCTCATGCATTCTCGGTGAGCAGGCGGCGACTACAACGCGGTTCAGCCTGTAATCCTTTATGCCTTTCCTTATCTCTTCCTGTCCAGGGTCGGCACATGTGTACCGGTTTTCCTTAACGTACACAACGTCCGGCAACGTTCGGGCATATTCTACAAGCTCCTTCATGTCCAATGTGCCTGCAATGTTCAGCCCGCAGTCGCAGATGAAAACACCTATACGAAGCCCCTCTTTTTCACTCTGACCCCCAATATTTGTGGCGCTCATCGTATAGCCTCCTCAGTCACGAAGCGTTTAGACACGGCTTCGCGTGCTTTTCTTGAACTACTTGCTTTCAACTCCTTGACAAGCCCTGCTGGCGAGGTGAGCTTCTCAAGGGCCTTATTCCATGCACCTGAGCGAACAGGCGAGTGAATAACTTTGGTTCTTCGTAGTGTAAGCGCGCCCTCAACGGGGCAAACAACCTTACATGCGCCGCAGTAGACACAGATTTTCTCGTCTACGTGAACCTTGTTGTCGACGCTGGAAAGGTACAGTGCACCCTTAATTGGACATACATCTAGGCAGTCGGTGCAGCCTTCTGGGCAGGCTTGCTGGTTAATCGCGATTTGGCCCTCCATAAACTTGCGCACTTTCAAGGCGCCTGGGGGACATTTAAACTCGCACAGCCGACAAGTTGGGCAATATTCTTTCTGCACTTCCAATCTAACCTGCACACGTCTCAGTTGGCTTGGACTTAACTCTTCGAGATTAACGACAGGTTTTCCGTCGAAGGTCACACGAGTAACCTTTATCAGGTTAAGCGGACAAACAGCTTCACATTCACGGCAATCCTTTGGGCAAAGCCGCGTGTCCACGCTTATCTCACGGTGGACTTCGGGAAAGCTTTCTTTTTCAATGACTGGAAGTACATGCTGCCCGTTCAGCGTCAGCCTAATCGCGCCGTAGGGGCATAATACGTCACATATGCCGCAGAAATTACATTTTCCTATGTCAACGTCCACATGAGCCTTCTGAGCTTTCTTTCCAACGGCTTTAGGCTGCTTTTCAAGTTTGATTGCATCCTTCGGGCAAACCAGGCTGCAAACTTCGCAACCTACACACCTGTTCCTGTCAAGCGTAAGTTTGTAGTCCTTAACATGCAGAATCCACTGCAACGTCAGCTTGTCTGCCGCATCTTTCTTAACGGTTTTCAACGGCATTTATTACTTCACCAAGCTACATGTGCGTCGAGAAACGTTCAACGCATCGTGAATGTATGCTTGGAATGCTTCAGTGAACTCTTCATGATATAAATATTGCTTGGCAACCTTGGAAATTCACATGTTGAAAGCATTCGAAAACGCTTGGTTGAACGCTGCAGCTAAACGTGAAGCGTTCAAGCAGCATACAGCCACAAAGCATTTCAGGTAGGCGCGGTCTAAAAGCTTAAGTAAAGTTAAGTCCGACGACGCGAGAAAACGTTTAAAGGCTTCTGCCTCGAAAACCTTCTTTAAACCTGTTACTACAACAAGCGAGTCAACAGTAGCAACGCGCACAACTTCATCCAGTAGCTTGCCAGGTTCAGGCATGTTTTGAAGCACAGTAAACGCAAAAACCATTTTGAAAATGTGAGTCTGAAAAGGCAAATGGTCTGCGTCGGCTTGAACTAAATGTACATTTGTATACCCCTTCGCTCTTTCGCGTGCCTTCAACAGCATTCCACGGGAGATGTCCAAGCCTACAACAGTTTCAGCGCGGTGAACAACCCAGTCAAACATTAAGCCCGTACCGCATCCAACATCCAACACGCGTCCCTGCACGGGCAAGCGTAAACCTTCGAAGACAGATGAGTACTTGGCTTCTTGCTCCTTTGAATACCGCGAGTCGTAAATCTCCGCAGTTAAATCGTAGCGTTTCATCACGCTGCGTTTTTGTTTTTGCCCGCTCAATTCAAACTTACCAAGGAAGTCTTATGTACAATAGTGCTTTCTAAAGGTACTGGCGACTGTAGATGCGAGCTCCAAGCAAAACAATGACACTTTCAAATCCAAGCGTTGACGAGGCAAACGCACTTGTAGAGAAAGCCCTGTCCCAGAAGTGGACACTAATACTGGTGGGCAACTGCATCGTGCACTATGCGGGGCGAGCCAAATCCACGTTAGGCGCTGGCGAAAGAATTTTGATAGTTAAAGAAGACGGCGCAATCCTTGTTCACAGGCCGTTAGGGTATGAGCCCGTTAACTGGCAGCCGTCTGGATGTATAATTCATACACGAAAGGAAAACAGCGTTCTGGAAGTCAAGGCCATCAGACGGAAGCCTCTCGAACACGTCAGAGTCACGTTCACCAGTATTTATCTTGCTGCTGCATTTAGCCTCAAAGATTCAGCAGGCTTCGTACTTAATGCAAGCGAGGAAGACATGCAAAGGGCGATTTTGCTTAAGCCCTCCTTGCTTGAAGAGGGGTTTAAACCTATAAGTTACGAGAAAAAGGTTGAACCTGGGTTTGTGGACGTTTACGGCGAAGACGAAAAAGGTAGACTTGTAGTCGTTGAAATTAAGAGAAAAACCGCTGGCAAAGAAGCAGTACTCCAACTTGCGAAATACATAGAAGCAATAAAATCAAAAATCAACCGTGAAGTTCGCGGCGTCTTAGCGGCGCCGAACCTAGCTAAAGACGCGCATAGACTGCTTGAAACGCTCAACTTACAGTACAAAACGTTAAGCCCGACGAAATGCGCTGAAACGCTAAGAAAAGACTTGGACAAAAAGCTTGAAGAGTTTATTAACTAAAGCGTCCTCGCCGAAACTTTTAAGTCTTCAATCGAGCTATCTTTTTCATCGCTTTATAAGACTGTCGCAAGAAGACTACTGAATTCATTCGGTGGATGGATTGCACAAACCTTAATGTTTTCCATCCTATTTTGTTCTGGTGCTGAGTGCGCTTGAGAGGTTTTTAGGCTACATGCCTTTAGACGGGCTGACCCGCAACGGATGTCATGTGACGTAGCCCGTAAGCGTATATGACGTTGCTGGCGTTCCGCCTGACTTCGGTGGAGAAAAGTGGGTTTAAACAACAGCAACTTGAAAATACGCAACCTCGCAAGCTTCCATGAAACACCGCTCTGATAGGCGGGCTGAACCAAACTTGGAAGTCACCCAACTTGTTGGGTGTAGGACGTCAAACCATGAATAACTATAAATGTATAAAGCCGTTGGAATCTGGAATTTAACCACTAAAAACTTCCGCTTAACTTGCAAGACGCAGGATTCTGCCTCTGAAATCCAACGCTGCTGCATGTAGATGCAACGCGAGTCAAGCTTTTAACTGTGTCGGCGGGAAGTCCCCATCCTTCAGGGTTGGGATGAAAGCCGACACGCTTATATTCTGTTTCGTTCATACTTATTCCTCACTAGGCATGGGACAGGCCGAATTTACGCCTGTGGAGACTGAGACCTCCGTAACCCGCCTTCCAGACGTGACTCGAAGAAACGTTTCCGTTGACGGGAAACTGCGCTCTGGAGTGGATGAGGACCGAGTCTGGTCGTGGAAGCAGGAAGCCACTTCCTTTAGGGGGTGGTAGTTCACATTGCCGCTCATGTCGAAGCAATATTATGAGGAGCTCTATACGCGTAGCTTTCTCATACGACGTGCCTACCAAATAGTACGTTACTGTATGAAAACGTATGGGCTCAGGCTTTGCCGAATCGTTTCAGATGAAACCTTTCCGCCGAAGGGATTAAATTCTCCGTCATTCTTGTGTTCGCATAGATAAAGGTGAACGAGCTCTTGAATTTATGGAGAGAACTTCCTGTTGGGGATAAGCCGCCTGAGCTGTTAAACATGGTTATTGAAGTCACAACTGGTTCGCGGGATAAGTACGAGTACAACTTCGATTGGGAGGCTTTCGTTTTGGATAGGATAATCCCTTCCTCTGTTGTTTTCCCTGTGGAATACGGTTTCGTGCCTCAAACATGGTTTGACGACAACGACCCCTTGGATATAATGGCGCTCAGCTATGAACCGCTTGAAGTCGGATGCATCCTTAAGGTCCGAGTGATAGGCGCCTTAATCATCGAGGACGAAGAGGGACTTGACGCAAAGATCCTTAGTGTGCCAGTCAACGATGCTCGCTTTGAAGGGTACAAAAGAATCACGGATGTTCATAAGCATAAGCGCCGAGAGATCCAAGAATTCTTTGAAACTTACAAGCGCTTGGAACCGCATAAATGGGCAAAGGCACGCGAATGGAAAGATGCCGAGGAAGCTATGGAAATTGTGAACTATGCAATGGAACGGTTTAGGGAACTACACGAAGAGAAAGTAGAGTGAACAGCGGTCATCCTTGCAACACTTGCAGTTGGCTAGCTTTTGTAGTTTTTAATCACACATACGTGTCCGCTATTGTGAAGGTCGTTTGGATTCGCTAGCGAATGCGGCGAAGCTTAAAAGCATGTTTACAGTTCAATAGTCAGTTATTCTTCGCTGGAAAAGCAGGGTTTTCAAGATTACACTCTGTCTGATCCATCGCTGGAGTGGAATTTCGAACCTGCCTGCGATATGTTTCAGGGCGTCATTCAACGTTCCAAACCTTCGCGGTTCTTGGCGCATTGCATTCCGAACATTTTCTCGAACCTGCCATACACCTACGGGCATTATGTAGCCTGGCCGTGCTTCCCGAAGGACGATGACTGCGGCTTGACGCTGTTCTTTGACGAGCCGCTCACAGATAGCTAATCGTGCAGCGTAGTAGCATCCGCCGATCTTCGCGTATGTAGTCCGTCCCTCGTTGCCCTCATAATCTGAGAACATGACTGCACTTTTACCTCGCGGATTCCAAACCGTGCCTGGATACCATGCCTCAATCGACTCATAGCTCCATCGGCCTGGAACAAGGAGAACTTCGAAGACGTTGTCCAGATAATGCGATTCGTAGACTCTATACTCGTCGACTTCGGGGCATGCCTTAACGTTTTCGCACAAGGTTTTAGAGACTGTGTCGTCAACAGCCGTTATGCTCCATCGCGTTGGAACGAAACGCCTTTTTTTGCCGACGCCGAAAGCGCCTACGCTGAAAGCCTTCTGAATCTTCGATACAGCCACACCTTTGCGGTAAAGTTCAACAACGGCCTCAGCTGCGGGAAGGTCAGTGTCGTAGTAAGCCTTCTCAACTTGCGCGTCAAAACGAACGTTTCCAACATGAATTTCCTTTATTGGTGCAGAGGGACCAAAAGGTTGAACCTCGTCGTCCAGTAAAATTGAACCACGCGGCTTCTTTGCAAGGTTCAGCTCCGTTTCAACACTGTCGGCTGCCAACGCCAATTCCCTAGTGGCTTCAACTATTCTTCCAGCCTTCTCGAACTCTTTAACGTGAATGCGATGCTTTCCTCGAACGAGTAACGAACGAAAACCAACGATTTCATCGATCGACCTGCCAAACCAGCCTTCAGGCAGATCAAAAAGCGCAGTGTTCTCGCTCACCGGAGGAACAAGAGGCCCAGCATATACAAACGGGTAGCCAACGCGACCAACGAAAACTCCAGGCGGCGAAGCACCACAAATCGACTCGCTCGAAACTATAGGCATAGTCTTCAAGAAATAGTTCATCCTAACAATGATTGGACAACGCGCTTTCCCGCACAAGAAACGAGCACCCTTGCATACAACGCAAAGGCTACTATTCGAAGCATGCACTGACAGCTGATCAAGCGAACCAACTGAAGCGCCTAAACGCTCAAGCGCAGTAGACAACCAGCCTTCCAGCGTCGGCGTGGAATGGCTGGACGAGTGAACCGCACACATTACGCTTTCTCATCTACGCACGCTGTTTCATATGCTTTCCGCCCAAAGCTTGAACTCAAAGCAGGAAACAAGTTCTCCCGAGAAAGATTAATTAGCTAAAAACTCATGTATTGTTGCGGCGCTTAGGCCAACTCATAGACAGCCCAGGTAGTATAGTCCGGTCACGGCACGAATCTGCTGCCGGAATAGTATAAGCGGCTGTCGCCCGCTGGACATTGCAGGGACTTGGCGCTCTGCAACAAGAGCCGGGTTCAAATCCCGGCCTGGGCGCCTACATTTTCGTTGTGATGGTAAATGGAGTTGTATATGCTTTAAAGCAAGATAACGGTCAGATTCTCTGGAAGACGGAGATGCAAGATGGAAACTTCATGGTTGTTCGGCCAGTTGTCGCCGAATTCAAGCGCTATGTGGCTGGAGAAAAATACGTGCACTGCGTCGCTGTTGACACCGGAAGCATCTTCTGGAGTTATCTGCATCTTGGCACGCGAAACCCATTGATGATGGCTGACGGAAAAGTTTTCCTTATCGATTCAGTTTCGTTAACTGCAATTGCAGAGTCACCAGCAATACCGGAGCACACAACTTGTGTCCTTACCTTGGCGGCGTTGGTCTTAGTCACCGTTATCGCCGTCCCCTACCGGAAAATGTGAAAAGCAGGCATGACAGGCCACTGAGTCCTTTCAGCATTGGATATGAAACATTCCTGGTTCCAATGAATAGTGTACTAAGATTATTTTAAGTGCGCAGCTACGCTGTGACTATTACTTTCACAGGTTTCTCATTCAAGTTGCTTGCTGTCCTCAATGCGTTTTCAAAGTCGGAAATTCTGAAACGATGCGTGACCAAGCTTTTTACGTCTACAAGTTTTTCAGCGACAAGTTTAACGGCTGTGGGATACTCGATTGGAGAAAGGTAAGTTGCGAAAAATAAGGCGTCACCAGCACGTCCAAAGTCAACTCGTCCCTCGAACTCTCCGAGTAAAGCCACTTTTCCAGCCTTTCTCACAAGGCGTGGCGTTTGTTGCACTGCACTCACAGACCCAGAGGCTTCGACCACGATGTCTGAGCCGTGTTTTGTAATCTCTCCAACCTTTCTATCAAGTTTTTCGCCCTGCACATTCACGATTTCGTCGGCCCCGAACTTGCGAGCAAGGTCAAGCCTGTTCGACCACATGTCAGCCGCGACCACTCTACAGCCTTTCAGCTTGGCTACTTGAGTTATCAACAGACCTATAGGTCCCTGACCGATCACCGTTACCCAGTCGCACACGGCAGGTTTGAGCAGGTCAAATACACGGACTGCCAGGGCTATGGGCTCGATGACTGCGGCTTCGAGGTCGCTGACGCCGTCAGGAACTGGAATCAAACTCGCCCGATGCATGGCCACAGTTTCTGCGAAAAAGCCATCCTTGTCGATCCCCATAAACCAGCTGTACCGCTCGCAGTACGTCTGCAGACCTCGTTGGCAAAAGTAGCATTTACACCATCTTTCGGCGAGAAAGCGTACGGTTTTAACGGTGGGATGAATCGCTGCTAGATTTATATTTCTCAATCTTCCATCAACTCATTGGATGTGGCTTGGATGCTTGAAAGGCTCGAATAAGGCTTCAAGCCGAGGTAGGCGGGGAGGTTTGAGCATTAAATATAGGGTTTCTTCAGGCTTGAAGAAGCCGTTAACGGGCTGGTGGCTCAGCCCTTGCAGATAGCTCCAGAACCATGAAGGGATGAATGCCGGCACATATGTGCGCCGAAGCGTTGAAGGGGCTGTGTGCAAGAATCTCCAGGCTTCAGCCGTGGAGAGTGTCAACACAGTAGGCAACCGGCACCATAATAACTCTTTCTCCGGTATCATCTCTGACGCCCCAACCGTCATGACCGATTATCGTGCCAAGCCTGATTTGCCATTCGCCATGGTAAAAGTGAAGGGCAGTTCCGCAAATGCTTCCCGCCTTAAACTTCACACCAACGCTTCTGCACGAAACCTTTGGTTCAGACACTCCGTCTATCCCAATGTCGCCTGGACTATGATAAACCACAGCTTTCAGAATACTCGCCCTTCAAATAGTCATAACCGCACAAAAACTTTTAACTTTATTCATTTAATACGCTGTGCTTGGAAGAGGGATACATACAGCGCGAACCCCGGAATTAGGCATCTCGTTATAAGAACTATATTGGGAAGGGCAAACTTGCCTTCGATTACGAGTCATCATACTTCAATCATACGTCTACTCGACTGAGCTGTGTGGACTTTTCCGATTGGTCGGCTCGCTCTGAAAACCACAAGTTGCTTTACGAGTTATTCGATGGGATGATTTCATTCTATCTGTGCCTGTTGTCGATTCTGCGTTTTCGACTGTTTTAATAATTAACTGTCGACTCTTAATTCCTTTCACGGTTTGATTTTTCAGTTTGTTTGCGCTACTGATTGAATGTGAAAAGTTTTTACGTTGTTCAAGCATTGTTCTGGTTTGATCTATTCATTCACTCGTGCATGTGCTTGCAGCATGTTAGAACGGGATGGCTAACGATGTCTCTTCAGAGCTTTGCCCAAACATGTGCTTTCTGATGATGGCGGGGCTGCAAGGTTAATAAGCTTTTTATACGGTGTTTGCCATTTAATATGTGTTTGTTGTGAGAGTGAATCGTTATGGCAGTTGAAGTTTCGTCTGAATACATTGACCTTCTGAACCAAGCTGTGGCGCGTGAGTTGCAAGTTTCGATTCAATACATGCTGCAACATGCGAAGATGGAGAAGCTCATTCGTAGGACGCTTTCCGAGAACATTCTGTTGGATAAGACGACGTACGATGCTGTCGGCAAGTTTCTTCGTGAATTTGCCATTCAAGAAATGAAGCATGCTGCTGCGGTTATGGAGCGAATTTACTATCTCGGCGGAACGGCAACGACGAAGGCTAACAGAGTTAACGTTGGGAACAGTATAAGCGAGTTTGCAAGAAACGGTGTCAAGGCCGAAGAGGAAGCGCTTGCTCTATACCGGAAAATCATCGATTCCACTGGCAGAGTTGGCGACGTAGAAACACGCGAGTTGTTCGAAAAAATTTACGGCGAAGAAGAGAAGCACCTTTTCAAGTTCCAAGAGTACGTGAACGTGCAGGATGAAACAGGAGAGTCGCAAATGTCGCTTTCAGACTGGCGAAAGATCTTCTCAGAGGATTATTTTACGCTCCTTAACAAGGCAGTAGCCGCAGAGATCTCTGCAATCGTTCAGTATACGAACCAGCATGAAAAGGCAAGCTTGCTCGCGTTGAGAACCAAGAACACACCGCTTGAAGTAATAACTGAAGCAAACAAAGCTAAAGTTGTAAGTGACATGCTTAAGCCCATTTTCATGGTTGAAATGGAACACTTGGAAAAAATCACGGAGAGAATATACCTTCTCGAAGGCGAAGCCGTAAGCGAGCCTGAGCCTATTCCGAAAGTCGGTGAAACAGCGGAGGAATTCCTCAGGCTGGACCATGAAGCTGAAAACTACGCGATAGTCCTCTACAGGAAAATCATTGAAGAATCCTTAAAACGTGGAGACACCACGACGCGGCGACTCTTCGAAGACATCGTCATGCAGGAAGAAGGACACTACTGGCAATTCGACGACTTCCTACGATGAGACCAAAGCCATACTTGCAATAAGCTTACCAGTTTTTTCATGCACCCCTTTTCCTCATGTTTGGATATGAATCATTTGGCACCTTCGCAATTACGACCACGAGCTTTATCGCCGAATCTATGCAAAAAGCGCTTTGTATGATCTCCGAAGCCTTCTGTGCGGTTTCTTTCTCAACACTCGCACGTGCTGCCAGTCAGCTTTGGAAGTTCTTTTCGACGGTTTCTTCACAGCAAAAAGCCTTCGCCTGCCCGGGGCTAATTTCGCTGCAATGTGTCGCATGTAGGAATTCTGGTTAGCTGACTTGTCTTTTCCGAAAGGTTAATTCGGCAGAAATGTTAAATTAATGTTTTAGGGCGAAGTTGTTGAGCGAAGTCGACGAAATGCCTCTTTGTGAAAGATGCGGTAATCCTATAGACGAGTGCCGCTGTGTTTGCCCTTACTGTGGCGAGACAAGCGGTTGTGAATGTTGCATAGGGTTCGGCAGGGCGACAGGCGGGTAGATTTTTCTGAATTTCGCCCCAAGCTTGTTCAAAGGGATTAGACAGGAAATGGTACAGAATGGTTTAAATTGGATGGCTGGTGGACCGCAGGGAAGCGGTGTAGACACCGCCGCAAACGTCTTCGGAAAGGCGTGTGGATATGGCGGATTGTACGTTTTTGGAAGGAGAGAATACCATTCAAACATTAAGGGTTTGCACAGCTATTTTCATCTGCGCGTTGCCCCTAGACAAGTGCTTGCCAACGTAGATGACGTAGACTTGCTGGCGGCATTCGACGCTGAAACTGTTGTGAGACACGTGGGTGAGGTAATTTCTGGAGGGGGCATAATCGTTGATGCGCAACAACTTGACGTGAACGTCTTAACGATTCAAACGTTGCCTCCTGAATTCAGGGTTGAGCTTCGCGATTTCATGGACAGAGAACACGTCGGCGAAAAACTGGGTGATTTCCTTCGCTACGCGGAGAAACGTGGCATTCACGTATATGCTGTTCCGTACATGGAACTGCTTGAGGGGGTTGGTGAAAAACTCGGGATAGAGAAAATCAGCAAGATCACACGGGTAATAAACACGTTGACAGTCGGCGCCTCGTTTGCGCTTCTTAGATACAGTAGAGAGCTTGTCGAAAAGGCAGTTCGTTCAACTTTTCCCGAAAAGACGATACAGATGAACCTTGTCGCGCTGGAGTATGCGTACGATTACGCTGAGAAACACTTTGGCAGCTTTAAACGCACGCTTTCGCAGGTGCCTTCGAATGAGGAAAGAATCTTTCTAACAGGTAACCAAGCCGTGGCTATGGGAAAAATCGTCGGCGGATGTCGTGTGCAAACGTATTACCCGATTACGCCGGCAGCTGATGAAAGCGAGTTTCTCGAAGCACATGAAGTTCTGCACACACGTAACGGAGAGGAAGCCATTGTTGTAATCCAAACTGAGGATGAGATTGCTGCGGTAAACGCGGCGTCTGGCGCTGCGCTTGCCGGGGCTCGAGCTGCAACGTCAACCTCGGGTCCAGGGTTCTCGCTCATGGTAGAAGGCTTAGGCTGGGCAGGCAACAGCGAGGTTCCATTGGTGATTACGTACTACCAGCGAGGCGCACCAGCCACCGGTTTACCAACGCGGCATGGACAGGCAGACCTGCGGTTTGCACTACACGCGGCTCACGGCGAGTTTCCAAGGATCATAATCGCTTCAGGCGACATCGAGGAATGTTTTTACGATGCGGCTAAGGCGTTCAACTTTGCAGAGAAGTATCAAATGCCTGTTATCCATCTGATCGATAAAGCGCTGGCAAACTGTGCACAGACATATCCCGTGTTCAATTATGCAGGATTCAAGATTGAAAGGGGCGAAGTCTTGGCGGAGAAGGACCTTGAAGGGCGCGAGTATAAGCGTTTCAGGTTCACTGAGACAGGGATTTCCCCAAGAGTTTTCCTCGGCACGAAGAACGGCGTACACTGGTACACCGGCGACGAACATAACGAGTTTGGGCACATAAGTGAGGAACCGTTAAACAGGCGGCGCATGGTTGAGAAACGCATGGTCAAGCTTGAACTCGTTGACAGAGAAGTCCCGCTTTCTGAGAAGATCAATGTTTACGGCAACATCGACTCGGAGAACATAGTTGTAAGCTGGGGGTCGCCTAAGGGCGCCATAATTGAAGCTTTGAGCCTGCTTGCGAGTGAAGGATTCAGCTTGGGCTTCATTCAAATCCGCATGGTCAATCCGCTTCCTGCAGCTTACTTGAAACGTGTCCTTGGAGAAAAGAAGAGGATAATTGACGTGGAAGACAACTACACCGGACAACTTGGCGGATTGATCCGGGAAAAAACCGGTTTGGCGCCGCATTATCACGTGCTTAAGTACACAGGGCGCCCTGCAACAACTACTGAAGTGTACAATGCCTTAAGGTTAATCCTGAAAAATGAAGCGCCGGAAAGGCAGGTGTTGATGTTTGGGTCTTAAACCCTCAGACTTTAGAACAGAAGTTTACGCAGACTGGTGCCCAGGCTGCGGCGACTTTGGCATAATGAATGCGCTTCACATGGCTTTTGCCGAACTAGGCATTGAACCTCATAGGCTTGTAATTGTGTCAGGCATAGGCTGTTCAGGCAAGGAAGCACACAACATCAAAGCTTACGGCGTCCATACACTGCACGGGAGAACTTTGCCTTTTGCCATGGGAATTAAAATTGCTAATCCTGAGCTGGAAGTTTTGGCAATAGGCGGGGACGGAGACGGCCTCGGCATAGGCGCTGGGCACTTCGTCAACGCGGGAAGACGGAACCTGGACATGACTTACCTTATGCATAACAACGGTGTTTACGGGCTTACTAAAGGTCAGGCATCGCCTACGTTGCGGCTCGGCATACAAACAAAAGCTTTACCTACGCCGAACATCAATGAAGCCGTGAATCCAATAGGGCTGGCAATTGTTTCGGGCTACACGTTCGTGGCGCGGTCATACGCTTACGACGTGAAACACTTAAAGGAAACGATTAAGCAGGCAATACAGCACAAGGGACTCGCTTTCATAGACTGCCTTCAACCATGTCCCACTTACAACAACGTGAATACGAAGGAATGGTACGCTGGCGAAGACCTGATAGACGAGGAGACGGGAAAACCCAAGCCAAGGCTCTACAAGCTTGAATTATCAGGCTTCAACCCCGTTGTACATGACTGGCAAGAAGACCCCCAAAAAAAGGTTGCAGCCATAATGAAGGCTCAGGAGTGGGGTGACAGAATCCCCATCGGCGTGTTCTACAAGAACGAGCTGGAATCAACCTTCCAGGAACGCATACTTAACCGAATACCCTTCTACTTGGCAAACCCGCCTGCAAAACAGAAACTATGCGATGAAGAAGGCTACGCAACGGTTGACCTTTCAGGGTTCCTTGAAGAACTGAGAATAGCCTGAGGTATCATGTCGAATGCTCATGTCGGGATTACTCAAAAGTTGCGTGTGCACAACTACAGATGCAGAAGTGGATTGAAAGAAAAATACGAAGGAAGCGGGTGCTGCTCAAAGAACAGTCAGCTTTCCGAATTTTCCAACGTTAAGCTGTATTTCGCCTTTGAAGCTTGTCACGTAACCATTTTCTATCTTAACATTGTCGTTGAGGTTAACTTGGTCGATCTGGTCGTTCCAAAGTGTAAGCTTTATCGTTCCAGATTCGTCAGCTATTACGGCGTCTGCCACGCGGTAGGTTGCATCCTTGAAGCGTGAGGTTACTTCTCGAACCTCACCTTTATCCACAACGCGACCTTCAACGTTGACTCTCCGCATTCCATCACGTAGCTCGCTGATTTTCACGCTCTTTCAGCTCTCCGGTAAAACCATAGTTTTCGGTCAATGCAAACTAAACCATGAATATAAGCCTTACCCGATGGAAAAGTTAAGTCCAAATTCAAATCGCGCCATGCCTCCTTGTACATGTGCTAGGCGGATAGCTCAAAGCAGCCGTTGTGAAAAGCAAAATCGCGGATTAACCCTCAGCCTAATTCATACGTGAAGCATGAATATGAAAGCCTTGCACATGGAGATTATTACATTAAGGCATAAGCTATAGTGCGTGGCATGGACTTTTCCGACTTTGTGCCGAAAGTGCTTGCAGACAGCCCCTGCTCAGAAGCCTAGAAGTAAGCCCACCAGCACGGTTATGGAAAGGCTTCCAAACGCAACTACGAGACTTCGGCTCCATTTAAAGCCTGCAGCCTCATGGACCAAGATGGCTGTTAACCCGAAGAGCCACGCATATACGACCGCTTGCAGAATAAAGCTTGACTGATAGAACTTGGCTACTGCGGCAACAAGTCTTGTTTCCGCCGCGGTAGACTCGCCTGGAACGCCGGCCCAGTACTCAAAAGGATAATAAAGCGGTGGAAGCGTAAGCCACGCCAAGGCTATACTTGCTATGGCTTGAACCGTAAGCGTCATGAACGCCGTGCCAACTGCAACCATTAGTGGCTTCCACAAAACTACAACTTTAAGACCCTTGAGGATGAAGTAAACAAGTCCCGTTAGTATAAGCCAACGCATTATATACTGCGTAAAAGCGTTCAAGACAGAGTTAGCAAGATATGAAGCTGCGTTAATTTCCAGCGGTGTCCTAAAGCGGCTTTTGAAGAATAAACCGTCAAGTCTCAGCGTTACTGAACTCTCGTTAAAACCGACGTTAATAACTACGCCAGTTATGTTTTGCCAATTTGCTGTTGAGCCAACGGTTTGCCATTCACCGCCCCCAACTGGCAAAGTTATGTTATTCCAATACATAGTGGAGCAAGCTTGAAACTCCTCGGTTAGATCATGAACAAAATATGAGTCGTTGAGAGAAAGTAGGCGCAGCGACGCATTTTTCACCGTGGAACCGCCGGGGTAAAGCTTAACGCGAAAAGTAACATTTCTAAACCCATCAGAACTGCAGTCGACAGAGGTTTCAGGCAGCCGTATTTCTGCACGGATCATCTCGCTGTTCAATGCCGTAAACTCTATGCTACTGTTTCCATAGTATGTGCCGTTCACGTAGTCCAAAAAGTTCTGATGCACTGTTACGCCCTCGTTGACACTCCACAACGTGGCGTTCTCGGTCCATAGGTCACCATTCAGGCCCGTAGGCACTGTCTGCTCAACATATGACCTTGACAGAACTATGTATGAAACGCTGAACTGCGCAACCACAAACAGAACAAGTACAAGTAGAGGCGTAAGGTAGCTCGGGGTCTGCACAGCTTTCTTCAGCACTTTAACAGGTGAACAGACGATTTTGAGCGCGTCAGTAGCCGTCAAAGCTGTAGGCTCCGTTACGCTTTATCAAGCTTGGCTTTTAATAAGTTTTTACCAAAAAAATTCATGAAAAAGCTGCAAAACTGGAAAATCAATGGGTTATCGCTTTTCTCTGTGAAGTCTTTTGTTGCAACATTTCCGTGAATTAAGCTGGACCCAACATGCCCAAGCAGAATAACCCTCTTCTTCACACTCTGCGAGTGGCCCACTAGCAGCGTCTGCAGGCAGGATTGGATTTACATTGTACCCTCCTTGGAATTTATATGCCGTGGAACGTTTTGGAGTGCAAATTTAAGGTTACTAAGCGTGAAAGTTTGTTGCTTAGCGACTGGAGGCGACAAGCCTACATTCCAAGCTTGAGCTGCCTGTAAGTTTCATAGTTTACGAATTCAAGATGCGGATTCTCTGCTTGATACTTTACGGTGAGTTTCTGCCGTGGTCTTTTTTCAAGTATTTGGTTTGTTGTCCTGAACAGATAGGCATCGCTTCCAGCGCCCGACCCATAGCTGACCATCAGTATGGTTTTTTCTGGTTTGGCAATGTCGAGAACAGCGGCTAAGCCCGTTGGTGAGCATCCTGAATAGGTGTTGCCGAATTTGCTGACTTGAAGTGAATCGGCATATTGTTCCTCTTTGAATCCGAGTTCTCGTGCAACCTTTGCCGGAAACTGTGGGTTGGGCTGGTGTGTCACGAAGTAGTCAATGTCAATAGACTTCAACCCTTGGTTTTCCATAAGTTTCGTGGCGGCTTTTTTCACATGTTTGAAGTAGGCAGGGTCACCTGTGAACCTTCCTCCATGCATTGGAAAGATTTCGCCGTCTCTGCGCCAGAAGTCTGGCGTGTCACTGGTGCAGGAAGACCAAGCTTCAATTTCGGCGATGACGTCTTGTTTTCCAAAAATGAATGCAGTACCACCGTAGCCTACGAAAAGGTCCAACTCTCCACCAGGAGAGTCTCTTGGCGCTGCTTGAGAGTTGTCTGCGCCGACTACCATGGCGTACTCGATTCCTGACTTCGGATAGCTAACGAGCGCCACAGCGTCTTTAAACATGCTTGACGCAGCTTTGCACGCAAACTCCGTGTCAACCGCGTCAACGGACAGCACGCCTTCTTCTTCTGTGCCTAGCTTAAGCACTTGAGCCACTTTGGAGGCGATGGGTTTGACCGCGTACGGGTTCGATTCTGAACCCACATAGACTTTGCCGACACGTGTATTTTCTACACCTGAGTGTATGAGAGCGAGTTTTCCTGACTCCACAGCAGCGGTAATCGCGTCTTCATCGATGAAGGGAACAGCCCTTTCCAAGATGCCTTCCTTGATGCGGAACCTCGAAGTGTAAAAGCCATAGCCCACTATTCCTGGAAGTTCATGTTCGTGTTTTGGTTTGACAGGTACGTATTCCTGATGCAAGTAGTACTCGTCGGCAAACGTGAACGCCAACGAAATTGTGGGTATGATTTCCTGCTTGTCAACCGAGTAGCGGCGGCGGAACCGTGGCACAACCTCACGTCCTTCCAGTTTCGAAAACTCAACGTCTTCGCCTTTCTTGATTAACCAGTCTGTAAGGCGTCCTGGGACACGAATTTTGCCGTTGTGGAAGGATACAATGCCATACACATAGCGTCCAAGCTTAGTAAACTTGTTCGTTGGTTCGGTGACAAGCGTGCATAATTCAAGTTCTCCCTTGTCGTAAAACAAGTCGAAATCCGACATCTTCCCAAGGCTTTTTCTGCCGCAGTTGCTACAGTAATCACGCGGCTCAAAGTATTCTTTCCCGCATATTCCGCACTTGCTTGCCCTTAGCCTGTCACCCAAATAGGAAACTCGACGTTCAATCGGTTCGCTGCTCACGCCTTTGGTCCTCCAAGAATGCATATGCGCGCGCTCGCTCCGAAACCCTCAAGCTCCAGCGAACACGCATACTTTGGTAGCTCGTCAACTTTGACTTGCCGGTCGCCAGCTTCTCCGCGAAGCTGTTTGAAAAGCTCGTACAGTTGGGCGCCGCCTGTTGCGCCGACGGGGTTCCCATCGGCTTTCAGCCCGCCGTTAAGGTTTGTGAAAAGCTTGTGACCGCCTAAATCGTAGTATCCTCGGTAGTCGCTGCAACTTCCGCGAATGCTTCTCCAAGCAGTTCCAGGCGCGCAGAAGCCGAGGTCTTCAAGGGAAACCATTTCCATCACGGTTGACTGGTCATACAATTCGGCAATTTGAATGTCATGGAGACTTATGCGTGCGGTTTCAAGCGCATTTTTCATGGCAATTCTGGCAGACATGAAGCCTGTTAAATCGTCCCTTGCTGGATAATTCAAGTAGTCCGTTGCCGAAGTGCAGGCTAGAACTTTGACTGGAAGGTCGGTCATTTTCTGCGCAGCTTCTTCGCTGGCAACTATGAGCGCTGAGGCGCCGTCGGATACTGGAGCGAAATCATAGATTCCTAAGGGTTTACCTGCTGCTTTACGTGCACTTAGTACTTGCTCAACAGTTATTCGTCGCTGAAACTGTGCATATTCGTTGCGCAGAGCATGTTCATGATTCTTGACTGAAACCTGCGCCAACGCAAGGTTTAAAGCTTCGAGGTCTTCGCCTTTTATACCGTACTTCCTGACATATGCACGAAGCATCAGTTCATGATTCGATTCAGGAGTGCCTCCGGCATAGTAACTCCATGGATCTTCGAGGAGCATCAAGTCATCACGGATCTTGTCCCATCGGTCAGTCATCTTCTCTATTCCGCCCACGAGGACGACGTCGTAGACGCCTGCACGGATCGCGTGGCATGCTGTTTCCAAAGCGCCCGTCACGGAACGTGCAACCGTCATGGGAACGTGGAGCCCTGTTAGCTCTGAAAGAAACCCTTCCTCCAAACCAAGTTTATTAGTGATCGGAAGAAAACAGTCGGCGATGTAGCAGGCTTGAAGGTTTCGCCGTTCTAAATCGCATTCTTTTGAAGCTGCCAGCCAAGCATTCTCGATGAGCTTTTCAGGCTCCAAACCGTAATGTTCTCCGAACTTTGTTCTACCTACAGAGACTATGACCGGATGCTTTTCCATAGTGTTCAGTTCCTTCCCGAACGCAAATACCAAGTTGACAAAACAGCTTTTAAGCGTTTGCCAACTTCACTTTTCAAGGGGTGCGGGAAAACCTACTCTGGGCAAAGCGCGCGTTTGCGTCCAAGAGGATTGACAAAACTCTATTGTCAAAGACGCATTCCTAAACCGTGTCTTCCAGTAGTTTCCGCTTGAGCTGCCTTACTAAGGTCATCAGTGCCTTGCTTATTTCTACTGGATAGATGCCTTTGCCGCGGACCTTTTTGTACTTCTCTGGAAGCATGGACAGGTTTTGCGCTGCCTGGTTTCTTATTTCATTTAGCGTGGGATAATTGTATATTCTTCGTCCATTTTCCATGACTTTCATCAGCAACGGTTCAGCATCAACTTTCTCATCGGCTAAAGCAACAAGGTCTTTTCTGAACAGGCCTTTTGAGTCTCTGAAGCGGTACACTTGCTTTCTTCCTGGAAGTGTAACTTTGCCCTTGCTAAGCTTCATTATCGGAAGGAATTCGCCTTTTGCGTTTGTGGTTTCTGAAAGCTTATAAATTACGTCTAGGTAAGGCTTGTCTGCAGATGTGCCCATTTTTGTTCCAACACCGAAAGCATCGATAGCTGCGCCTTTTTTTATCAAGTCTTCAATGCGGTATTCGTCCAAGTCGCCGCTGGCGAAAATTTGCATGTAGCCTAAACCATTTTGGTCCAGTAATGCCCGAACTTTCCGGCTTGTTTCCGCTAAGTCGCCGCTGTCTAAACGTACGCCGCCGAGCCTGCACCCTTTTTCCTCAAGTTCTTTAGCCACGTGGGCTGCCTTCAAGGCGCCTTTAAGGTCGTCGTATGTGTCTATGAGCAGGGTAGACTTGTTGGGAAACGTCTTCACGAAGGCACGAAATGCTTCGATCTCATGTTCGAAAGCCATAATGAATGAATGCGCCATCGTACCGAACACGGGTATGTCGTAGACCATTCCTGCGAGAACGTTGGACGTGCCGTGGCAGCCGGCGATGTAGCTACAGCGAGCAGCTTTCAAACCTGCATCTATCCCGTGCTCGCGTCTGAGGCCGAATTCGATTACGGGTCGACCTTTCGCGGCTGAGATGACGCGTGAAGCCTTTGTGGCGATGGTTGTCTGCAGGTTTACAGTGTTCAGCAAGAAGGTTTCGACTAGTTGAGCCTCGATTATTGGCGCTGTCACTCTGATAAGTGGTTCACATGGGAAAGCAACCGTTCCTTCAGGCATCGCCCACACGTCTCCTGTGAAGCGGAAGCTTTCCAAGTATTCGAGGAACGCCTCGTTGAAGCCTTGCTTTCTAAGGTAGCGGATATGTTCGTCGGTGAAACGTATATTTTCAAGATACTTCAGCACTTGCTCTAATCCAGCGAATAGAAAATACGACCGATTTCTAGGAAGCCGTCTGATGAAAAGGTCAAATGTTGCAGGACCCGTTTTTCCATTGTCGAAGTAGCTTGCGCACATCGTCAGCTCGTACAGGTCCGTGAACATGCTCATGTTTTCTTCTTTCAGAAAATATAGAAAACTGGTCATAAGCCTATTACTTTCAGAAAACAGGATTTAATCCTTTCTACACGCTGTCAGAAATTTTCATTTTTGCGCTACACATCTCGCGCATTCCCAGTAATTAGTAGCAATAGAAACAAAAGGCTTCGGTGGCAGTAGCCGGGAATGAAGCTGATGCGAAAGGTCTCGGGCGGATTCTTTCGTCTATGCCGCTGTTGGAGACATGCAGTCGTCTGATTAACAGGCGAGGACCACATGCGACGGAATACCTATGGCGCCGAACTCAAAAATCAAGCTCGCGCGCGCATACAGGAGTACCACACGTTTCTTGCGCTGGCGCTAGCGCTTACAGTTACTTCGGTCGCTGCTCTCGCTGGAAAACGGTTACACAGGTTTGAAAATCAGCGTTAACGACCATGGTGGACAGAGAAAGCACGATCTAATGAAAGCTGTTAGACTAAAATGCTACAAAGGCTTAAACAAGAGGGTTGAATCCGAATAAGACGTTCTGCGTTGGTCTGGCGGAGTCTTTGGCTTGAAACTCTTATATATCGCCACTGCCAATTGAGTTCAGAGAGTCATGGCTGAAGTTTGTCCACGATGCGGACTTCCCAAGGACTTATGTGTCTGCGGCGAAATCGAGAAGGAGCAGCAAAGGATTCGCATTCGGCTTGAAACTAGGAAATTTGGCAGGCCGACAACGATAATCGACGGCATCGACGACAAGAACACGGATCTTTCATCGATGGCGCAGAAGCTTAAGGCGTACTGTGCATGTGGCGGAACCTCTAAAAATGGTCAGATAATGCTACAGGGGGACCACCGCGACAAAGTCAGGGAATTTCTCATCAAAGCAGGCTACCCAGAGGAAAACATAGAACGTCAGTAGCCGTTCAGTAATAGGAGAATTCATGAAATGAAACTGTTCGAAAATACGCGTGAAGTACTCCGGACGCTGAAGCACAAGAGGCCAACGCTGATCTATTGTCCAAGATGCGGTAACCCAGACATTAAACTGTCAACGGGACTAGATATTTGGTTAACGCCTAAAAAGTACGTTTGCACCAAATGCGGATACGTCGGTCCAATTGTTATGGAACTCGAAGAAGAGAAAAAAGAAGAAGACGCGTAGAAAATGTCTAGTCTGGGAGTTCAAGGTTTAACTGTTTCTTCAAGGTTTTGTAGCGGTTCCTAACAGTTACCTCAGTAACGCCTGCAGCCTCCGCGATATCCTTTTGGGTCTTTTTTTCGCCTCCCTGCAGGCAGGCAATGTACAGCGCCGCCGCAGCCAAGCCCATCGGGTCTTTGCCCGCAGCTGCACGTTTCTTGCGCGCGTCACGAAGAATCTGTATTGCAAGACCCTGCGTCTTACCCGAGATTCCTGTGCGCTCAGCAATCTTCGAGACGTACGTCAATGGGTCAGCTATGGGCATGTGCACTTCAAGCTCACGCAGTAACAGCCTGTAGCAACGTGCAACATCTTTCCTGTCAACAAGGCTTGCCTCAGCAATTTCCCGCAGCGTACGCGGCGTTCCGCTTCCCCTGCATGCAGCGTAGAGCGCGGCAGCAGCTATCGCCGCAATCGACCGCCCGCGAACCAAGCCTTTATCCAAAGCCTTCCGGTAGATGACGGCAGCTTTCTCCTTGATTGGCGGTGGAATGTAAACCTTGTCGGATAAACGGTCCAGTTCAGCCATGGCCTGCGCAAGGTTCCTGTCTATTGAAGAATGCACTCTTGAACGTATCTGCCACTTCCGCAACCGCCACATCTGCAACCGTGTGGACAGAGGCAACTTTCTGCCGAAGGCGTCGCGGTCTACCTGACTGATAGCCGTAGATAAACCTTTGTCATGCACTGAGTAGGACGTGGGCACACCTACTCGGCTTCTTGAAGCCTTCTCTTCCTGCGTAAAGGCTCGCCACTCAGGACCTTTATCCATCATTTGTTCGTATAACACTAATCCACAGTCGCCGCAAACGGTTTCGCCTGTGTCGTAATCATGAACAAGGTTTTCACTACCACATTCAGGACACTTGTCTACTAGCCGCTGACGCGGCTGATTATCCTTCTTATTTGAACTCAACTTTGGACACTCCAACCACTAACCGCGTAGAACCGTCACCAATTCTCATACAGGCTGAGAAAACAGCACATTCGGCCCCGCGCAAACTAAGCTAACGCACAGTGCTAATATATAAGCTTTATGGTTGGGTAAACAGGATTCAAATTAGCCAATACGCAAGAACAAACATAAAAAAAACACACAGAACAATGGAATGTTGAACCCTGAAAACGAACATAGCAAAGGCTCCATCATACTCAAAAAACACATACCCCAAACGGTAGGCTTTAAACACTAAGCCCTCAACAGTCCGAAACAAAAAATAAAGGAAAGGTTTTAATGAAAAATACATGCTTAGAACGTACCAGTACATACGGAACTAAAGCCCGGTGGTGTAGTGGCCAAGCATAGCGGGCTTTGGACCCGCCGACGAGAGTTCGAATCTCTCCCGGGCTACCAACAACCCCAGTCAGGATGACGTTCAAACTCTCGGTTTAGTTATGATGACTTGTGATTTGAACCTGCGAACCCCTACAGGATGGCCGCCTCAGGGCTACGTATTTGGCCATACT
>Ga0315298_1003587_pt1 | contig 24484 bp, 20 predicted proteins | sample WHS_1_MG_FD_203077 | JGI IMG/M metagenome (GOLD analysis project Ga0315298, IMG submission 203077) | Extremophilic microbial mat communities from Washburn Hot Springs, YNP, Wyoming, USA - WHS_1_MG | ecosystem: Environmental > Aquatic > Thermal springs > Hot (42-90C) | place: USA: Wyoming...
ATTTTGCAACCCCGATCACAGCAGGGATGCCGTATACGCTTTTCATCAGTTATGACTCTGTGGCAAACCGATTCACCTTCAAGATCGGTTCGGAAACCTATACCTTTGGCCCATCCGGCCTTCCGACAAGGGTGAGGGATCCGAACTCGCCGTGGAAAGGCCTGACGGCCCGGACACAGATCAACGACGACCAATCCTTTGGCTACGTTGCCGCGGCTTTTGACAACGTCTATGTAAATGGCACCTTTTACGATGACTTCACTTCTCCGATGATCGATCAGAACAGGTGGGCTACCTATGAATTCATCAGAGAGCTTTCGGAAGGACGGTTCCATTCAAAACTGAGAAGCGGTCCAGCCTCGACTTCCCATCTTAACAGCAGCCTCGAATCCACATACCCGGTCCAGATTCGTTCAATGAGAGCCAGGGTGACGCCTGTTCTCTATCAAAATGATCATGGTCTGGAAGTGATCGCGCGAATCGGAGGAATTTTTTACCACGATGACACTCCAGGGGCGAGTTACACGGGCGATGTGGCAGCCGGTGTAAGGATTGGTGGGTTTGGGACAGCTCCGGAGGCACGGTGGCAGGTGCAACGCTATACGGATGATACCGGGCAGAACTGGGAGGTGCTGGCGGAAGGGGCCTTCAGCACACCCATTATCCTCGGGAATACCTATACGATGTTTTTGGGTTGGGATGGAAGTCGTTTCACCTTCCGTTTCGAAGGCGAAGAGGCTCAATACACACCGACCACGGCCATCAACCCTGCGAACGTTCCCACGCGACAGGTGGGCAATCGGATCAACAGTCCTGGTGGTAACGAAGCCTTGATCGAAGCCTATTTCGACGATGTGGTCGTCAATAGCCCGACCATCCAGATTTCGCCCTCCTCGGCCCTCTTCGGCAGTGTTCTCGTAGGCGCAACATCGGAGAAAACGATAACGATCAGCAATCCCGGGGATGGCTGGCTGGAGATCAAGAACCCGGTTGGTCCCAATCCACCATTCGAGGCGATCGACTCCACCACCTGTCCCGACCCTCCACTGATCCTCGACCCGGGCGCATCGTGCACGGTGGTCTTCCGCTTCTCACCCCTCTCAGCCGGCACCTTCTCGGAAACCGTGACGCTTGAGACGAACGATCCGGACCATCCGACGGTGGGCATTCCCCTTCAAGGGACAGGGATTGCGGTTCTCACAGTCGACAAAACCGGATCGGGCCACGGAACCATCACAAGTTCACCGCCCGGGATCGACTGCGGCTCCGATTGTCAGGAACAATACGATACGGTTACGACGGTAACGTTAACCGCCACGCCAAACACCGGCTCCGTTTTTGCAGGATGGTCTGGAGGGGGATGCACGGGAACCGGGCCCTGCACCGTGGTGATGGATGGACCGAAAACCATTACGGCAACCTTTTCTCATTTCCTCATCAGTCCCAACGAAGGAACCCTGGGAACCGAAGTGACGATCACTGGTGCCGGATTCGGAGCCTCGAAAGGCAAGGTGCTGATCGGAGGGTTGGCCCTGAAGATTTCGGAATGGACGGATACAAGAATCCAAGGGTCCATCAGCAAGGTGCCCACGCCTGGAGTTGCGAGCGATGTCGTCGTTCAACCCAAGGTCCCAAAGGGCGCGCCGCCCATCACAGAACCAGGGGGGTTCACGGCCCGTGGGCCTGACATTACCTCCGTCGAACCAGAGAGTGGGGTCTCGGGAAGCACCAGCCCCATCACCATCCACGGAAAGTTCTTCTCCACAAAGAAAGGAAAGGTCACTCTGGAGCGGGCAGGGACGGTGAAGAATTGCAAGGTTCTAACCTGGACGATGGAGACGATCACCTTCCTCGTCCCGAAGAAGATGACCGCCGCTTCGGATTATACACTTCGGGTTTCGAACAGCGTGGGGTCCGACACCACCACATTCGGTGTCACGACCACACCGTGACGTAAAGGCAAGGGAAGGATAGGGGGTCCTTTCCACGGGCCCCCACTCCTGTTCCATCCTTTTTTTCTCTGCTTCTTTTTCCCTTTCTCCCTGTTCCATTGCCTCTGATGGACTTCACTCTTGGTGGATCCTGCGATAACCGCTCACCTGTCAACAAAACCCGCTTGACCAAGGCCTCTGAGGCGTCCTCTCGGGGCTCTGTTATGCAACGGACGGGTTTAGTTGGGCTGAAGTGTGACCTTCTGCTCTCTGGGATCGATGGTGATATTGAAGTGTCCGAGGAAATCGCGACCTAAAAGGCCTTCGGCTCCTTTGAGTCCGGAGTCGTGGACAACGATCAGAAGGGGACCTACCTTGGCATCCCCTACCTCCACGGATTCGACCCAGATGGCATCTCCCTGGGCGGTTCCAGTGACCCCTCTGATCTGAACGCGCGTAGCGGGCTCGATCGAAATGCCGAGTCTCGAAAGGGCGAACGGCGAAATAAGCGTCCGGTCGGCACCCGTGTCAAAAACCAGTGTGACCGGGCCGACGCCGTTGATACGGGCACTCACCAGGACAGGAGATCCGGGCACGAAAGGAATCTGGACGGTCTTTCTGGTAGTCGGAGGCGCCTGAGGTTCGGCTGGTGCGGGAGGAGACTTCGCGTAGGGAAGAAGGGTTGCCCGGGAGCGGAAAGGCTCGGGGATGCTATCAAGGTTTGTTGTAAAGCGCTGATTCCCCTGATCGTCGACCCAATAGTAGATCTCGCCGAAGGTTAGGGCCGGAGCAAGAAGAAAAGAGACGAGACAAATGAGCGTCTTGATCCACCGCTTCATGGAGTCATTTTAAAAGGGTTTTGGCGCAGAAATCAACGCCCTGTTCTTTCAGCTCTCCAGGAGAAGGAGGCCTGGATCTTCGAGATAGGCGATGACCGTGGCAAGAAAGCGTGCTGCCTCGGCACCATCGACCACCCGATGATCGAAGGAGAGCGAGAGGGGAAGCATCCTTCGGATCTCAATCTTCTCTCCTCTTGCAACGGGTTTGTCCTGAAGCCTCCCCACGCCCAGGATGGCCACCTCCGGGTGATTGATGATGGGTGTGCCGAAGATACCTCTTACCGAGCCGAAATTGGTGATCGTAAAGGTGCCACCTTTCAAGTCCGCCAGATCGATCTTTCGGGTTCTCGCTTTCTCAGAAAGCTCTGCCATCTCGCGGGCCAGTTGGAGGATCGTCTTATCGGCTGCGTTTTTCAAGACGGGCACCATGAGACCTTCCGGAGTGTCCGTGGCGATGCCGATGTTGTAATACTTTTTCAGGACGATCTCCTCGTTTTCATCGTCGAGGGTCGCATTGAGATAAGGATGGGCTTTGAGTCCAACTACAACCCCTTTAACCAAGAAAGGCATCAGGGTGAGCTTAACTCCCTTGCTCTCGGCCACCCTCTTTTCTCGTTCTCGGATTTCCCAGAGGGCGGTCACATCGGCTTCGTCGATGGCCGTTACATGGGGAGCCGTGAATTTCGATTTCACCATGGCCTTGGCGATGGAGCGTCTGACCCCACGCAGCGGAACGTGCTCGATATAGCCGTAGAGGTCGTACTTCTTGACCTTGGCTGCTTTGACCACAGGTTCAGGAGAAGGTTCCTCTTTTGAAGCGGCCTCGCGAACATCCTTTTCGAGGATACGGCCGTCCGGCCCGCTGCCTGCAACTTTCTGAATGTCGACACGAAGCTCACGGGCAAGGGCCCGAACCGCGGGTGTGGCGAGGACCCGTTGGGTAGGCAGAGCTGCCTGAGAGGCTTCGATCCTCCTTTCAGGAGGCGCAACCTCCTCGGGAGCCTCTTCGAGTTCGCCCACCACGCCAACCGATTTCGGCTTCGGTAACTCTCCTCTCTCGCCCAAGATGATGATCACCTGTCCCACCTTCACAATCTCTTTTTCCCTGGCAAGGATTTTGAGGACGATGCCCGTCTTGGGCGAGGGGATCTCGGCTAAGGCCTTGTCGGTTTCGACCTCCACCATGGGTTGACCTTCCTTGATCTCATCGCCCTCTTTCACGAGCCATCGAACGATCTCGCCTTCGGTCAAACCCTCGCCAATGTCAGGGAACTTGAATTCGTAAGGCATAAGACCTCCTTCGGCCCCTAAAAACGCATCACCTTTCTTGCTGCCATGACGATCCGTTTCGGATTGGGAAGGTGATAATGTTCGGCTTTAGGTAAGGGCACAGGTATGTCGAAGCCTGTTACCCGTTCAATGGGTGCCTCGAGGGAGAGAAGGGCCCTCTCGTTAATGAGGGCGATGATCTCTGCCCCCAATCCACAGGTTCTTGGAGCCTCGTGGACGATGATACATCGGCCTGTTTTTTCGATGGACGTGGCGATCGTATCGATGTCGATGGGAGAGACGGTTCTCAGGTCGATGATCTCGACATCGATCTTCTCTGCGCTCAGCTCCTGAGCCGCACTTATGGCCTCACGGACCATCGCCCCCCAGGCGATCAGAGTGAGATCCTTTCCTTCCTGGACCAGCCTCGCTTTTCCCAAAGGGATCGTGTACTCCCCTTCGGGCACTTCCTCACGAATGGCGCGATAGACCCTCTTCGGTTCGAGAAAAATGACCGGATCGGGATCGCGGATCGACGAGAGGAGCAATCCCTTCGCCTCATAGGGCGTTGAGGGGATGACCACCTTGATGCCGGGCGTGTGGGCAAAGATCGCCTCGGGGCTATCGGAATGATGTTCCGGGGCGTGAATGCCCCCTCCATAGGGAGCCCGAATCACAAGGGGACAACTGAATCGCCCCCTTGAGCGGTTTCGAATTCGACCGATGTGATTCGTGATCTGGTCGAGACACGGGTAAAGAAATCCCTCGAACTGGATCTCCGCCACCGGCCGAAGTCCGTAGACGGCCAGCCCGAAAGCGACCCCGACAATGCCCGATTCAGCCAAAGGCGTATCAACGACACGGTTCTCCCCAAATCTCTGCTGGAGGCCATCTGTAACCCGAAAAACTCCTCCCTCCTTCCCCACATCCTCACCTAAAATCATGACCCGAGGATCGCGCTCCAACTCCTCTCTCAAGGCCAAGTTAAGGGCTTCGACCATGTTGCGCTTCGCCATGTTCTCGTCTCCTGCTGTTCTGCCGATTCCTACGTCAGGGTGGACCTTAAATAATCCAGTTGTTCTCTCAGGGGTTGTGTCATCTCGGCAAAGACATACTTGAAGATGTCCTCTGGAGCCGGCGGCACCACGGACTCCGCCTCCAGAACAGCTTCATCAATCTCCCTACCTGCCTCTTCGTTGGCTTCGGTATCTACGTTTTCGTTCCACAGCCCTTTCTCTTTCAGATAGAGCCTCAATCGAACGATCGGGTCAAGGGGTTTCCAGGGTTCGATCTCCTCTTCGGTTCGATACTTTGTTGGATCATCGGCCGTCGTATGGGGACCAAATCGAAAGGTCACCCCTTCGATGAACGTAGGGCCTCCGCCGTTTCGGGCCTTTTCCACCGCCTGCCGCGTCGCTTCGTAGACGGCAAAGAGATCGTTTCCGTCGACTTGGATTCCGTCAAATCCATAGGCAATCGCTTTTTGGGCCAATGTAGCCGAAGCGGTCTGCCTCGATCGGGGGACTGAGATCGCGTACTGGTTGTTCTGACAGAAAAAGATCGTGGGAGTTTTGAACACCCCTGCCAAGTTCATCGCTTCATGAAAGTCGCCCTTGGAGGTGGCTCCGTCTCCAAAGTAGGTAAGCGTGACGATCCGTTCGCCACGAAGCTTCGCCCCCCACCCCACCCCCACTGCGTGGAGCGGCTGAGTCCCGACAGGGATCGCCACAGGCATCACATGGATCCCTTCCGGAGCCTGGCTGCCCACTTCGTTTCCCATCCAGTAAAGAAAAATCGATCGAAGAGGGATGCCCATCATCAGGGTTGCACCAAGCTCTCGAAAAGCGGGGAAGATCCAATCTCCCTTTTTCAAGACATAGGCGCTACCGACCTGACAGGCCTCCTGCCCCCAGCAAGGAGCATAGGTTCCTAAGCGCCCCTGACGTTGGAGCATCAAGGCCTTTTGATCAGCGAGCCGGATGAAAAGGATCTTTTTATACAGGGCGAGGACCTCCTCGTCGCCAAGGGGAGCGGTCATCCCTGGCTCAAGGGCCCCATCGGGTTTGAGGACCCGATACATTTTCCCCTTTAAAGGGTGATACTCTTCCATAAGGCTCATCGATCCCTCCCTTAGCCTCGAAAAGGACATTCAACCAAAGCCGACTCATTCCGCCTTCGAACAGTTAGCCCTGCACCGCCTTCATTCGGTGGCCCATTTTTTCAGCCGTTCGTAGTCCGCGGAACCACAGATCCATTTCCCCGTCTTTTTGTTGAAAAAGAAAGGAACTCCTCCGCAAAACCCCTTGTCATATTCCCGCATCAGCCTGGCATTGGCTTCGCTGTGCCAGACTTCGAACTTCAACACCTTTAGCCCGGTTTCGTCTTCGAGCCTCTCCACGAGAGGCTCCATCTTGTGGCAGTGGGGTCATTCTGCGCCGGTGAATTCCAAAAGATAGGTTTCTTCCTGTGCCATCATTCCCTCTCCTTTCTTTTGCCCGTTTCGGTCCAGCCACGAATGAAACCTTGGGCTGAGAGATCAACCCTGGGCCACGGGCTTCGAAAATGCATTTCCTCGGGGTGGACCAATCGCCTTTAGCGTCAACTGTGCAATGGGAAGGTAAAGAAAAACTAAAACCCCCAGAGGGAGTATCGACTCTAAAAGAGCGTCCCATCGGAACCCCTCAACCGTATAAGCCAGGATCAGGAGAATGGCCGTGAAGTTATGGATGGAGATCATGCCCAGGTTAGCCGAGGCCATCTTTCGGGGATCGTTGTAATGAGTCCGTAGAACCGAAACCGTCTTCCAGGCAATCGGAAGTGTCAGGAAGGCGATACCTCCTGAAGAGGGGATTTTCCCCAAGAGTATCCCCGCCAGAATGGCGCCATAGGCCGCAGAAAGGCTTGCGACAAACAACACGACCCCCACCTTGGGACCAAAGCGGGCGACCAGATTGAGCTTGCCTCCTTTGCGGTCCACAAGATAATCGGGAATTTCGTTGATGGTGATCATCGAAAAGAGCATGATCCCAAAAGGAAGGGTTCCCCAAAAGGCCTCCCATGAAATTCTTTGCGTTTGAACATAATAAGCACCCAAACCGATGCCGGGGCCGAAGCAAAGGAGTTGGGCTATCTCGCCCAACCCCCGGTAGCCAAACCGAATCGGCGGCGCCGTGTAGAAGAAAGCACAAAAAAAACCAACTCCCAAAAGGACAAAAATGAGCGGACCCCGCATGACCCCCAGGAAGAGCCCTATCCCGATCGCTACGATGTAGAGCACCGTAAAGACCTGGCGCATGGCCTTGGGTTGAATCAGACCTCCGGAAAGCATCCCGCTTCCTCCCGTATAGGGGTTCTTCCCCTCGGTATCAAAGACATCGATGAGGTGACGAAAATCATAGTAATCGTCCGTCATGTTGAGGGCGATATGGTTCAATAGGAGGCCGAGAATCACCAGGAGAAAGTAGCCCGGATGAAACTCCCGATCCATGGCCCACGCGATGACCGCTCCGACGATGCCGGGCATGAAACTGGCGGAGGTGTAGTGAAACCGGAAGGCTTTCCACCACTTTCTCAAGGGGCTTACCCGCTCCATTGAAGACCCTCTTCGTGGCTGAAGTTCTCACTTATACGTAATGGAAAGGCTTTGCTCCGTGTATAGGGTGAAATGAGTATTTTGAAACAGGAAACATGGTATTTTCCTGAGCCTTTCGCCCAGGGTGTGATATAATAGGAACACGGACTTCGGTCCAGTCGGAATGGAGGCTAAAGAGAATATGGAAAAGGAAGCTGTTCTTTACGAGAAATTGGAAGGGGAGAAGGTGGTCTGTTCTCTTTGTAGCCATCGCTGCCGAATCTCGGATGGGGCCTTTGGCCTCTGCCAGGTGAGGGAGAACCGACACGGGATCCTTTACACCCACTCCTATGGGGCATTGGTGGCTCAGAACCTTGATCCGATCGAGAAAAAACCCCTTTACCACTTCTGGCCCGGCTCGACCTCTTACTCCATCGCCGCAATGGGGTGCAATTTTCAGTGCGGCTTCTGCCAGAACTGGCAGATCTCTCAAGTGAAGGAAGCCAGAGCTTTGGGGGTGACGCCTCGAACCGTAAAACCAGAGGAGGTGGTTCGACAGGCCAAACGAAGCGGATCACGAAGCATTTCCTACACCTACACGGAACCAACGATCTTCTTCGAATTCGCTTACGACGTCTCCCGCCTCGGAAAGCAAGAGGGCCTCACCAATGTTTTCGTGACCAATGGTTTCATGACGGAGGAAGCCATCGAGATGATCAGCCCCTATCTCGATGCGGCCAACGTCGACCTTAAATCCTTTAGCGACGATTTTTACCGGAAGATCTGTAAAGGAAAGCTCGCGCCCGTATTGAAAAGCATCGAGTCCATGCGGAGGAAAAAGATCTGGGTGGAGGTGACGACGCTTCTCGTTCCCGGCCAAAACGACAGCGAAGAGGAATTACGACAGATCGCCCAATTCCTGGCACAAATCGATCAGACGATGCCCTGGCACATCAGCCGCTTCTACCCTCAGTACCGAATGGATGATCTTGAAAGCACACCCCTTCGGAGCCTCAGGCGGGCCTACGAGATCGGAAAGGAGGCTGGATTACGCTATGTCTATCTCGGCAACGTGATGGGAGAGGGGAATGACACGTTTTGTTATCAGTGCAGGGAGAGGTTGATCGAACGGGTCGGGTTTTCCATAAGGCAATATCGAATTCGAGAAGGCAAATGTTCCCGCTGCGGAAGCCCAATCGATGGGATAGGGCTTTGAAAACAACGAAATACCGTAAGATCAGGCGCCGAATACAGGACAAACCCCATTGATCCATTCGGACGGCCAAGATAAACTGGGATTCGAATCCCGTTTAACGCCCCTTCGAGATGAAAGGAGGAATTCCAATGGCCAAGACTTTTCAATGGGAAGACAGTTTGGAGAAGGCTCTGGCCCGTGCCAAAGCGGAGAACAAACCCATTTTGCTCGACTTCTTCAATCCCCAGTGAATCGGCTGCCAGCAGATGGGTGCAGTTACGTACCCCGATGAAAGAGTGGTCACATTCATTCTCGAAAACCTCATTCCTCTGCAGGTGAAGTCAGACGCCCAGCCCCTTGCCACGGATTTCAACGTGAAGTGGACGCCCACCCTGGTCACCCTCGACTCAGACGGAAAAGAACATCATCGGACCGTTGGCTTTCTTCCCCCGGAAGAGCTCGTCCCATCCCTTCTGCTCGGGATCGCCAAATGCCACTTCGACCGGGAACGTTACGAAGAGGCCCTGAAAGCCCTGAACAGGCTTCTCGAATCGTACCCGAAGAGCGACGCAGCCCCCGAAGCGATCTTTCTCCGAGGGGTGAGCCTCTACAAGAGCACTCACAACCCCAAACCTCTGAAGGAGGCTTACGAAAAACTTCAGGCGGAATATCCTTCGAGCGAATGGACTAAGCGCGCCTATCCCTACCGCCTCATCCCCTGAGCAGGTCCCCCGAAACGTTTTGGGATATCGCCTACGGAGGGGCACGTTCGAACGTGCCCCTCCAAGACCGATAAGTATTCATGTTCTGAAAGTAGAAATGACGCAAATCTCCCTTTCCCACCTCGGCGGGAGAGGGCAGCCTGCCTACCGGCAAGGAGGCAGGCGGTTGGTCGCTGAACTTGCCACGGTGCTCCATCCGTTCCATGCTCTCAGGTTGTATTTTCCCGTGCCATATGGAAGAATTCTTACTTAGGAGGTGAGTGGTTGATGGCTATTTTCGAAAAAGCAATTCGAATCTCGGATACGGTTTGGGAAATCTCCCCTTCCTTCAAAGAAGGGATGCGCGTCCCGGCGAGGATCTACGGAACAGAGAAAGTCGTCCGTGAGATGGATGAAGCGGTTTACGACCAGATCACGAACGTGGCCACTCTGCCCGGCATAACCCGCTACGCCTTCTGCATGCCCGATGGCCACTCGGGCTACGGCTTCCCCATCGGTGGGGTCGCTGCGATGGATGTGGACGAGGGGGTGATCTCTCCTGGAGGGATCGGTTTCGATATCAACTGTGGCATGCGGCTGGTGAGGACCAACCTGACTTTCGATGAGGTCAAACCTTACTTGAAACAGCTCGTGGACAGGCTTTTTCAAAAGGTTCCAGCCGGCGTGGGAAGCACGGGTTTTGTCAAGATCTCCCGAAGCGAGTTCCGAAAAGTTCTGGAAGAGGGCGCGAGGTGGTGTGTCCGAAACGGTTACGGCTGGCAAGAGGATCTGGAGCTGACCGAGGATTCAGGCTGCGTGGAAGGGGCCGATCCCTCGAAGGTGAGCGAGAAGGCGATCGATCGGGGCTATAACCAGATCGGAACCCTCGGTTCCGGTAATCATTATCTCGAGATCCAGGTGGCCCGTCCCGAGCACGTCTTGGACGAGAAGCTCGCAAGGGAATTTGGAATCACGCTTCCCAATCAGGTGGTCATCATGTTCCACTGCGGGAGCCGGGGGTTTGGCCACCAGGTGGCTACCGACTACCTCGAGCTTTTCCTCAAGGTCATGGAGCGAAAGTACGGCATGAAAATTTTGGACCGGGAGCTGGCCTGTGCTCCTTTCCAATCTCCGGAAGGAAGAGACTATTTCGCCTCCATGAACTGTGCCATCAACATGTCTTTTGCGAACCGTCAGGTCATTTTGCATCGGATTCGCGAGGTCTTCTCCGAGGTCTTCGGCCGATCCCCGGAGGATCTGGGGCTCCACATGATCTACGACGTGCCCCATAACACCGCCAAGCTCGAACGGCACAAGGTTGACGGAAAGATCAAAACCCTTCTGGTCCATCGGAAGGGGGCCACGCGTGCCTTCGGACCGAACATGGAAGGCCTTCCCGAGCGATACCAAGAAGTGGGGCAACCTGTGATCATCGGCGGAAGCATGGAAACGGGATCCTACCTCCTCGTGGGGACCCCCGAAGGGGCGGAAACGTTCTATAGCACTGCTCATGGGAGCGGACGGACCATGAGCCGCGCCAAGGCCCGGAAGCTTTGGCGAGGCGAGAAACTTCAACGGGAGATGGAAAGCCACGGCATCTACATCCGGACGGCTTCGTGGTCGGGCTTGGCCGAAGAGGCTGGGCAGGCTTATAAAAACATCGATGACGTCGTTCTGGCGACCGAGAAGGCAGGCCTGAGCAAAAGGGTCGTTCGCTTTGTTCCCGTGGGAAACGTGAAGGGGTAGGTCGCCCCATTCCGGCGGATCAATGCCTTATCGCTACTTAGATGAGATTTCAATGGCGGATATCGCCTTCGAGGCCTGGGGAGAAAGCCTCGAAGAGACGTTTGCGGCTTCGGCTGAAGCCACGCTGAACGTGATGGTTGAGGAACTCGATACGATCCGTCCCTTGGTCAAAAGGGAGGTTCGGCTCGAGGACGAGGCTCTCGACCTCCTCCTTTTCAATTTCCTCCAGGAGCTGATTTATTACAAGGACGCTCAAAGGCTGCTCCTCCGGATGGAAAAACTGGAAATCGGCGAAGGGGGAGGTAAGTTCCATCTCCAGGGCCTCGCCGTGGGCGAGGAGATCGACCCGGCCCGCCATCCCCTTCGCCTCGATGTGAAGGCCGTGACCCTCCACCATTTCGCCCTCGTACGAGAAGAGCAAGGCTGGAAAGCCACCGTCATCCTCGACGTCTGATGAAAAAGGAACGGCTGAGGCCTTTTCTGATTCCCCCTGCTATTCAATTCTTCGGCGGATCGTTCCCAAGAATCCCATGATCCTCCTTCAGTAAACCCGGGCCTCAGGTTGAAATCGTGTGATTCGGACGGGTTTATACGAAATCTCCATCCCTTTTGGTCCTTTATAAACCAGGGTATGCTTCAAGTATTCCTTGTCGGATCGCGTCGGGAAGTCTTCCCGATAGTGGGCCCCCCGACTTTCTTTCCGGTGGAGGGCGCTAAAAAGGATCACTTCGCAGAGATCGAGTTGATGGCCCAACTCCAAGGCTTCCGTTAGCTCATAATTAAAGATGTTCCCTCGGTGAACGAGAGAAAGGTCTTGGTAGCGATCCTTGAGGACCTGAATCTCCCGCAAGCCCCTTTTCAAACCTTCTTCCGTTCGGAAAACCGAACCAAAATCCATCATGACGAAGCGCATTTTTTGCCGTATTGGATCCATCCGTTCATGGCCTTGGTGGTGCAGCAGCCGATCGATCTTCCCTCTGAGCAACTGAAGCGGTTCGTTTGATACAGGAAGAAAACCAAGCTCCTTCACCTCTTTTTTCATGGCCAAACCGCTTCGTCGCCCAAAAACGATCAGATCGAGAAGAGAGTTGCAACCGAGCCGATTCGCGCCGTGGACAGAAACACAGGCGCATTCTCCTGCAGCGTACAATCCGAGAAGGGGGGATCCGATGCCATCGGCCAACACCCTTCCATCCCAATCGGTAGGGATGCCTCCCATCATATAGTGGCAGGTCGGATGGACAGGAATAGGATCCGACCGAGGATCGACGCCTACATACCTTCTCGCAAAGGAGGCGATCTCCGGGAGTTTGCGTGCAATCTTCTCCTGGCCGAGAGCAGTCAGATCGAGATGGACATAGTCTTTTCCGGCTACTCCCCTTCCTTCTCTTATCTCGTTCAAAATGGCCCGCGATACCACATCCCTCGCCGCCAAATCCTTCACAGTGGGAGCGTAACGCTCCATGAAGCGCTCGCCTTGCCCGTTGCGCAAGATTCCGCCCTCTCCTCTCGCTGCTTCGCTCACCAATATTCCCAAGGGATAAAGACCGGTCGGGTGAAACTGGACAAATTCCATATCTTCGAGGGGAACTCCCATCTGAAAAACGAGATCGAAGATCTCCCCCGTGGTGGCCCCCCCGTTGGAAGTGATCTTATAGATTCTTCCACATCCCCCGGTGGCCAAAAGGACGGCACGGGCTTTCAGAAGTCGAATCTCGCCGCTGGCGAGGTCGTAGGTCACCACTCCCCCACACCGACCTTCCTGGAAGAGCAAAGAGAAGACATAATGTTCGGAGTAGAATTTCACCCGACTGCGGAGACACTGGTCATAAAAGGTATCCAGAACAACCCTTCCCGTATGGTCAGCCGCATAGCAGGCTCTCTTCACCGGAGCCTTCCCGTAGTCCCGGGTGTGGCCTCCAAAGTTTCGCTGAGCAATCTTTCCCTCCCGGGTCCGGGTGAAAGGAACGCCCATGTGCTCCAATTCGTATATCGCTCGAGGGGCATCCTGGACCATCACCTCGATGGCGTCCTGATCTCCAAGGTAATCGCTCCCTTTGACGGTATCGAAGAAGTACCATTCCCAATGATCTTCTTCTTCGTTGCCAAGGCTCGCGGTGATCCCCCCCTGGGCCGCCCCGGAATGGGATCGCGTCGGAAAGACCTTGCTCACCACAGCCACATCGTATCGATCACAACATTCGAGGGCCGCTCTCAGCCCTGCCAACCCGGCTCCGACAATGACGATATCATGGGAAGATGTCATGAAGCCCCCCTTTTCTTTCAGCGATTTTGCCCCCGCCTCTCCCTTTCGTCCGATCTCACCCCTTCTCCGGAGATCTCTGCAAGAGGCTTCGTAGTGTTTCCTCTATTCCTTGTATTATAATTGCTTCGAAAAAGGTTCCATGCTCCTCCACAACGCTAAAACCAAATAGGAGGTCACTCATGGCCCGTTCAAGCAAAGGGTATCGGATCGAAAGAGACTCCATGGGGCCGGTCAAGGTTCCCGAAGGAGCTTATTTTGGCGCCCAAACGCAAAGAGCGATCGAAAACTTCCCTGTGAGTGGCTGGCCACTCCCCAGAGAGCTGATATGTGCTTTGGGCCTCATCAAGTTCGCGGCCGCGAGGGCCAATCGTGATCTTCGGCTTTTAAAGAGATCCCTCGCGGGCGCTATCGAGAAAGCATCCCAAGAGGTGATCAGAGGAAAATGGGACGCCCAATTTGTGGTCGACGTTTTCCAGACAGGCTCGGGAACGTCAACCAACATGAATGCCAATGAGGTCATCGCCAATCGGGCAAACGAGATTTTGGGGAGCCCCAAAGGGATCTATCGTCCCATCCATCCCAACGACCATGTCAATATGGGACAATCGAGCAACGACGTCTTCCCTTCAGCCCTTCATATCGCTGCTACCACGCTCCTTCGCAAACATCTGCTGTCCGCCCTGATCCACCTCCACCACCTCCTCATCAGGAAAGGGGAAGAGTTTCATCCCGTCCTCAAAATTGGCCGAACCCACCTCCAGGACGCGACCCCTATTCGGTTAGGGAACGAGTTTGAAGGTTACGCTCGGCAGGTGGAATGGGCAATCCGCCGAATCGAGAAGGGATTGGAGTCCCTTTACGAGCTCCCCCTGGGAGGGACCGCCGTAGGAACGGGCCTCAATACCCACCCCCGATTCGCTCAGAAAGCGATCTCCATCATCAGCAAGGAAACGGGGTTTCCCTTTCGCGAAGCCGAAAACCACTTTGAGGCCCAAGGAGCTCGAGATGGAGCTGTCGAGATGAGCGGGATTCTAAAAACGACCGCTGCCAGCTTGTGGAAGATCGCGAACGATATCCGCTGGCTTGCCTCAGGGCCTCGATGTGGCCTCGGCGAGCTCCGCTTGCCTGAGACTCAACCGGGCTCCTCGATCATGCCCGGGAAGGTCAACCCGGTTATACCCGAATCCCTGATACAAGTATGTGCTCACGTGATCGGAAGCGACGGAGCCATTACCCTGGGTGGCCTCAGTGGCCACTTCGAGCTCAACACCATGATGCCCTTGATCGCCTATCATCTCCTTCACTCGATTCGTCTTCTTGCCAACGGGGTGGAACTCTTCTCCAACCGTTGTGTCGAAGGGCTAAAAGCCGATCGAGAACGATGTGAGGAGACGATTGAAAAGAGCCTTGCCCTTGCCACAGTTCTGACACCGATCCTGGGATATGATCAGGCCGCCCGCATCGCTCAAAAAGCCTACCATCAGCGAAAAACAATCCGACAAATCCTGGAAGAGGACGGAACCTTTTCAAAAAAAGAACTCGATCATCTCCTCGATGTCCGTTCCATGCTCTCGCCAAGTCTCCGTCCGAAAACCAAACGGCACGGAGACTGACCCTTTGAAAAAAGGGTCAAGACGACACCTTGAAAGCAGTCAAACGTCGTAGATCACGCCCTGAGGTTGGGTAGCCTTCTCTTTCATCGCATCCCGAAGTCCTCTTCTTCCGATCCTTGCAACAACTTCCTCTTCTCCTCAGGGTGATGCCTTTTCCTTTCCGGCATTGGAAGGCCTTTCCCTCTCCGTCACCAGGAGGCCTTTCCCCACCCCTCATAAAGAGGCCCTTTTCCTTACCTCACTGCGACACCTTTTCCTTATCGTCATTGGGAGGCTTTTTTCTTATCGTGATTGCAAGGCCTTTTTTTATGGTCATTACGAGGCCTTTTTTATCGTCATTGCGAGGCTTTTTTTTATCGCCAGTACGAGGCCTTTTCTTATCGTCTTTACGACGCCTTTTTTTATCGTCTTTGCGAGGCCTTTTTTTATCGTCATTGCGAGGCCTTTTTCATCGTCATTGCGAGGCCTTTTTTTTATCGTCTTTGCGAGGCACGAAGTGCCGAAGCAATCTCCCGTCTCGAGAGGCGGTTTCGTAGAGGAGCGGGCTCGCAAGGCTGTGGCCTTCCCCCCTGTTCACTGTCATGTGAAGACAGATCCCCGCCTCGTTACGGTGAACGTTTCCTTTCATAGAGGCGGCGCTTGATCAACCCAATCTCTTTTGTGACGGGGATCTCTTTGGGACAGACCTCTGTACACTTCCAATGGGTTTGGCATCCCCACACCCCATCCTTCCGATCGAGGACGGCCAATCTCTCTTCAAATCCCTCGTCTCGAGAATCGTAGAGATATCGGAAAGCGCGAACGAGCGCTGCTGGCCCCACATAGCTCTCTGTTTCCTGATTCTGATTGACCGGGCACGAGGCGGTGCAACAGCCACAGAGGATGCATCGGATGGAATCCTCAATAAGTTGTTGGTCCTCAGGCCCTTGCCTCCGTTCTCTTTCAGGGGGCGGCGTTTTCGTAATGAGATAAGGCTTCATGGAATGATATTTCTCGAAAAAAGGACCGAGGTCCACCACCAGATCTTTCACCACCTTGAATACGGGTAAAGGTTCCACAAGGACCTCTCCTTCGAGGTCTTTAACCAACTTTTGACAGGCCAGCCCACAAACTCCGTTGATCCTCATCCCGTCCGACCCGCAGATTCCGTGGCCGCAGGACCACCTGAAGGATAAGGTCGGATCCTGCTCCCACCGGATGCGGTTCAGGCAGTCGAGAAGCCGGTCCATCGGATCGGCCTCCACTTCGTAGGTTTGAAAGCGCGGCCTCTCATCCCTTGTAGGGTCAAAGCGAAAGATTCTTAGCTTCACTTCCGTCTCCGCCTGCAATAAGGACGTCAAGGCAAGATCAAGTCCTTGTGCTTCCTCACATGTTCTACGAGGCCCCCGTCGTCCAATATCCTCTTCATGACCCTCGGAAGAGGAGGGAAAAAAATCACGTCATTTCGAGTGTGATTGATCACCTTTCCCTCTTCCAGGAAGAGCTCAATGAGGTCACCCTCTTCGAATTTTTCGCTTTGGCAGATGATAGCAGGCAACCCGTTGTTGAAACAGTTTCTGTAAAAAATCCGGGCAAAGCTCTTCGCCAACACCGCCTGAATGCCGTTCATCTTGATCACGATGGCGGCATGCTCTCGACTGGACCCCAAGCCGAAGTTCTCACCGGCGACGAGGAAATCTCCTGGTGAAACCTTTTCCGAAAAGCCTGGCCTTTCATATTCCAAAAGGTGTTTGGCGAGCTCGGGGAGGCTAGAACGTAGAAAGAAATAGCGCCCTGGGATGATATGGTCCGTGCTGATGCCGTCGCCCAACTTCCAAACGTGACCTTTCATGTTCGATCCTTTTTAGAGATACCTTCTCGGGTCGGCGATCCTCCCCTCGATGGCTGTCGCGGCCGCTACCGCGGGTGATCCTAAATAGATGAATGATTGGGGGCTTCCCATCCTCCCTTTGAAATTTCGAGGCTGGGTAGCCAGGCAAACCTCCCCATCTCCTAAAACGCCTTCATGGAGCCCCACACAGGCGCCACAGCCAGCAGGCAGGATCAAGGCCCCGCACTCGAGGAGGGTCTCCATGATCCCCTCTTTTAAGGCTTCCAAATAGACCCTCCGGGACCCTGGCGTCACGATCAGACGGGTTCCCGGATGTACTCGTTTTCCCTTTAGGATGCGGGCTGCGATTTGGAGATCTTCCAACCGCCCGTTACAAGAGGTCCCAAGGTAGACCTGATCCACTCGGATCTCCCCAATCTCGTCAATCGTTTGGGTGTGATCGACTTGATGAGGACAAGCGATGGTCGGTTTGAGCCCTTGGGCATCGATCCTGACGGTTTTTTCATAGGAGGCATCGGGATCGGGAAACAGTTTCTTGAAGTGATCGGGTCTCCCCATCCGGGTCAGCCAAGTTCTTGTCATCTCATCCGAAGGGAAAAGGCCGACCTTGGCGCCTGCCTCGACAGCCATATTGGCGATCGTCAGTCGACCAGCCATATCGAGGCGTTCAATCGTATCGCCGATAAATTCTAAAGCTTTATAAGTGGCACCCGCAGCCCCTATCTTTCCGATCAGGTGAAGAATGATATCCTTCCCGAAAACGCCCACAGGAAGCCTTCCCTCCACAACCACCTGAATCGTCTCGGGCACCCTCAACCAGATCTTTCCCAGCGCCATGGCCACGGACGCATCGGTTGAGCCAACCCCTGTGGCAAAGGCCCCCAGTGCGCCTCCGGTACAGGTATGGGAATCGGCTCCGATCACGACCTCTCCCGGGGCAACTTCGCTCTCAGCCACCACCTGATGAGAAATGCCTTCTCCCACATCCGAAACTCGACTTTCCGTCCTCTTTGCAAACCCTCTTATAAAGGCATGATCGTTGCTCAGCTCGAATCTTGGGCTCGGGGCAGCATGATCAAGAAAGAAGATCGTTCTCTTTGGGTTACGAAGCTTTTCAAACCCCATCTCCTGAAATTTTCTTATCGCCAAAGGAGCCGTTCCGTCCTGGGCGTAGACGAGATCGACGATCACGACGGCAACCTCCCCGGGACGAACCTCTCTTCCCGCATGGTCACTCAAGATCTTCTCTGAAAGCGTCATCCCCATCGGCCTCTCCTATCCCGACCTTCCTTCAATCCACTTCACCCAACGGTCAACCTCCAAAATCCTCCTTCTCGCCTGAGCTCCATTTTAAAAGAATGGCCAAAGCAGTAAATGGGGGATTCGTTGTATTTTTTCACGCAAAATAGAGTATTTCACGGGTACCGCCCCTGACTCGGCCTTTTTAAGCTCCATTCCCGGTTTAGAAACGGGAAGCCTTTTCTCATCAGGTTCTTGCGAGCACCTGCAAGGTGCGTGGCAATCTCGCTCTCAAAGACCATCTCTCAAAAGACAAGATTGCTTCGGTTCCCTCGCAATGACAACTTCAAGATCGGAATTTGGACCACTAATGTTCTCAAGTTAGACATGACAGACATCTCATTTTCCTGCCTCGGCGGGGGGAGCTCGGTGTTCTCTTGGAACTGCCCCCTCACCTCAATTCTCTCCACAAGGGGAGAGGAAGATCTATTTTCCCTGGGTTTGTCCAGACTAATGTGAGCATGCTAATAACCATGGCGCTTCTCGATGGGGATGTATTCGCATGCCTGGGGGCCACAGTAATTTCCAACGTAGTCCGCGTCGGGCCGATAGAGTTCGGGTTTGGGTTGAGCCTCTGCAAACTTCTCCTCGATGATGTGGGCAGCCCATCCCGAGATCCTCGAGACGGCAAACACCGGGGTGAAAAGATCCGTTGGGATTCCCATCATGTGGTAAACGGAGGCGCTGTAGAAATCGACATTGCAATAAATCTCCCTTCCCTTGAGGTGCCTGAACTCCTCTTTCGTCGCCTCTTCAATGGCCTGGCTCAGCTCGAACCATTTGGGGTTTCCTGCCCGATTCGCAAGATTTTTAGCAATGCCCCGAAGGATCGTTGCCCTCGGATCTTCGGTACGATACACCGCATGCCCCATGCCCATGATCCTTCCTCCCGTGCGTAGCCTTTGAGAAACCCAAGAACGGACCCGCTCCACCTCTCCGATCTCGTTAAGCATTCTCATCACCTCACTGTTGGCCCCTCCGTGAAGTTCTCCCGAGAGGGCTCCCACCGCAGCGGCCACGGAGGCATAGAGGTGGGCCCGGGTGGAGGCCACCTCACGGCCCGCGAAGGTGGAGGCATTAAAGGAATGTTCGGCATGGAGGATCAAACAGATGTCAAAATCCCTGGCGATCTCAGGGGTAGGCGGAATACCGGACAGCATGTAGAGAAAGTTTCCTGCATGATTGAGATCCGAAGAGGGCGCTATGGGATCCAGGCCTTTTCGGATTCGTTCCCACGACGCAACGACGTTGGGAACTTTTGCAATCAGCCTCAGCGCCTTTCTCAAGTTGGCCACCTTCGTCTCATCCCTCAGTTCAGGATCATAGCCTGCAAGGATCGGAATGGCGGCCTGAAGCACATCCATCGGTTGGGTCGTGGAAGGCATCTTCTTCATCCACTCGTGAAGGGTTTGAGGAACGGCCCTTTCCGAAATCAACCCTTCCTTGAACGTCTTCAGGGCCTCCGAGGTGGGAAGATCGCCTATGAGGAGAAGGTAAGAGACCTCCTCAAAGGTCGAATGGCTTGCGAGGTCGCAGATATGGTATCCTCGATAGATCAAATTTCCTCTTTCGCCGTCCACATCCGAGATCTTGGTATCCGCGACCTTGACGCCTCGAAGGCCGATGTTTTTCGCTGAAATCACTTCTTCCATCTTTTTTTCCTTTCCGGTCATCCTCCCTCAGGGAAAGTCAACTGTCCTCCGTAGTAACCCAAAAGGGCCACAAAAGGAGTAAGAAGGAAGACCATGACGAAGTAAACAGGACTTGAGATCGGCCCTTCCCATAATCTCCAGACGATCAGAATGATTTCGAAGGCGAGAAGGAGAACGGAAAGCTCGATCTTTCTCTTCACAAAATGGGAGGGCTTGAGGCGGTAATTGATCCACCAGGTGAGGCTTCCCGTCAACATGGCGAAGGGTGAGGAGATGGCCCCCAACAACAAAAGATACCAAGAGGTTCGTTCATACGAAGGGTTCTCGAACAGAAGAGAGAACAGAAGAAAGAGCGAAGAGGCCATCAGGTAAGCGATCGGAAAGTGGACCACCATCGGGTGGGGATGGCGCCTTGCCATGGGAATCCTCTTGAGAAGTCTCTGCAGGAGGAGAGGGAGATGGCTCATCTCTTCTCTGGTCTCTTGCCGCAAAACCCCCACCTGGGGGTGTCGTTCCAGCACCTCTTTCCCGTGAGGGGCCGCGAGGATGTCGCGACTCAAATCCTTCCCAGAGGGATGTCGATTCATGTGGATTCCTTTCGACCAGAGCCGGCTTTTTGAGACATCGTAAACCTTGCCCTCCAGGGCCACATAAACCGGTCTCCCCTCTTTCCCATTGAATGTGGAGAGTTCTTCAGGGGTGAATTCTTTCATGTCTTCCTCCATCTGGTTTCCATATGACCCTCCAAACCGCCCGAAATCGCCCGTCCCTTCATCCCCCTCCTTCTTCGCCCTCCTTCTCCACCTCCCAGATTGAGATTACCGGAAAAAGCTTCGAGAAGAGGACGAAGGCCAGAGCGAAGCCCGAAACAAGACCCGCTGTCATCGACCATTCCACCCAGGTCGGCGCATAGGCTCCACGGGCATAAGGAAGCCTTGGTTCCACGAGAGAAGGGATGATGATGGTATACCGTTCCAGCCACATGCCGATGACAACGGCAACAGAAGCGATAAAAAGCCCGGGAACGCTCCGCTTGAAAACGAGAAGAGGAAAGGGAATGACAAAGCAAAGGACGACCATCGCCCAGAAAAGAGGAGCGTACCTTCCGCTTAATTTGCTCCACAGAACCGCGTGTTCTTCAGGCCCGCCCCCATATCCAACGACCAGATGTTCCACAAAGGTGAAGTAGGCCCAAAGGAGAGTGAAGGTCAGGAGGAGCAATCCCAGGTTGTTGAAGTTCTCGGGCTTTAAGAAGCCTTCTAAATGGTAGACCCGACGCATCACAATGGAGACAAGGATGATCGTCGCAATCCCCGAAAAGATCGCTCCTGTGACGAAATAAGGGGCAAAGATCGTACTATGCCACATGGGCTGCTTCTGGAGTCCGAAGACCCAGGAGACGACCGTATGGACGCTCACCGCGACGGGAATGACAGCGACGCATAGAATTCCAATCCCTTTCCTGAGCCTCTGCCACTGTCTCTCGCTTCCCTTCCATCCGAAGGAGAGGAATTCGTAGAGCCAGCGCCGCCGGGGGAAGGAGTCCCTGAGTAAGCCGATATCAGGGATCATCAAAATATAGAGGAACAGGGTGCTCACGGTCAGGTAGGTCATGATACAGGTGAAATCCCAGAGCAAGGGGGATTTGAACTGTCCGTGGAGAGCCACCCAATAGAAACGGACCGACCGACCCAGGTCAAAAAGGATATTGGTGGGACCAGCCGCCAAAGCAAAAACCGTCACCGCTTCGGCGATCCTGCCGAAAGGGGTACCCCAGCGGGCATGGGTGATCCTCAAAACGGAAGAGACCAAAGCGCCGGCGTGGCTGATACCGATGAAGAAGACAAAATTGACAAGGTAGAGGGCCCAGGAGGCCGGATGGCCCATCCCCGTCACCCCCAAGCCGTGGGCGTACTGCCAGCCGAAAGTGAAAAAGGACCAAAGGAAAGGGATCCCAAGCAAAAAGACGGTGATCCAGAAAGGCCACCCGATCTTCTTGAGGGGCTCGAGAACCTGATCGTATTTCCGGGCAAGGAGTTCAGGTTCCATCGTCCCAATCCCCTTCTTTCAGATAATAAACCTTCGGTTCTGTCCCGAGGCTTTCGAGGAGTCGAAAGGCACGACGGCTCTTGGCAAGCCTTGATACTCGGCTCTTGGGATCGTTCAAGTCGCCAAAGGTGATCGCCTCGCTTGGACAGGTCTCTCCGCACGCAGGAACGAGCTCCCCGTCTCTAAGTTTTCGATTCTCTTTTCTTGCCCCTTCTTTGGCCCTTCTGATCCTCTGGATACAGAAGTTACATTTTTCCGTGATCCCCTTTCTTCTTCGATAGACATCGGGGTTGAGGCCCTTTTCATAGGCTTGAGGCCAGGAGGGAGGAAACCAGTTGAAATATCGAACCGTGTAGGGACAATTGGAAATGCACATCCGTACACCGATACACCGAGGATAAATCTGCGCCACAATGCCCTCGGGATTCTTGTAGGTTGCCTCCACCGGGCAGACCTTCGTACAGGGAGGGTTGTCGCACTGCATACAAGGAAGAGGGAAAAAATGCATCTCCGCCTCCGGATAGGTCCTTCCTTTGATTTCGACAAGAAGGTTCATCCAGAACTTTGCCCTTCCCTTACCGCTCTGGTCCTCTCCTGCAAAGGAAACATTGTTCTCCTGACGACAGGCCACCACGCAGGCCTGGCATCCTGTACAACGGTCCAGATCGATCACCATTCCCCAGCGATACGTCATCTCCTGCCCTACCTTTGGATCTTTTTCTTAAGGCGGCTCTTTACGTCTAAGCCTTGTAAATCTTCACCTTCGTTGAAAAGTGGGAAAGAAAGCCTCCTAAGTAATCATATTCTCGTACCAAGAGATCGTTGGGATTGATTCCTCTCCCTTTCGCCCAGCGGCCATAGGCCCGATGGCCTTGGCCGTAGGGAACGTGAACGCACTGAGGATGGGCGCCGGGAAAAAGCCTCGCTTTCACCTTCACCTTCCCTGTTTTTGATTCCAACCAGAGCCAATCCCCGTCTTCGATCCCCATCCTCGCGGCCGTTTCAGGATTGATCTCTGCCCATCCGCCCCACCTCTCTTTGAGATGGGGGCCAAAGATCTCTTGCAAAAAAGGCTGGTTTCCCCCTCTCCCCTCTGCCGTCGTCATCAGCTTATAGTGAATCAGGTAAAAGGGATAGTCCCTCCCCTCCCCGACGAAACGGGGCGTTTCAAAATGGGGCAGAAAGACACGATCCCCCCTCCCTTCGACCTTCAGCTCCTCGAGGATCCCTTCCATACTTTTCGAAGCCCCTTTGGATAAGGCCTCCAGGCCCTTTTTCATCGCAAGGGAATAGAACTCAAACTTTCCCGAAGGGGTGCTAAAACGTTTTCTCCACTCCCCGAAGGGATAGGGGGCATCCCACCAGCCTCCACGCTCGACGAGGGCCTTCCAGAACCGATCAAAATCTTTCTCTCGAATGGATCCTCTTTTCGAGGAGTAGACCCCTTTCGCCACCTCCATCAAGGCCTCTTGAAAATGGTTCCACGGAAAGGATTTTGCTACGCTTCCTCCGATCCTTTGGGCGATCTCGATCAGCACATCTGCAGTGTTTCGAACATCATGAAGGGACTTCTCTCGAACCGGGCTTCTCAAACCGAAGAGGGGGAAGCCCGATCCCGGCTCAGCATGGTCGTCTTGCCACCGTTCGAAATAGGTTCCGTCCGGAAGAACGAGATCACAGTAGGCCGTGGTCTCATCCATGAAAGGAGAAAAACTGACCAAGAACGGAACTCGATCGAGGCCCGCCTCGAACTTTTCTCGTTCAGGAAGGCTGAAAAGAGGGTTCGTATAATAGAAGAAAAGCGTGTCGATGGGATAGGGTTTCCCCTTTTCGAGCCTTTCTGGAAGAAGATAAGGCATCTCTTCAGCAAAGGGAAAAGGAAGGCCTCCAACCCCATCGACCCGAGGCTGGGCAAGACCCCTTTTCGCCATCCGGTCCAACTCCATGGAAGGCCACGGCGAGAACGGAGGCTGCCGCTGAAGCAGAAGGCCTCCTTTTGCGTCGATCGATCCTACGAGGGCATTGAGGCTGTCCACCGCCATCTGGTTATAAGTGCCGTTGGTCTGCATGGCCGCCCCCCTTCCCGAAAGGGCAACCGATGGCCGATGGGACGAGAACTCCTGGGCAATCTCGACGATCGTCTCCTCGGGAATCCCTGTGATCGAAGCGACTCGACCGACCGGATACTCCTCGAGGAGAAGCCTCTTAAACCCCATGTGGGGTCTACCCCTCTCGTCTTTCCAGTCTTCGAAACCAAACGTATAGCGCGAAACAAATCCATGATCGAAACGCTTTTCCTTGACGATCCAATGGGCTATGCCGAGAGCAAGGGCCCCGTCCGTGCCCGGAAGAATCGGTACCCAGCGATCCGCCTTGGAGGCCGTTACGGAAAGCCGAGGCTCCACTTGAACGAGCTTCCCCCTCAGGCCCGGCCTTCCTCTACGCAGATGCCCATAGCCCCAGAGATTTCGAACCGTGGGACGGGAAGCCTCGAGAAGGCTTGCCCCGAAAGAGAGGACATA
>Ga0315298_1003588_pt1 | contig 24481 bp, 20 predicted proteins | sample WHS_1_MG_FD_203077 | JGI IMG/M metagenome (GOLD analysis project Ga0315298, IMG submission 203077) | Extremophilic microbial mat communities from Washburn Hot Springs, YNP, Wyoming, USA - WHS_1_MG | ecosystem: Environmental > Aquatic > Thermal springs > Hot (42-90C) | place: USA: Wyoming...
GCAGCACCAAACCCGGCACCTTGCTCAAGGAACTGATCCCAGTCTGGACCTTCGCCGATGGGGACCAAGAGCAGGCCGGTTTGTTAGAGGTGGACCTTGTCTCCCCTTGCACCGAGAGTGCGGAAGGCTTCTACCAGTGCACGCTACACGCGACTGATATGCACACTGGCTGGACGGAAGGCGTGGCGGTGTGTGGGGGCAAAGGCCAGGAGGGTAGGAAAAATAGGCTATACGGTGAGGAAGAGGCTGCCTTTCCGCATGTTGGGTTGGATTCTGATAATGGTGGCGAATTCCTCAACCATGTGTTCTACGATCACTGCCAGCGGCATCAGATCGCCTTTATCCGCTCTCGGGCGTACAAGAGAACCAGACGGTGATGTGCCGCTTGATAGCTGCGACCGCCAACGCCAAGGCGACTTCCAAATGAGCGGTACGAAGCCTTACGCCTGTACGTGAACTTCTTCCAGCCGGTGCTGAAGCTCGCGAACAAAGGGCAGGAAAGGAAGAAGGAGCGCAGGCGGTATGACGTGGTACAGACCCTCTTCAAGCGGCTCTGTTCCTCTGCCATCTTGGAATCGACACCACTAACCCCTTCACTAAAATCAACGGTGAATAGGCCTGGTAGTGTCCTGATTGTCCCGAGCGCTCAAGGATAACTGAAGGGCTGTCTTCTCGCTACCTGCCTTCCCCCTCCCTTATCAACCTTCCTGCCTTCCCCCTACCAAGATTCGGGATGTGTCATGCTAGACGCTCACTACGAACCGCCATAGCGCTCTGAGGCTCGGTTGATCAGTCTCAAGATGCTTTCCCCGTATTGAGCCAGTTTCGCCGGCCCCATGCCGCGCACTGCGGCCAGCGTCGTCATGTCTCTCGGACAAAAGGTGGCGATCTCGCGAATGACGGCATCGTGCAAAACCATGAAGGGCGGCACCCCCTGCCGGGTAGACTCGTCTCGCCGCCATACTCTCAGGAGATCGCAAAGCGTTTGGTCTATCTCCTGATCAGACAACGGCTCTGCATCGCGGAACTTGCTCTTCGCTTCCCGGCGGCGCGGCGCGAACTCGGGCCAGTCCAATGGCGTCTCCCGTTCCTTGTCAGTGGCCGCCAGCAGGCGATACTCACCGCGCTGGAAATAGGCGACGTATCCCTCCTGCACGAGACGTTCGATAAGCGCCTCGACCCGGCTGGCGCTGAGAAGCGCGAGCGCGCCAAACTGAGGACAGTTGTTAGTTCTTGGTGGACTCGCTACAGAGCCACGCAGGATATTGACCAGGCTGCGCTTACCAACCGGGTATGGCAGGTGTCCTAGGGCGGCAAGAACCGTTTCTGCCGGTGGCAGAGCCAGCGCCAAGGGCTCTTCTCGCGGTTGCCGCGGTCGGCTAACCTGCGAATGTGCCGCAATTCCGGTGGTCCTCGCGGGCCGGCAGATGTCGCACGCACCACATGGCTTGGCCACGCGCTCGCCGAAGTGCCGTCCAAGGTAGGCATGGCGACAGCTCCTGCTGGTGGCGTAGCCAATGATTTCCTCCAGACGTGAGCGCTGGGCTTCTTCGAGAGTACTGAGTAGCCTGGCCATAGTCTTGGCGGCATCTGCCGGTGGGGGTTGCAGCTGCAGCAGCATCTCCCGGCCCGACCCATGGTAGGTGATCAGCCCCTCGTCCTGCCAGCACAGTAGCAGGGTTTCGAGGTCTTCCAACGCGATGCCCGTTCTTGTCGCCAGCTCCAAGGAATTCAGGGGCATACGCTGGCGGGGCCGCAGCTTTGTAGCTTCCACGAAACTCCGGAGTTGGTTGTCCGCGTCCAGCATACCTTCGACCGTCAAGTTGAGCGAGCGAGGCAGGTCACAATGGCGCACCAGAAGGCCGGCTTGCTCCAGAAGGCTGATCGCCACTGGGATGCCGGCTTCATCTACTGGCCGATTGCCGGCGTCGTTGACGTCCCGCTCCAGATCACTGGTGGCAAAGAGGCCGTAGCCGGAAGGTTCCCGAATTCGGTTTCTGATCGTCTTGTAGACGACGCGCAGGGTGTCGATCTTTACCAGTTCCTCTCTCGCCCAGCGCGCCAGGTTGCCCTTGTCGTTCGGGCTACAGAGCAGGAGACAGCGAGAAGACTTGCCATCCCGTCCAGCCCGCCCTGCCTCCTGGCTGTAGCTCTCCAGTGACTTGGGCAGGTCATAGTGGAGGATGAAGCGCACATCGGGCTTGTCGATGCCCATACCAAAGGCGATCGTGGCGACAATCACCCGCGTCTGGCCGTTCATGAATCTCTCCTGCGTCTCCTGGCGCTGGTCGGCCTCCATGCCGGCGTGGTAGAAGGCGGCCGAGATGCCGTCCTGCCGCAAGAGACGGCTTAGATTCTCAGCCTTTTCGCGAGCATTGACGTACACGATGCCCGAGCCACGCGTTTCGTGGCAGATGCGGAGCATCTGGCGCATCTTCTGCTCCTTGTTGGCCACCGTCACCACGCTGAAGTGGAGATTGGGCCGGAAGAAGCTAGTCGTCACGATGGCGAGATCTTTCCCCAACTGCCCCGCGATGCGCTCCCGCATGGCCGGCGTGGCGGTCGCGGTGAGTGCCAGGATGGTCGGCCGGCCGAGAAGTTCCCGCGCCTTGGCGACGAAGAGATAATCCGGCCGGAAGTCGTGCCCCCAAAGGTCGATGCAGTGAGCCTCATCCACGACCAGCAGAGAAACCCCCGCCCGCCGCAGCGCGTGCAGAAAGGGCTGCTGCCTCAGGCGTTCCGGGGCCGCGTAGACCAGCTTGTAGCGTCCGCCCGCGATCTCCGCCAGGCGGGTCTCCAGATCATCCCGCTCCAGCGTGCTATTGATCACGGCGGTTTTCTCCTGTGCTTTCGCCGGCAGGGAATCGACCTGGTCTTTCATCAGGGCGATAAGAGGGGAGAGCACAATGGTGACACCCGGTAGCAGCATCGCCGGCAATTGGTAGCAGAGCGACTTGCCAGCGCCGGTTGGCATCACCGCCAGCGTGCTAATCCCGCTCATGACGTTCTGCACCACCTGATCTTGCCCTTCGCGGAAGGAGGCATAGCCAAATAGGTCGCGCAGGGTCTCCAAAGGCGCCAGCGCCTTTCCGGTGAGGGGATGCGTTGCTGCAGCGGGCTTGGAGAGCGGCACAGCAGGCGGGGCAGTTAATAAGGTGATGTGAGATCCCGACACCGAGCGTGGCCACTCTACGGCTTCGCTATCTGAGTCCCGCCTATCGCTCGCCGCTTTGGGGTCGAATTGGTAGTCTGGAATACCATGGACGCCCACCACCAAAGGCCAATGCTGCCCTTGAAATGACCGCGCCCGACCAATGGCGAGGAAGACCTCCCTCATGCCAAGCACCCTTCTCAACTGGCCAGTACTTAGGTTTAGCGGACTGCCGTGTTCCTTGAGCAGGGCGCGGCCAAGGGCCCGCCACCGCAAGTCGGTCACGGGGAGAGCCTGCGGGCCCCCCGCGGAGAAGGAAACGCGCACCTCGTACTTGCCCGAGTACTGGTCGACGGAGAACATCGCTTGCAAGGAGTCGGCGGGAATCAAACAGAGGGAGCGTTTCTGGTCGACGAGTACTTCATCAGGCGCAGCGTCCAGACAGCTTCTCAAGAAAGTCTCACGGTCGGCACTGCTGATCTGACTGGCACGCTGGGGGCGGTGGCGAGCGAAGTCACAAATCCAGTCCTCGACGTGGGGTGGCTGGGGCCTTGGCGCAATAAGGTTGAACCGGACAACGTCGAAACAGGCCATCACCTGGCCATCGCGATAGGTGATATCCCCCACGGAGATGTTGCCAAAACGCTTGACGGGCCGCATCCACCGGCCGTTTTCCGTGTCTACACCGGCAATGCACACGCCGCTGCGCATCTTGGTCACCGCCAGGATGACGATTTCCCGTTCCAACTCTCTCAGATTAAGTGTCTGATTTCGGCTGGCACCAGCCGCGTGGCGAAGGACTCGGCGAGGAGCCGACGATGACAGTGGTCGGGTTTCTCTTCGGCGCAGAGAAGACAGGGACGCTGGTACTGGGACAGGACATCGATGCCGAACAGCATCGCTTTCCTCTCGGCCATCAGCGCCGTAAAGCTCGCTTCGTAGAGCGACCAGTCGCGGCCCTTTTTGTACGTGGAGAGCACCTCCTCGCTGGGGGCCAGCTCTGGTAGGTGGCGGTAGGCGATCCCCACGAGTTCCAGAATGAAGGCGAGATCGTCACGTTTGGTGAAGCCTGCTAGCTGCGAGGTATTGTGCAGGCGCACGTCGAGAACGGCGTCGACGCGCTCGTCGCGCAGCAGATCGATGAACCGGCGGAGCGATTTCTTGTTATAGCCGATGGTATAGATGGTCACAGCAGTGCCCCCTGGAGTTGTTCGCCAAGCGAGCCGTCGCCAAAGATATGGATCACCCGCACGTCTTGCCGGCGAAGCGTTCGCGCCAGGAGCTTTTCCCGGTGGCATTGCCGCGGATCGGCCTCGCTGCAAAGCAGAGCCACCTTCTGGCGGTCGGTTAGCGGCAGCAATTGGTCGATCCCCCTGCGGTACAGCATGCTACGCTCGATGCGATCGTAGTCCGGCTCACCATCCGGTCCGTGGAGATGAGGATTGTCTGGCTTGCCACCCAGCTCATGTCCCATATAGCGATAGGCAATTCCCGTTAGGTGCAAGTGACTCTCGAGGCTACGCTGGTTGAAATGCGGGGCGTAGCGACTGTATGGTCGACTGCGCACATCCACGACCAGCGTGATACCATGCCGCCGCAGGGTATCGAGGAACTGCTCCATCGGGACGCTGCTATGGCCGATGGTATAGATCTCTCTGCCCATTTCGCGCCGATTATAGGCGGCATGGCCGGCCGTGTCAACGCAGGATTGGCGATCGCCTTAGCGGGAATTCGCAAACGGACCGAAGGTCCCAGATGGTAGACCGCCAAGAGCCGGGAAGCCGCCGCCCATCGGGGACCATTGCGCTCCTGGATTGCTCCCTACGAACGGCATTCTTGTTGTGGAGCCTTGTTGCATCGACGACATGAGAGACTTCAGGTCTGCCGGAAGATGTGGCTGCAGCAGATCGATCACGACGACAGCCGTCACTGCCAAGGCCAGCCAGACTCGCCATAGGGCGATCGCTACGCCGCCGTAGTCGACTCGCGGCAGTCCCAACCGCGGCCGCTTCTCGCTTCCTGTCTTGGCAAAGCCTTGTTCCCTGTGTCCAATCGTGGCTCCGGCATATACGGCGGCTAGGGTGTCATCCTTCTCGCCTGTCAAGCTTCCTGTTTTCACCAAGTCTCGCTCGTCGTTCCATGTATAGCTCGCCATTTTGGACCTCCATTTCTGATCGCCAGCTTAACCACTGACCTTAGCATATCTTCCCGGCTATGACGACGCAGTAAGGCCAGTCACTATGTCAACGTGGGATAGTCCACATTGAGAAGATCAACGGGGAACCAGGAGGTTCATGATCCCGGCGGAAGCCAGACCGAGGTCTTCCATTCCTAACTGGGGCATCTCCTAGGGTAGTGGAGGCTTCAGCCGGATACTTGGACGCTAGACTGCGGAGAGGAGATGATGCGGGGTCTGGACTCCGCGCTGGAACAAGTGATGTAGGATCCGGATCGCTCCACAGTAGAATTCTGGATTCCGGCCTTCGCCAGAATAACGGGGACCTGGGTGATACGGGTCTGGATTCTGACTTTCACTGGACTGACGGACGACGACAAGGATTGTGGCCGAGAGCCGCCGTGTCATGGGACATGACGCGCCGGTTTCCAATCGCTCCAGAAACCGGCGCGCTGAAGGCGGAAAGCTGATGGCCGAGGTCTGAAACCTGACGGCCACCTACGCCAGCTTTGTCCCGCAGTTACCGCAGAACTTGGCGCCCTGAGGCGCCTCAGTCTGGCAGTTCGGGCACTTGCGGGGCCCCAACTGTGCGCCGCAGTTGTTGCAGAACCGGCTGCCGGCCGGCACTTGAGCCTGGCAGGACGGGCAGGCCACCATCAGAGGAGCGATGGGTTGTGCCGGCGCTGCGGAAGGGACGATGCCCTGCGGCTGCACGGGCGGCTGCTGTGGGTACTGCTGCGGGGGATACTGTGGCGGCTGTTGCTGAGGTTGCTGGATGGCCTGTCCCATCATTCCGGCCATCATGGCGCCCATGCCCGCGCCAGCGCCCAGTCCGAGGCCCAAAGCCGCCACGTCGCCGGCGCCACTGCCCGGCCTGTTCGCCGCCTCGCGCATCGCTTGGGCCGCCTGCATCTGCATGAAGGCCTGCATGTTGCCCACGCCGATCACGCCTAGGCTGGTCCGCTGGTCGATCATCTTCTGGACTTCTTCAGGAGGAGTGATCGACGTGACAAACATCGCCTTCAAATCTAGTCCGAGCTGGGCAAAGGAATCGCCTACCTTGGCTCGCGTGCCGGCGGCAATTTCGTCGTACAGGGCGGGCAGGTCGAGGACCGACTTCATGTTTTCGCCCAACAGGTCGTTGAGGTTCGAAACGATGATACTGCGCAGATAGTTGTTGATCTGCGACGTCTCGTAGCTGCCCTGCGTGCCCACGATCTTGTTAACGAACAGGGCCGGGTTGTTGATCTGGATCGAGTAGCTGCCAAAGGCACGCAGCCGCACCATCCCCAGCTCGCTATCCCGGAATAGGATCGGCTCCGGCGTACCCCACTTCTGGTCGACAAACTCGCGCATGTTGACGAAGTAGACCTCGGCCTTGAACGGGGTATTGCCACTAAAGGGTATCGACAGCAAGTTGACCAACAACGGGATGTTCGCCGTCGTCAGCGTATGGCGCCCCGGGCCAAGCGTATCCAGAGCCTTCCCGTCTCGGAAAAAGACGGCCACCTGGCTCTCGCGGACAATACACTGTGACCCCAGCCTGAAATCGCCACCACCATCTTCTGGAATACGGTGCACGAACTCCTGCCCGGTCTGATCAAAGTACTCAATGACGTCCAGTATCCTAGGCACTCTTTCCTCCTCGTTCGATTCAACTACCGCAAGGGATGCTACCGCAGGATGACCTCGGCACGTTGCGCAAAGGTGGCGTTGAGCCTATCGAGAACCGTAGTCAGTTCCTGACATGCGGCTGCTAGATTCTCACGCGCGGTAACTGCCGTGGCAACCTTGTCGATCGCCTCGCTGACTTGGGACACTCCCTCCAACATTGATTCATCATAGGCATAAAGAGCGTCCAGATCGTCGTCTCGCACGGTCAGGGAATCAAACCAGCCGGCATAGCCATAGCTGGCCGTCTTGATCCGGTCGATGAGCAGTTGAAGCTTATTGCTGGGGCGTTCCACCGCCCCAATGGACATCAGTTGTCCGCTCGTCACCATCTCCGCCTTAATCTGCTGCAGCCGTACCGCCTGCTGGCTTAACTGGCGAGCAAGCTGCTCGCGGAGGAGCTTGTCGGCGTCGCGGCGCATCTCTTTCTGTTGATAGCCCCCGTAGCCCGGGATCGAACTCAGCAGCTTCTTGAACCCGTCCCGATCGTCGAAGATCTTCTCTTTCAGATCCATTCGTTTTCCTCCATGCCAAATTGGCTAGGTGCCCGATAGAACGCAGCGTGGGGCGCTTATCTCCCCCCCGACAGGGAGCGGGGACAAGCCCCGCGCGCGATGACCGACCGAGTCAGGCGCTCTTGATCGGACATACGACGAACAAGGCGTGGAGTTGCATCCTCGGCTCATGCGCTATTTTACTATCTTGCCTGGCGCTTTGTAAATGCAGTGGAGTGCTGCTCAGGAACCCTTGGTCCACCACAGGATCGCCACCTTGCGCATCTGATGGTGGGGAAACCAGCGGCCAGATCGCCACTCTCCGTGGGCAGCCAAGTAGGCCCGTAATGCGTTTTCATCGGCAGATCCGGCGGCCATGCCGATTCGCTCACGGTAGAAAGGCAAGGCTTCGTCAAGGCTACCGAAGGAAAGACCGGTCGAGAGCTCGGCCACCTCGGCGTTGGGTAGAATCCCCAATTGGTACAGACACTGGGCGGCGTCGAGATAAGTGGGGCGGGTCGGGGCCGTCCAATGGCGGAACGTCTGCAGCAGGTCACGGAAGGAATCAAACGGGTGTCTGACCGTCAGATAGATAAAGCAAGCCCGGCGCGCTACGTCGTTCATCGCTGTCAAGAATGGGCCGAGATCGGCGACGTCATAGAGCACGTGGGAGCAGAAGGCCAAGTCGACCGCCCCTACCTGTACCGCTGGCCAGGTGCCTGAAACAATCTCCACGTTCTTCAACCCTGCGGCTTCCAGCTCTTCAGCCAGAATAGTTCGCATCGCCGGAGAGGATTCCACAGCCACGACCTGGCGTACCCTTTCCGCTACCGGCCGCGTCAACCGTCCGGCTCCCGCGCCGATTTCCAGCACCGTGGCATCTGTATCCAGCCATGGCGAAAGACGGGCCATGAAGGGATCTTGGTCGGCGCGGAAAGTACGGCTCATGTCACGGAAACGGGCAGCTACCCGAGTCCAGCTATCACCTTCTGGCTCTTCTGCCAGCCTTGGATCTCGGGGGATTGCCCATTTGAGCAACTCATCGCGCCAACCGGCCAAGTAGTCGATATCGAGAACCGTCATCGTCTCACTTCTCACTCCTTACCAGACTTCGCACCAACGCGAGCTCCGCGGCAACCTTCTCCATGTCCTGCGTCGGCGTCTCTAGGATAAAGGGCATATCTTGGAGCCAGGGGTGGTTGACCAGCGCCGCGAAAGCCTCAAGACCGATAAGGCCCTGACCCGGAGGTTGGTGGACATCGTGATGCGAGTTGAGCTTCGTCGAGCTGTCGTTGGCGTGGATCACGTACAACCAGCGCAAACCAACCTTGGCCTCAAAGGCCTCCAAAGTAGCTACTGCCCCCTCAGCAGTGCCGATATCATAACCCGCCCCCCATAGATGGGCAGTGTCCAAGCAGACTCCCAGCCTGGATTCGTGCTCGGGCAAGGCGTTCAAGATCTTGGCAAACTCCTCGAAGGAGCAGCCGATTTCGCTGCCGCTGCCCGGGTTATTCTCCAAAAGGAGCACTACTTCGTTCTCTACCGAGCCGAGGACAATTTCGATGGACTCCAACACTTTAGCTATGCCCGCTTCCATGCCGCTCCCCTTGTGGCTGCCGACGTGAGTAACTACATAGGGTGCGCCAAGCGCCTCTGCGCGCTGCAGCGCGGCGCGCAGGTTCTCCCTGGATTTCCGCAGGATCTCGTCGTCAGGGGCGGCGAGATTAATCAGATATGGCGTGTGCAAAACTACGGGCCAGATATCCTTTTCCTCCGCCGTCGCCGCAAATTCTGCCGCATCTTCAGGGTTCAACGGCGCGATCTTCCATCCCATCGGGTTGCTGCTAAAGATCTGGATTGTCTCACAACCAACCGCCGCTGCCCTTAGAACGGCCTTCTTCAGCCCACCGCTTACCGAAATGTGGATGCCAAAACGCATCTTTCCATCTACCCTTTCGTGGCTAAGCCTTCGTAATCAACACCCGTTCGATCTTGACCCCCTGTACCCCGGTGACGACAAGCCGCAGATTGTTGTACTTCACCTGCTCACCTTCCTTCGGAATATGACCCAGGGTCGCCATCAGGAAACCGGCGATCGTCTCGTATTCACCCTGCGGTAAGTCCAGCGCCAGATCATCGTTGGCCTCGTCAATTCGCAGACCACCGCTCACTTGTATGGTCTGCTCATCGATCGTTTCGACGTCACTATCTCTGTCGTGCATGCCGTCGCCCAGGTCGCCGACAATCTCCTCGACAAGCAGCTCCAAAGTCACCAAACCCGCAGTACCGCCGTACTCGTCGATAACGATCGCCATCTCCTTCTTCTGTGCTTGCATCTCCGGTAGAAGCTTGGCGATCAGCTTGCTCTCCGGTACGAAGAAGGCCGGGCGGACGAGAGTGCTCACAGGAGCGTCGGTTGCTACGTCCTTCTTGCCTAGCGCCATAAGCACGTCCTTGATAGAGAGGACACCCACCACATTATCCATGTTATCTTCGTAGACTGGAAACCGCGTGTAGGCCGCCGCGGCAAACACCTTGAGAAAATCGGCGATAGACGTGTTCTTCTCGACGCCTACCATTTCTGGCCTGGGTACCATCACCTCGCGGACGCGCCGGTCCCCAAATTTGAACACATTCTCCAGCATATCGCCCGCTACTTCTTCGACCGTTCCCTCTTCCTCGCCAATATCGATCAGCATCCGAAGCTCGGCCTGGGTGACAAAGGGTAGCTTATGACCGGGAAATCGACCAATAACGCCGGCGATCAGACGAGGCAAGAGGGCGAAGATATAAACAATCGGGGTCATCAGGCGAATGATCAACTCGATCGGCCGGCCCGCGAACAGAGAGACCCTTTCCGCATGCTGAGCGGCAATGGTCTTGGGAGTAATTTCTCCGAAAATGACGATCAGCACCGTCATTGTCGCCGTGGCAATCAGCACTCCTTCTTCGCCGAGAAAGGACACTGCAAGGGCAGTACCTATGGATGAAGCGAGAATGATGAAGGTGTTCTCGGTGAGGAGGATAGTGGCGAAGAGCCTGTCGTGGTGATCTACCACCCGCTTCACCGCCTGCGCCGCGCGGTTTCCCTGCTCAGCCAGATGGCGAATGCGGATCTTGCTGACGGAGATGAGACTAGCCTCAGAGCTGCTGAAAAAGGCCACACAGAGGATGCACACGACCATGATCACTATGCTCAATCCAACGTCCTGGCTACCTAAAGGTAAGGTCTCCAAGATGCCGACCTCCCCGAAACGCAAAAAGAGGATTCTGATGCTGGGTCAGAACCCTCCGCTCACCAAGGCTTGTTCTTTCTGTCCACTGGCGCCTATCATACGACACCCGTTGAGCCAAGTCAAGACCAGTCGAACTCCATACTCAGGGCTTTCTCATGTTACCGGCTAAGCTGGGAGGGGATTGAGATAGAGCAGGCCGACCCTGCGCCGACGCCAAATGGTGTGGTAGGCTTCATCTGACCTCCTCCGATTGCTATCTTCCCTTTTCAACGAGATGATGCCCGCGAGAGGCCCCTCTTGTCCTTACCGCCCACTTCCCTAATTGAACTCAATAACCCCCGCTCGCTCGCTAACATAAGAAAGCCCTCACCCTAAAGCCGGTGTGCTTGACTCGCCATTCGACGTCAGCTAGAATGCCCTTCGATCGGTTCTAGGTCTGGCTCTACACTCGATATTTCCAGGAATATCGGAGGAGGTTCATAGTGAAGAGAGTCGCTGTTATTGGCTGTGGTGCCTACATGGACAGCGGTTACGGGTGCCCAGGCGAATGGCGCTGCCTGAAGGCAGCAGCCTTGGGAGAGGGCAATTTCGACGAGCCGGCCCAGGTGGTTGCCTTTCTCAAGTGCCAATGCCCTGGCCGCACCGTCGCACCGAATCTGGGCATGGCGATGCGCCTTTCGGAGATCAAGCCAGATGTTGTTCACTTCAGCTCATGCCTGGCGAACGCCAAACCAGGATGCCCCTATGTGAATCCAGAGGAACTTGCCAAGATCCTGGAGACTAGGATGAACGTCAGAGTTGTGCTTGGCACCCACGATTACCACTAGCTAGCTTTCGGCTGCTAACGATCAGCGTCAAGTTCCCGGCCGCCACGTGTCGTGCGTCAGGCGGCTGATCGCTGAGTACCGATGGCTTTCCTCGGGCATGCCCCCACCGTGCTCTAGCAAAGGCCATACGTTTTGGGTGGCCGGCGTCCGCTCAGTCTTGCTCCCCATCCTGCCCACCACTAGACATTTGTACTTTTCGCCCAAACAGTCTGCCAGAAAGATCGTGCAGATACACGCAGACTCCGACTAGGCATCGGCTGTATCATCTTCACCAAGGATGCAACAAGATAGAGAAGCGAAAGCTCTGCCGGTAGAACAGGAATGGTTCCCTTCTTGCTCTTCGTGTGCTTCTTGACTTCATCAAGTCTAGGAGGAACCGACATGGATGCGATCAGTGCGGCGGACACGAGCTTTGTTCTCGCTAGTGCCGCCCTCGTATTGTTCATGACTCCTGGCCTAGCCCTCTTCTATGGTGGGATGGTCCGGAGCAAGAACGTGCTGGGCACTATTATGCAGAGCTTCATTATTATCGCCGTAGCCTCTGTTGTCTGGGGACTAGTGGGGTATAGTCTGGCCTTTGGACCAGACCTTGGCCATTTTATCGGTAGTCTCTCGTGGATAGGGCTCAACGGCGTGGGACAGGAGCCCAGCGCGGACTACGCACCGACGATACCACACCTAGCCTTCATGATCTTTCAAGCCATGTTCGCGGTGATCACTCCTGCGCTGATCACCGGAGCCTTTGCCGAACGCATGAAGTTCAAATCCTTTCTCGCCTTCACGGTGCTGTGGCTGCTGATTGTCTACAGCCCCGTTGCCCACTGGGTTTGGGGTATGGGCGGATGGCTCCGAAATATGGGAGCCCTCGACTTTGCCGGCGGCACAGTGGTGCACATCAATTCCGCGGCCGCCGCTCTGGCAGCTGCGCTCATCCTTGGTCCCCGGAAGAGCCTGGGCAAGGAGGCCCTTAGCCCCAATAACTTGCCTATGACTATTTTAGGCGCGGGCATTCTCTGGTTCGGATGGTTTGGCTTCAACGCGGGCAGCGCCCTCTCCGCCGGGGGCCTCGCCACCAGCGCCTTCGTCGTCACCCACTTTGCCGCAGCCGCCGCGGCCCTGGCCTGGGTCTGTCTGGAGTGGGTCCACCGCGGCAAGCCGACGACTCTAGGCGCTGCTTCGGGCGCCGTCACCGGCCTAGTGGCGATCACGCCGGCGTCCGGCTTCGTCCCCGCGATGCCAGCATTAGCGATCGGACTCCTCGCAGGCGCCGTTTGCTACGGCGGAGTCCTTTTAAAAGGCAGATTGGGCTACGACGACGCGCTGGATGTTGTGGGGATCCATGGTGTAGGAGGAGTCACTGGTGCCCTGGCTACCGGCCTCTTCGCTTCGTCAGCTGTCAACGCCCTCGGCAAGGATGGCCTATTTCTCGGTAACGCCGCACAAATGGTACCGCAGCTCGCTGGTGTGCTGGCGACCCTGGCCTACTCGTTCGTCGTCAGCTTCGTCCTCCTGAAGATAGTGGATGGCGTCACGGGGCTGCGAATCACTGGGGAAGAAGAGGATATTGGCCTAGACCTATCCCAACATAGCGAAGTCGGCTATGCCCTTTAGTCTGGTAACGCAGCGCTTGGCCCCAGTGAGAGGGCGAGGACAAGGCACGTGCTACCTCTCGCCTGGTTGGAGGCAAAGGACGAGTCCGCACAGCGCAGGTAGGGGGATCAGCTCTCAAGCATCCGGAGGAACATGATGAAAAAGATCGAGGCCATTATCAAGCCCTTTAAGCTGGACGATGTCAAGCTAGCGCTTAACCAGATCAGCGTACAAGGAATGACTATCACCGAGGTCAAGGGATTTGGACGCCAGCGTGGACACAAGGAAGTCTACCGCGGGGCAGAGTACAGCGTGGACTTCGTACCCAAGGTCAAGCTTGAGGTCGTCGTGACCGACGAGCTCCTAGAGCGAGCAGTGGAGACGATCGTTCTTTCCGCGCGCACCGGGAAGATCGGTGATGGGAAGGTCTTTGTCTCCCCTCTGGAGGAAGTGATCCGCATTCGCACCGGCGAGCGAGGTCCGGATGCGATCTAAGCGGCTGTCAGCGGGATTCCAGCTTCCGCCACAATCACGAGGGTCTGATGGTGGCTGATGGCCGATCGCTGATGACTCATGGCTGATAGCCATTACGAGGAAGGCATGAGCACCAATATAGCGCCTGCAGCCCTTGGTCTCCTACAAGAGCGGCGGCGCCTAAGGCAAGCGCACTATCAGGGCGCGGAAAGCAGGGAAATCGCCCGCGGCCACGCAGATGCAGTGGACTCTGCAGTGTTATCCCTGGTGCCTGATGCCTTGCCCAGACAGTGTTGGGCATTGGTCGCTCTTGGCGGCTATGGCCGCCAGGAGTTGAGCCCACATTCCGACGTCGATATCATGGTCCTCAGCCGCTGGCACGACAGGAGCATCGAGGAGTTGGCCAACATCGTGTTTTACGGGCTTTGGGATGCAGGCCTCGAGGTCGGTCATGGTGTGCGTACTGTCGAGGAATGCCTTCACCTGGCCGGCGAGCACCTCGAAATGCAGACCGCCCTGATCGACGCCCGGTTGGTGGCCGGGGACGGCGAGCTGTTCGAGAGCCTCCGAGCTCGTCTGTTCGAAGGGATCACGGGCCACAAGATGCGATCCTTCCTTCAGAGGCTATGGGATGAAGGCGAGCGGCGGCGCCAGGAGTACGGCGGACCCGCCCACGAACTGGAGCCCCATCTCAAAGAGGGGCAAGGCGGACTGCGTGATTACCACAGTATCCTTTGGGCCGGCGCTGCGGCCGGGATCTCGCGTCCTGAAAGGCCAATCCATGGGCTGCTTCCTGAGCGTGAGACAGCAGCAGTAGCAACCGCTGTCTCCTTTCTGCATCGAGTGCGTCATCACTTGCACTATCTCAGCGAGCGGCGTACCGACCAACTTGGCTTCTCGTACCAAGAAGAGGTAGCGCGGTTTCTGGGGTATACTCACTCATCAGACCGCCTGGCTGTAGAGCAATTCATGCGAGACCTCTATGAGCACATGGATGCGATCTGGCACGCGACCGCCGGCTTCTGGGAGGCAATTCTGCAATTCAGCTCCGGCGGCAAGATTTGGCGCCCGAGAAATGGGGTGCCCGTTGCCGGCCCGTTGAGTCCGGACGATGCCCTGCACGTGTTTGCTGAAGCGGCACGTTGTCGCATTCCGATCGGGCATGCCGAGTGCGAACGAATCCGGGCGGTCCTAGCCGAAGCCAAGGCGGTGCCTAGCTGGACAGCCCAAGCTAGAAGGGACTTTCTGGAGATCCTGCGTTCCCATATCGCGGCGGCGCTTCTGGAAGCGATGGCGAACTGTGGGCTGCTTGGCCTCTACATCCCGACGTGGTCGGCGATCCGATTTCTGGCGCTGCACGAGATGTATCATGTTCACACCGTGGACCGTCACTGCCTTCTCGCTGTTACCGAGATCAACAGGGCAAGGAACGGGCGCGAGGAAGATACAGACCCTCTCGCCAGGCAACTGCTGGCCGAACTATCAAGTGCCGATCTGCTCTTGCTGGCCACGTTGATCCACGACCTTGGCAAGGTCCGGGGCGAGGATCACTGCGAAGAGGGAGCCCACCTCGCGCAGGAGCTTGGCCAGCGTGCATGCCTGACGCCGCCAGAAATCGAGACCATCGTCTTCCTCGTGCGCCACCATTTGCTGCTGGCACGCGTAGCGACCCGCCGGGATATCGACGATCACCGCCTAATCGCGCGCGTGGCCCAGACCATTGGGTCGCCAGAGAAGCTCAAGATGCTCTACGTCTTGACCGTCGCCGACAGTCTCGCCACCGGCCCTGGCGCCTGGACCGACTGGAAAAGTACGCTCGTCCGTGAGTTATTCGGTAAGGTACTGCGAGTACTCGACAGCGATCGCTCAGCACATCACGATGCGGCCATACGACTGGCCGAAAAGCAAGAGGCCGCACGAACTGCGCTCGCCACACATGCTCCTACCGATGATGTTGAAGCCTTCCTTAGCCGCATGCCGTCCGCCTATCTGCGCTCTCAGTCGATCAGTGCCATGACCCGCCATTTCGCCCTGCTTAACCAACCCGGCAACAGCCCGGTGCGGCTACAAATGCGGCGGTTGTCTAAGACCCACCGCTATGAAGTAATCCTATCCACCATGGACCGACCTGGGCTACTGTGGCGCATCTGCGGTGTCCTAGCCCTTCACGGTTTGAACATTCTTGAGGCCCGCGTATATACTGGAGACAAGGACCTAGTTTTGGACCTCTTTCAAGTGACCGACACCTTTGAGCCAGAGATCAGGGCGGAGAAATTGGAGGCCATCCGACGGGATATCCTTCTTGCCGTCGATGGCAAGCTTGCCCTCGGCTACCGTTTGGCCGAGAAGCTGCGCCATTATTCTCAGCCAAAATCGGCATTATCCAAGATACAGACGAGAGTGGTTGTAGACAATGCGGCCTCTGACGACTACACCATCGTCGAGGTTTTTGCGCCCGATCGGCTTGGGCTCCTCTATACAATTGCGCGAACGCTCAGCGATATGCACCTCGATATCCACTTGGCGAAAGTGTCCACGCGAGGTCACGAGGCCATTGACGCTTTCTACGTTAGAGACCCCTACGCTCAGAAGGTTACCGACCCGGAACACCTTAAAGAGATCGAGAAGACCATTCTCTTCGAGCTCGGCCGCGACATATAGACTGCCGCTCGTGTTCTCTCCGGTTCCTGCACATCGCGCGTTAGCAATTCGGGAACAAGGCCCCAACTGAGGGTCGGCGTTCAGTGCTGACAGCTCAGTCGATCCCTCGGTGGAGACAGACAGGGTACTAGAGTGCATCTTCTCCCACGATATTCCTTGTCCCGGGCGCATTGCTCAGGTAGACGGCAGACAATCCGGGCAGGATGCATCGGCGGTCTGGTTCGGTCACGAAGGGCTGCCCGACATCATGGGCTTGATCCATTCCCAACGCCCCTTTCCGGCTGGTACTGTCTCCTAGATGCCTGATCAGAAGCATCAATTTCCCAGTCCGCAACAACCTACGGCTATCCTACTTGATCAACAGCCCCTTTCGCCGGAATGATGAGGATCTGCTGACTGCTGATCGTTAAGTTCACTTGCCCAAACCGCGGCCCATACTGTACGATACGGCCTACCAACAGCGGGTTCGAATGCCTGAGCGCCCGTGGGCAAACAGCTGGTGGCCGTCAGGAAGTTGTCGTTCCGCAGAAGGACGGAAGGGCCGGAATGACGGGACCTGCTGATGGTTGACAGCTTCTAGTAGGGCCTTCAAGGAGGAATGCGAGTGAAGAGAAGGTGGGAGCGGATCAGACCGGGAGGAACCCTGGTGGCGGTGATGTTATTGCTAGGGGTCGGCATTATCCATACCCCGCATGCGGCATCGGCATCGGAAGGCTGGCAGAGTGGGTGGCCCAGCAGTCAGGCGGGCGTATCGGTAAGAGGACTGATCATTGGCCCGACCAGTGCGCCGGGCACTTATGCCATCACCCGGTCCGGTCTGTACCACTCGTTCGATGGCACGGGCTGGGTATCGATTCCGGGAAGCCCGGCAGAGATCACAGCGATCGCTGTCGGCGAGTCGGCGATCATCTATACCTATAGCTGGCCTAGCTCCGGGACTCAGCCCGGCTCTGCCCAGGGTCTGCTTCGAAGCGTCGATGGTGGAAACCACTGGCGAGATCCTACCCAAGGCGCGGCGATTGCTCAGTTGGGACCGGTCAGAACGATGGCGACGCGGCCGGGCTATCCAGAAACTGTACTCGCTGGTTCCGGGCCCTTTCCGGGAATTGGGGACCGGATCTATCGCAGCGAAGACGGCGGTTTCACATGGAAGGAGGTTTACGCCGTAAAGACCGATTCAGAAGCGGGCGGCGGCATCCGCTTGATCCTGCCATCGCTCAACGACCTCGCCGTGTTCTACGCCATCCACGACACGAGTCAGGGGGGGCTAGTCATCAAGAGCACCGACGCAGGCAAGACGTGGAAGCCGTTGAGCGGAAACTGTGCCACCGACGCTCGCAGCGTGCCCACAGCGATGGCCATTGACGACGGCGATGCCAAGCACGTATTGGTCGGTTGCACGCTGCCCGCAGACGGAGGGGTGCGCCTATACCGGTCCGCGGATGGGGGCCAAACCTGGGCAAAGGCAGGTCAAGGGATCCCCGCAGGGGTCACGGCCGTCAAGAGCCTCGTCTTCGATCCCGCTGATGGTCAGACCGTATTCGGCGTGTTTGCGGGTAGCGTCGGCGGGGTCTACCAAAGCAGCGACGGTGGCGACTCCTGGACCCTCATGGAAGGGTCGGCCACGCTTGGTTTCAACAGCACCGGCGCGCTGACCATCGACCCCAAAGGCCGCGTCCTCTTCGCGGCTACCGACAATGGCGTGTGGCAGCGCCAGTTGGCGTCGGCGAGCATGCCAGCGGAGCCATCGTCCGAATCGCCGCAAACGGCGCTGCTGATGAGCGTGGGCGCATCTTTCCGGGACTACTACGCGGGTCATGACGGCTTCAGGGTGCTAGGCCGGCCGCTGGGCGCTCAGGTGCCGCGGGACGGCTGGATCAGCCAGTATTTCGAGAAGGGCCGGCTCGAGGACCATAGCTCAGAGACAAGCGACCCTAACTGGCGCTTCATGTTCGGCCTTCTCGCCGACGACCTGCAGGCGGCCAAGCTCGCGCTGCCGGTGGGAGGTGAAGCCTCCACGCTGACGTACGCGAGCCTGAATGACCTTGCCGACCCGACAAAGCGGTTGGCGCCTCCGGCGGGTTTCATGCAGGGTGTCTACACCTACAGTGATGGTTCAGTGTTCGTCCCCTACAACGCCAACCTGGCGCGGGAGGCCGGACACAGGGTACCGGCGATCTTCTGGCGCTATATCAACCGGACCGAGCTGTTCCCAGGAGGATGGCTGCACGACATTGGCTTGCCAATCACCGAGGCAGTGGAAGCAACCGTGGACAAGGGCGATCTAAAGGGGCGCCAGATCATCGTCCAGATCTTCCAGCGCACCGTGCTGACCTACGATCCCCTCAACCCGCCTGACTGGCAGGTCGAAAGAGCCAACGTAGGTAGTGACTACCTAAAGACGACGGGCCGCTAGCGAATTTCACGGTTCGCCGAGGTAGAGGAGGCCGTATCCAACACGACAGTCTTTTACCGTCACGCCGACAGTACCGAGGTCGATAGCGTGTTCCTCGAGGAACTGAATCACCTTGTCTGGCGTGAGCGAAGGATTGGCGCTGAGAACCAGAGCGGCAGCGCCCGCAACGTGAGGAGTAGCCGCCGAGGTGCCGTTGAAGCCATTTTGACTGTAGTCGGGCACTAGCGTGCTCACCACCGTCGGTGCCGAGATGTCTGGCTTCGGGCGACCATCCCACGTCGGGCCCCACGAGCTGTATGGCTCGAGCTTGCCGGTCCGAGCGTTGATGGCACCGACGGCAAACGCGCCCTTGGCACTGGAGTAGGTATTGATGCTGTTCTGGGGAACGGGGAACTCGATATCGCCGTGGATCAAGTAGAAGTCAAAGGGCAACATTCTGCTGGGATCCTTGGCTTTGATCCCCACGTAGTAGGTTTCGCCCTTCGCCGACCGAAGGTAGACCCATTCTACCGGTGCCTTTCCCCCACCCTGGACGTTCCGAGAAGAGGCTACGATTTCGTCCTGGCTGTTGAATATGTACAGGTCGTAGTCGACGGTGCGGTTCTGCCAGTCTCGCCAATTCAGGTAGAAGCTGCCGTTACCATAGGGTGCTACCTTCATGCGGGTCTTACCAGGAGCGAACTGATGCCATCCTTCAACATCTGGGTTGAGCTTAGCGGCATAGTGCTCCTGTGCGTAGTTGCCATTGGAGTTGACCCAGAGAATGCCCTTGGCGCGCAGCTCATCGATTTTCTGCGCCCTAGTACCAGTACCGTCGAACGGCGCGCTGAAATCGCCCATCGACTGAGAAATGACGCGCACACCCTGCGAAACGAGCCAGTCCACGGCGTTGAACCAATCTGCCTCGGTTTCCCAGGCGGCTAAATACATTTCGGCCTCGGGTGCCATCTCATGTACAATCTCTGCACAAGCGGTGCCATGCGACGCCCCTTCAGGAGCGATCTCTCCATTGCTCGTAAAAGCCTTGACGGTCACTCTTTCCGGCAGCCCCGTACCTAGCAGACTCTGGTATCCCTCGAAACCCGCGTCGAGAACGCCCACCTTCACGCCTTTACCCGTAATGCCAGCGTCGTGCCATTCGGCAGCGGCCGTAAGCCCCACGCCCTCGCTCATCGGCTGCGCACTGTCGGGCTCCGGTCTGCTCGGGATGCGAATATCCACCACGTGCTCCAGGCCGGCCAGGCTGTCGAAGAACCCAGGCTTCGTAATATCCTTGGCCTTTTCCATAATCAGGGTCAGCGGAGCCGAAGCGGTGATCAGATTCCCGTTGCTCGCCTCCACCTTGGCGCCGATCTCCTGAAGCTTGGCCGTCGTGGCCAACGTGTCTTCGGTGTCCAGCACTAGCGTCAAGCGGACGAGGTTATCGTTGGTCAAGATTCCTCGGTTGCGGGCGAAGCGTTCGGCTTCCGCGGCACCCCCGAGACGGTAAGCCTGCATCAGGTCGAGCAGTACCGAGTCGGTCTTCATCGCCACTGGATCGGGTCCGGGAGTTGGCGTAGGCTCGGCCGGACTGCTCGGTGTTTGCCCCCTTGTCACGACCAAGATGACGGCAAGAAGGACAATGGCTACTACCCCGGCGCCGACTGCCAGATATCGCTTGTCCTTTAATTGGTTCTTTCCCGGCATCAGCAGCTACCTTCCCCCGCTTTCGGTCTCGCCATTCAGGATGAACGAAAGACCATGCCGCCGATCAGCCCTTGGAAGATGGCTTGGTCCTTCTCCAAATCGGCCGCGTTGTCGATGGCCTGAATTACGTAGAAGAGGCCGTTCCCGTGCTCCAGAATGAAGAGCGTATGGCTGATCATCTGGCCGTTCTTTTCGGGATACTCCGCCGCCGACCGCGCGCCGACAGCCTCGTTGATGTAAGCCGGCCTGTCGGTGGCAAAGGTGACGCCTTGCCGTTCTTTCAGCACAGTGACCACCTCGTTTCGCGCAGCCGACGCATCCTGCGCCGTGGCGAAGTACTCGATCGAAAACGCGAGACTACTGCCCTGGTAGGATACGTTCAGGCGATTCTGCGTTTCCCAATATGCCGCCCCCGCGGGAAGCTTTATCGTGTATTTGCCTTTGGCGCTGTTGTAGTCCTGCGCTTTGGCCAGGACCGTTGCATTTGGCGGTGTGTTCGCCGGGGCAGGCGTGATCTTCGGAGCTGACGTCGCCGTTGCGCTTGCCTTGGTCGTGGGCAAGGCTTGTGGCGTGGGACTGGCCTTGGCTATCGGGCTGCTCGCGCCCGCAGAGGTCTTGGCCGGCACTGGCGTGCTGACCGCTGTGGGCGTCTCGGCGACGATCACGAGGGATTGATCAGGAGTAGGAATGTTTGAGACGACTTCGGTGGGGTTGGTATCACCGATTTGCGAGATGACGATATAGGCGGCAGCGCCACCGCAGACCGCCAGCACACAGAGGGCCGCCACTGCGCCGCCGACGATCGCCAGAATGGGCAGGCCCTTGCCTTTTTTCTTCGGCGTATCCGGCTGGTCGGCTAGAGGTGCCGGGCGCACGGCCGGCGCCTTTCGAACTTGAGGCGGCATGTCGGCCGGCTGCGGCCGGGGGCGGGAGGAAACGCCGAGACCGGCACTGGGTGTCGGAGAACGATAGCTCAGCGTGGCCCCGCCGATGACCACGACGTCGCCGTCGCGGAGCGCGACCGGTGCGGTGATCGATACCCCGTTCACTTGCGTCCCGTTAGTGCTGCCGAGGTCGCTCAAGACGTAGTCGTTGCCACGTAGTTCCAGGCGCGCGTGGTGGCGCGACACACCCTCGTTGTGAAGTTGAATGGTGTTGTCTTCCAGGCGTCCAATGGTAATGACCGGCTCTTCAAGGGGGAGCTCCACCGGTGGCTGCCCTGCTGCTTGGTAGAGGAGTCTTGCTTTAACCACGCCGGGAGTATAGACAAACGGCTAGTCGTTTGTCAATGTCCCTGCTTGGCTCGTGGGCGATGAGTGTTTGCGCCGGTAGCTACCCGGCTCATAGATGCAGTAGGGCTCATCGGCGAGGTAGTCGCCGGTGGCGGCATAAGCACGGGCCCGGCAGCCGCCACAAATCTGGCGGTATTCACACCGCCCGCACTTGCCTTTGAGCTTGCCAAGATCTCTCAGTTCCTTGAACAGAGAAGACTGCTGATAAATCTCGCGGAAAGGCCTTTCGCGGACGTTCCCGGCGAGGACAGGAAGGTAACCACAGCCGAAGACCTCGCCAATATGAGAGACGAAGCAGAAGCCATCACCGCTCATGCAGCCCCGCGAGCTTCCTGCGGCGCCGTGCGGGTGGCCGCCACCGTGAGATGTCAGTCCCCCATGGCCCGAAGGTGCGACGTACTCCGGCGGACTGGTCGATCGTCGTTGCTCCTGGCGGCGCTGCAACTGAATGCGGCGGAAGTGGGGCGCACACGTCTCCTTAATCTCGATGGGGGTAATCTGTTGCATATCGTACAGCCAGTTCAAAGTCGATTCATACTGCTCGGGAGGGATCTCCTGGCTCTCGATTGCCTTGCCCCGGCCGGTAGGCACTAGAAGGAACACATGCCAGGCTTGGGCGCCCAGTTCCTGTACTAGCTTCAGCATCGCTGGTAGGTCGTCTACGTTGAGCTTGGTGACCGTAGTATTGATCTGGAAGGGCAGACCGCCCACACGCATATTGGCCAGTCCCCTCATGGCGTTGGCAAACGCGCCATCGGTGCGGGCAAAGTAATCGTTCTGCTCAGCGTTGGTGTAGTGCAGACTGAAGGAAGCACGCCTGACGCCCGAGGCTTTCAACCGCGCCACCGTTTCCGGCGTTAAGAGCCGCCCGTCGTCGGGGGAGATGGCCATTCGCAAGCCCAGAGAGTCACCGTAGGCGCAAAGCTCGAAGATATCCTCGCGCATCAGCGGCTCGCCCCCTGTCATAATCACCACGGGCTTGGCGAACGAGGCAATGTCCTCCAGCAGGGCCTTGCCTTCGACGGTGGTTAGCTGCTGTGGGTCTGGCTCATACTGCGCTTCCGCACGGCAGTGGACACAAGCCAATGGACACGCCCTAGTGGTCTCCCAAGCCACTATGCGAGGCGTAGGCTCAGACATTTTCAGCAGCGTAGTCTTCTTCCTGTTGGCTTTCCAACTCGATCCCGCGCTCCACTTCAGGCTCAAGCACTGCCTCGACTTGGCGCACTGGCCGCTCTTCCCCACACTTGCGGCAGTGCTGCCATTCCTCTTCGATCACCCACCAGTGCGGGGGGCAATAGGGGACTTGATCGGCAGTTGGTGGCTGCGCTCTCTGTCGTTCGAGTGGTTCTCCATGGTCTTGCAGCATGATTTGTCCTCCCTTATTCACCATACCACATAGGGCCCAGTAAAGTCAACGCGCGGCTAGCTCTATACTCAAGAGTGTGAAAGGAGGGGTGAGGGGAGCGATAGGGTCACCAGCAGAAGACCCTCGATGAGGAGGACCGATGATCCTATCGCGCTGGCCGTTTCTGAAGGCCCCGGAGAAGCTGTCCTCTAAGCAGCAGGCGCAACTGGACTCGCTCCTTCAGCGCTTCCTAGCCATCTCGGAGCACCATTGGCTCAAGGAGCGGCTGCGGACCCTGTATCGTTGCACTACCCGCATCGCAGGGGAAACCCTCTTCGCCAGTATGCTGCTGGCGATGGAGGAGAGCGAGGATGTGCCAGTGCTACTGTGGGCTCGCACCCTCCCAAGCTGGCATTGAGAGATTCGGGCCTACTTCACTTACCGGATCATCAGCGGGTACACGGCGGGGTGCTATCCAAGATCAAGCTGCTCAAGCGGCTGAGTTATGGGTTCTGAAAAGTCCAGGTCTACTGACCCAAGATATTGCTGTGTTTCTTGACATGCTCTCCAAACCCTCGCCTCATTGACATGGAGCCAATAATCGCACGCTTGTCTTTTTCCAGGAATGTTGGAAGATTCCGCGCCACGGCGCATAAGCCGCTGCGCTGCGGACGAGGTAGCGACACTTTCAGTAGGTTACCATGGAGTAGATATCGTAGTTCTTGAGGCCATCCCTACCGTTCAGGAAGGACAACTCGATGACGAAGCCGGCGCCAATAACCTCTCCCCCCAATTCCTCTACTAAGCGTATCGTGGCACCGGTCGTGCCGCCGGTCGCCAGTAGGTCATCGACAATCAGCACTCTCTGGCCGGGCAGGATGGCGTCCTTGTGAATCTCTAAGGTATTTGTCCCGTATTCCAGGTCGTAGCATACGCTGATCGTCTCACATGGCAACTTGCCTAGTTTGCGAACGGGAACAAAACCCGCGTTCAGATGGTAGGCAAGGGGGGCGCCAAAGATGAACCCGCGTGATTCCATGCCCACCACGACATCGACGCCCTTGTCATGATAGCGTTCGACCATGGTATCGATCACGTGGCGAAAGGCCTGAGGATCCTTGAGCAAGGTAGTAATATCTCTGAAGATAACGCCTTCTTTAGGAAAGTCGACAATATTGCGGATCTTCTCTCTTAGGTCCACCAGCGTCCTCCTTGTCGTGGCTGTCGCACACTCAATCATCCCGGCGTTCAGTCAAGCTAATATACTACGGGGGCTATTGTAGTGTCAACGGCATCTCTGAGTGTACCTAATACTCTTTCCCTCGAGGTAATTCGTTATAATTAGGAGAAACAGGGAACGATGGGGGGTAGGGAAAGGGTTGCGTATCGACTACAAGGTGGCGATCAGGGAAGATGCAGAGGCACTGGCGGCACTGGAGCGGCGGTTTCGGGGGAAGCG
>Ga0315298_1003590_pt1 | contig 24464 bp, 19 predicted proteins | sample WHS_1_MG_FD_203077 | JGI IMG/M metagenome (GOLD analysis project Ga0315298, IMG submission 203077) | Extremophilic microbial mat communities from Washburn Hot Springs, YNP, Wyoming, USA - WHS_1_MG | ecosystem: Environmental > Aquatic > Thermal springs > Hot (42-90C) | place: USA: Wyoming...
TTCTCGCTTGTCAAATAATTAGTAATTTTCTTGATAAATTCTTGATAGATTTTATCGTTATGGATTCTTTTTTCATTTTCCATAGGAGCAAAAGGAAAATACTTCTTCAAAACCAGGACAAATAAACCGACTCCTTTTTTGACCGCGTTTCCATTTTGATCATAAATCTTAACTTGTCTTATACCGCAAGTAGGAGAATTACTTTTTAAAATAAATCCTTTGATTCCTTCTTGTTTTAAAGCTAAAGCCCGATTTTTTGCCCAGCGCACCATTATCTCAGTATAATCTTTTTTAGATTCCCGGGTTATCAGTCGGGGAGACTGGGGGTCTCCCACTAACTGCAAAGGTTCCCGAGGAACACCGAAACCAAACTCTACTTCAGGACAAATTGAAACCAAATTAAAGACTTCACCTAAGGCATCTTTAATAAATTGGTCCGATTTATGCTCTCCATCATATCGGGTTTTTTCACCGAGCAGACAAGCACTTACTGCTACTTTTATTTTCCCTTTTGGTAAATCGATATTAATAGCAGGCCAGCTTTTAGATTTTGACATATAAATCCCTTTATATTGCGTAGCAATAAACACATCCGTGTTGGCAGGTGTTATATTCACCAATATCCTGGCTCACGGTGCAGCGACAGTTTGGCCTCTGATGTTTGTCTTTTTTGATTTTGATGGTCAAATTAAAAATTTTATTTAGCCTTTCTCCATCAATGCAACTTCCGGCTTTAATTCCGTAAGGAGTAAGCTCTTCTTTCTCGGCACAACTGAAGATCTCCAGGTTATTTATTCGAGCAAGTTTGGCTAAATCAGTGGCTATTTCTCTCAAGGTATCCTTTTTGGAATAGAGGTCAATTACTTTAAGCCCGGTTTCTTTTCCCATTTTCTGCAACCTTCGCTTTACTTTTTCATAAAAGTCAAGAAAGCTCACAACCACTCGATCCGTATTTGGAGCCACCACCCGAATAATTTTCTCAAAGCATTCAAGAGTCCATTCCTTCCCTTTTCCCGGCAAATAAATAATTGGATCAAACCGCCAGGTAACTCTTTTTGGGCCAATCTTCTCACTCAACCGCCGGAAATCATCTAAGGCTTTTTCAACTGGAGGAGATTTTTTTTCTAACGGTGGCCCATAACCAGTAATAGTATAAAGAAAGGCATAATAGTAACCTCGTTCGTCTAATTCCTTTAGGTAAGGCAAAAGGGGGCTAACATTTCGGGTCCAAAATACGATTACTTCTACTTCTTTTGGTCGGAGGGATACCAATTTTTTCTGCGAAGGATTGAACGGGTTTTTTACCTCCACCCATCCTTCCCGGATTCTTTCCATAAACCAGGAGGAATAAAATGCCGGAATATCAGTTCTTCGGCTGGCGCTAATAATCATTATTTATACTTTCGGGTAAATTTCGTTTTACTTAGGTAGTGCTGATGCTTTACCAATGGCTACCTAATAAACTTATTTTTATATTATATCTTAGCAAAACCATATTGCAATAAACCCTAATCCTTGTTAAATTAAAAAAAACAAACAAAAATACTGAGCTATGACTAATACCCTTACCCTGGAAACTGTAATTAAGATTTTGTCGGAAGAAGGTTTTTTGACCGAAACTCAGATCCAAAAAATTCGGGAAAAAGCGGCTGAGGAACGGAACAAACTGATTCAGCTAAAGAAAAGGGAAGTTTCTCATCCTAAATATCGGCGAATGTTAGGTGATAGTTATGAAGTTTCGGTGGTAGAATTGATCGCATCCTTTAATTTTAAAAATCCTAAAGATGGTGGAATACTTAGTGAAGAGTTCATTACCCGGCTTTTGGCAAAAAAATTTGGTTTCCCTTACAAAAAAATCGACCCACTGGAACTGGATGCCAATACTATTGTCAAACTTCTTCCTAAAGCCTTTGCCCAAAAGCATTTAGTTTTGGCTTTGGGAGTCGAAAATAACCAGCTGCGAGTAGCTATGGCTAACCCCCTGGACCATGAAGTAATTGAAGATTTAAGACGACATACCAAATATGAAATTGTCCCCTTTATTACACTTCGTAGCGATCTTAATAAAATAATCAATGAATTCTATGGATTTCGTTACTCCATAGCTGCTGCGGCCCAAGAGTTAGCTCCTCAGATTGACTTGGGAAACCTTGAACAGTATGTAAGACTTAAAACCCCAAAAGAAATTGATGCCACTGACAAGCATGTGGTAAATGCAGTAGATTATCTGTTGGGCTATGCCTTTGATCAGAAGGCAAGTGATATTCACATAGAACCGAAAAGAGATTTCAGTCTTACCCGGTTTCGGATCGATGGTATTCTCCATAATGTTCATACCATGCCTAAGATAGTACATAATGCAGTGGTATCACGGATTAAAATGCTTTCCCGAATGGATATTGCTGAAAAGCGCCGTCCCCAGGACGGAAGGATAAAAACTGACTTTAATGGCCGGGAGGTTGAACTGCGGGTTTCGACTTTACCGGTTGCTTTTGGGGAAAAAGTGGTGATTCGAATCTTTGACCCGGAAATTTTAATCCAGGAGTTAAGCGGCCTAGGATTTTTCCCCCGGGAGTTAGAACTTTTTGAATCATTTATTCAGCAACCCCATGGTATTATTTTGGTCACGGGTCCTACCGGAAGCGGTAAGACCACCACACTCTATTCTGCTCTGCGGAAACTGGCTTCTCCGGAAGTAAACATTGTTACTATTGAGGACCCAATTGAGATGGTATATGAAGAATTTAATCAGATTGGAGTCCAGCCCCAGATCGGTTTTAACTTTGCCAATGCTCTTCGCACTATCCTTCGCCAAGACCCGGACATTATTATGGTGGGAGAAATTAGAGACTATGACACTCTCGAAAATGCTATTCAAGCTGCTCTTACTGGCCACTTAGTATTTAGCACCCTCCATACTAACGATGCCCCCAGTTCAATTACTCGGCTTCTCGATTTAGGGGCACCTCCTTTTTTAATTAATTCCACTTTGATCGGAGTAATTGCGCAGCGGCTGGTCCGCAAAATTTGCCCTTTTTGTGAAAAGCCTTATAACCTTTCATTAGAAGAACAGGAAATTTTAGGACTAAAGGTTTCTCCGGAAGCCCGAGCAGCCCTAAAAGCAGGGGAGGGATGTGAACGGTGCCGCTGGACTGGTTATCGGGGTCGAACCGGAATCTTTGAAATAATGGAAATTACTGATAGTATCCGCAAACTCATCAGTGAAAAAGCAGAAAGTCGCCTGATTAAAAACCAAGCGGTCAAAGAGGGGATGGTTACTCTTTCTGAGATCGCTATTCGAAAAATGATTAATGGGGAAACCACTCTTGCGGAAGTGCTCCGGGTAACTGGGGTGGGAGAAGATCTGATTAATTGAGATTCCCATGCAACGAGATGATTTTTATATGAAAATTGCTCTAAGCGAAGCATTTGAAGCTTATAAGATTGGAGAGGTTCCGGTAGGGGCGGTGATTGTATCGGATCAGGGAGAAATTTTGAGCCAGGCTCATAACCAAATTATCCGAGAAAACGACCCCACCGCGCATGCAGAAATCCTTGCCTTACGGAACGCGGCCAAGGTTTTAAAAAATTACCGGTTGAATAAAACCCGAATTTATGTCACTATAGAACCATGCATTATGTGTGTTGGTGCCCTTATTCATGCCCGGATAGAAGAAGTGATTTTTGGAGCCTATGACCCAAAATGGGGGGGGCTAAGTTCTCTATACCAGCTGGGGAATGATTTACGACTTAACCATCAGTTGAAATTTACTCCGAATGTTTTAAAAGAAGAGTGTAGTAAAATTATTCAACAGTTTTTTAAGGAAAGAAGGTAGATACGGTCAATAGAATTATTTTTCGGAGAGGTACCGAAGTGGTTGTAACGGGGCCGACTCGAAATCGGCTTGTCCCTTAACCGGGGCACGTGGGTTCGAATCCCACCCTCTCCGTCTAAATTGAAAGTAAGTAATAACTAAATTGTTAAACTCATCTGAGGATAGAAAAAGAAAGGAGTTATTTATGAAAATTAACTGGGGGAATGTTCTTCGGGTAAAGTTGGTGATTAAAAATTACTATTTATTTTTTGGGGGGATAGTTTCGCTTCTTTTTTTAATAGGTTTAAGCATGAATAAATGTTGGGCGGATAAAAATATAGAGTATGACCGTCCTTCGTTTGTCGAAATTGCAAAAACAATTAATCCTGCAGTAGTAAATATCAGCACCGAAAAAACGGTAAAAGGAGCGGATCGGGTATTCCGCCATTATTTTGGTCCAGGAAGCCCTTTTCCCCGGGATTTTTTTGGTGATGACTTTTTTGAACGATTTTTTGGGGAAACACCGGGAAGGGAGTTTAAGGAAAAAAGCCTGGGTTCAGGTTTTATAATCAGCAAAGATGGTTATATAATCACCAATAACCATGTAATTGAAGGGGCAGATTCTATAAAAGTTCGCCTTTCCAACAAGAAAGAATATGAAGGTCGGGTGGTGGGAAAGGATGCTAAGACTGATTTAGCATTGATTAAAGTAGAAACTAAAGAGAGCCTTCCTTATGTGAATTTAGGAAACTCGGATGAACTTCAAGTAGGAGAATGGGTAATGGCAATCGGTAATCCGTTTGGGTTGGAGCATACGGTAACTGTGGGGGTAGTGAGTGCCAAGGGTCGGGTGATTGGTGCGGGTCCCTATGACAATTTCATCCAAACTGATGCTTCAATCAATCCGGGCAATAGTGGAGGACCACTGGTTAATACCCGGGGTGAGGTTATAGGGATTAATACTGCAATCGTTGCCCAAGCCAATGGCATTGGTTTTGCGATTCCCGCTAATATGGCTAAAGAAATAATTCCCCAACTTAAAGAAAAGGGGCGGGTAATTAGGGGATGGTTGGGAGTTATGGTGCAAAAGGTTACTCCGGAACTGGCGCAATCATTTGGATTGTCCGAAGGCAAAGGAGCTTTGGTGGCACAGGTCCAAGAGGGAAGTCCGGCGGCTCGAGCGGGAATAAAAAAGGGGGATATCATTCTTAAATTTGAAGGCAGGGAGATAAATGAAATGGATGAACTTCCCCGATTGGTAGCAGGAACGCCAGTGGGTAAGAAAGTAACGCTGGTTATTTTTCGGGATGGGAAAGAAAAGAATATTACAGTAGTCTTAGGAGAGATGCCGGAAGAAAAGAAAGAATTAACCCCGGAAAAAGGAAAAGAAGACCGGTTAGGTTTAAAAGTTCAGGAACTTACCCCTGATTTAGCTAACCAGCTGGGAATTACGGATAAAGAAGGGGTGATTATAACTGAGGTGGAACCGGGTAGCCCAGCGGATGAAGCAGGTTTACAGCGGGGTGATATTATTAAAGAATTAAACCGAACTCCAGTAAAAAATATGAAAAATTACTCGGAGGCCTTGAGTAAGGTAAAACCAGGTGAAAATATTTTGTTTTTTATAAAACGCAGGGAAGATTCTCTTTATTTGGTATTAAAACCAGAAAAAAGTAATTAATTAAGGAGGAAAAACAATGAGTGAAATTGTCGAAGTATATGCGCGAGAAATATTGGATTCACGAGGAAATCCTACGATTGAGGTAGATGTAGTTCTGGAATCCGGAGCAAGAGGAAGGTCCCAGATACCTTCCGGTGCCTCGACGGGTGAAAGAGAGGCTTTAGAATTAAGAGATAATGATGATAAACGTTACCTCGGTAAAGGAGTTAGAAAGGCAGTTACTAATGTCAACGAAGTAATTGCCCCTAAAATTGTAGGACTGTTAGCTACTGATCAGAGTTTCATTGATTTAATAATGATTGAATTGGATGGGACCGAAAATAAAAGCAAATTAGGGGCAAACGCAATTTTGGGAGTTTCACTGGCAGTAGCCAAGGCCGCGGCTGAGGATTTGGGGCTTCCCCTTTATCGCTATATTGGAGGAGTAAATGCGCGGGTAATTCCTGTTCCGATGATGAATATCCTTAATGGGGGTGCCCATGCAGATAATAATATCGATATCCAAGAATTTATGATTTTGCCGGTAGGGGCAAAAAATTTTACCCAGGCGCTTCAAATGGGAGCGGAAGTTTTTCATAATTTAAAAAAGGTTCTTAAAAATAAAGGCTATAATACTGCGGTAGGAGATGAAGGAGGGTTTGCTCCTAATCTTAGTTCGAACACAGAGGCACTTGATTTAATTTTAGAGGGGATTTTGAAAGCAGGTTATAAGCCGGGCGAAGATATATATCTGGCAATTGATTCAGCAGCAAGTGAATTTTTTGAAAATGGAAAGTATATTTTGAAATCCGAAGCCAAGCCAGAAAAGACCAAAGATGAGTTGGTGAGCTTTTATACCGAATGGGTAGAGAAATACCCTATAATAAGTATTGAAGATGGAATGGCAGAGAATGATTGGGAAGGTTGGAAACTCTTAACTGATGCCTTAGGGAAAAAAGTTCAGATTGTGGGTGATGATATTTTCGTAACCAATACCAAGATTATTCGAAAGGGAATTGAACAAGGGATTACAAACTCAGTGCTTATCAAACTTAATCAAATTGGGACTCTTAGCGAAACTATTGATGCTATTGAAATGACCAAGAAGGCCGGTTATACCACAATAATTTCACATCGCTCCGGAGAAACAGAAGATACTACTATTGCTGACTTAGCAGTAGCTTGTAATACTGGCTTTATTAAGACCGGATCAGTTTCACGGACCGAGCGTATTGCCAAGTATAACCAGCTCCTTCGGATTGAAGAAGAATTAGGCGAAACTGCTCGTTATTTAGGTAAGGATGCTTTTTATAACTTAAGTTCCATTTGATTTCTGATTTATATCTAATCGAGCAAAGTTTAAAGGGGAGAAGGATGTTTCAGGTAGCTACCGAGGAAGAAATTAAAGCGGGAAAAGTTACAGACGTTTATTTCTTACGTACTGTCGAGATACTTAAGGCGCTAAAGCTCAATAAGCGAGTTGCAGCTGAGGTATGGGTAAAGGGCTTGCCGAGCGAGTGGAAGTGGGCAGTTTTTGCTGGAGTTGAAGAAGTAATTGAACTTTTTAAAGGGAAGCCGATTAATTTACGCGGGCTAAAAGAAGGCACGATTTTTAATGCTTATGAACCAGTTTTAGAAGTTGAGGGTTATTACCAAGATTTTGCAGTATTTGAAACCGCTTTACTTGGGTTTATTTGTCAGGCAAGCGGAATTGCTACTGCGGCTGCCCGATGTCGTAAGGTGGCGGGAAATAAGCCGGTAGTCAGTTTTGGGGCGAGAAGGATGCATCCGGTAATTGCTCCGATGATTGAGCGAAGTGCTTTTATTGGTGGTTGTGATGGAGTGGCGGTAACTAAAAGTGCAGAGTTTATTGGAGAAGAAGCGATGGGAACAATGCCGCATGCTCTTATTTTGGTAATTGGAGATACCGTAGAAGCAACCCAGGCATTTCATAAAATAATTTCCCCAAAAATTCCCCGCGTTTCTTTGATTGATACCTTTGATGATGAAAAGTTTGCTGCGCTGAAGGTAGCCCGGGCTTTAGGGAAAGACCTCTTTGCGGTACGACTGGATACACCTTCATCCCGACGGGGGAACTTTTTAAAAATTATTGAAGAAGTTCGCTGGGAGCTTGATCTTCACGGTTTTAATCAGGTCAAGATCTTTGTTAGCGGTAATATTGATGAAAGAGCTATTTTAGCACTCTACCCCGTAGTAGATGCTTTTGGGGTAGGGACAAATATTTCTAATGCTCCGGTGGTTGATTTTTCCCTGGATATTGTGGAAGTTGATGGCAAGCCACTGGCTAAAAGAGGTAAACCTTCGGGAAGAAAGGATTTGTGGAGGTGTCCGCAATGTTTCCAAACCCAGGTAATCCCGCGAGGTAAAAATCAAGTTGTTTGTTCTTGTGGAGGAAAGATGGAATTATTACTCGTTCCTCTTATTGAAGAGGGAAAAGTAGTAATTAATCTTTCTTCGCCTCAAGAAATAAGACGATATGTTTTAGAACAGCTAACTTTGGTTAGCTTGTAATATATTTTTGCGGAGGGAAAAATTTGGACCGGGAGAAAGAGCGGCTTCAAATGGTTGAACGCCAGTTAGTAGCGCGCGGAATTAAGGATGAACGAGTGTTAGCAGCAATGCGAAAGGTTCCGCGACACCTCTTTGTCCCGGAAAAATTTCGGGATAGCGCTTATGATGATGGCCCACTTTCCATTGGAGAAGGTCAAACCATCTCCCAGCCCTATATGGTAGCGCTTATGACTGAATGTTTGGAACTTAAAGCTGATTCCCGGGTATTAGAAATTGGAACCGGATCAGGCTATCAAACGGCAATTTTGGCAGAATTGGCTAAATGGGTTTATACGGTCGAGCGGATACCGACCTTATTATTTCGGGCTCAGCAATTACTTACCCAGTTAGGATACGATTCAATAAAATTTAAGTTAGGTGACGGAAGCTATGGCTGGCAGGAAGAAAGCCCTTTTGATGCAATTATAGTAACTGCGGGTGCGCCGGAGATTTCTCCAGTATTAGTCGAGCAGTTAAACGAAGGAGGAGTAATGGTTATTCCGGTTGGCTCCCGTTACTCCCAGATGCTTTATCGGGTAGTAAAAAGGGGTGGGAAAGTAGAAAAAAAAGAATGCACTCTTTGTATTTTTGTTCCTTTGATTGGTGATCATGGTTGGAAAGAGAATTAACCGAGGAGAAGCCATCTTCTATTTATGAAAGTTGATGCTGCTATTCTTATTGGAGATCGGGGAAAAATTCGCCCCATTCGAGGCGAGAATAAAAATTTTCTCGAATTAAATGGATTACCTTTATTCTTTTATTCCCTTAAAGCATTAGAAGAATCACCGTATGTAAATCGAATATTTGTTGTGGGAGATAAAAAGCGAATCGAAAAAGCTATTGCTCAGCATTACCTGAGTTTACTTTCTCCCGAAAGGGTTATCCCCTTAGAACAGCGCCGCAATTTATATGAGAATGCATTTTTAGCTTTTGAAACTGCATTGGAAATGGAAAGAAAAGGAGGGGGTGTTTATCACGGAAAAGCCGAAGAAAAAGCGATGTTGTATTTACCCGGGGATATTCCTTTAATTACTTCCCAGGAAATTAATGAGTTCTTAGAACAGTGTGACCTGGATTCAATCGATTATTCCTTGGGTATGAGTACTGAAGATGGATTGAAGCCGTTTTATCCTACGCGATATAAGCGGGGGATTAAGATGGCATATTTTCACGCTAAAGAAAAAAAATACCGGCAAAATAATCTCCACCTGGTAAAGCCATTAAAAATTAAAAATCGCCACTATATTCAACAATTATATGATTATCGCTACCAGAAGCAATTCTTAAATTTTTTAAAGTTGCTATTAGCTATTTACCGCGCCCATGTCCAGTGGAAAGGGATATATTATTTTCTTCTGCTCCATTGGAACCTTTTACTTTCTCGCTTAGGTTTGGAAAGGCTGACCCCCCCATTTCGGAAATTGATCAAGGTGGATGAGGTAGAAAAAATAGTGACAAATTTTCTCGACTGCCGGTTTAAGATAGTGGAAACTAAAGTTATCGGAGCGGCATTGGATGTTGATAATGAAAAAGATTATGAAACGATGAAAGTTCGTTTCCGTTATTGGCGAAAGTATCAGGATAAACTTATAAATAGATTGAAAAACAGTATCGCTCCATTAAGACTAAAAGAGAAAGAATGAAAATGTTTAATCGGTAGTTCAAGGAGAAAAGGCTTGAGCGAACCCAAAAAAAGAATTGAAGAGCTTCGTGAATTAATCAATTACCATAACTATCGATATTATGTTTTAGATAGCCCGGAAATATCCGATGAAGAGTATGACCGTCTTTTCCGGGAATTAGAAGAATTAGAAAAAAAGTACCCCCATCTGATTACTCCTGATTCACCTACCCAGCGGGTTGGTGCTCCACCTCTGGAGGAATTTTCTACCGTGGTTCATAATGTTCCGATGCTAAGTTTGGGAAATGCTTTTACCGAAGAGGAAGTAGTGGAGTTTGATCGTCGGGTGAAACGGTTTCTAAAAAGTGAAGGAGAGATTACTTATGTAGCGGAACCAAAGCTGGATGGAGTGGCAGTAGAACTTGTTTATCTGGATGGAGTTTTCACTGTGGGTGCTACTCGGGGTGATGGGATTACCGGAGAAGATGTTACTCAGAATCTTAAGACAATCAAATCAATTCCGCTAAAACTTATTAGCCGGAACCTTAAGATACCATCGCGTTTGGAAGTGCGGGGAGAGGTGTATATTAGTGTTAAAGCTTTCCAAGAACTTAACCGACAAAAGGAGGAAAAAGGAGAACAAAAATTTGCTAATCCTCGCAATGCTGCTGCCGGTTCACTCCGTCAGCTTGATTCTTCGATTACTGCTCAGCGTCCCTTAGATATTTTTTGTTACGGAGTTGGATTAGTAGAAGGATATTCATTTGTTTCCCAGTGGGAGCTTTTAAATACTTTACCGCAGTGGGGGTTTAAGGTTAATTCCCATATTCAGCTCTGTAAAAATATTAAGGAAGTTATTGATTATTATCATTCCATAGAAAAGATTCGCGAAACTCTGGATTATGAAATCGATGGAGTAGTTATAAAAGTAAACGATTTTTCTCTCCAGGAAAAATTAGGAGCCATTTCCCGCAGTCCGCGCTGGGCGTTAGCTTATAAATTTTCTCCCCGCCAGGCTACTACAAAGATAATTCAAATTATCCCCCAGGTGGGTCGAACGGGAGCAATAACGCCAGTTGCAGTTATGGAACCAGTTTCAATTTCGGGTGTGACTGTGAGCCGCGCTACCCTTCATAATCAGGATGAGATTGATAAAAAAGATATTCGGGTAGGAGATACAGTTATTGTTCAAAGAGCCGGCGATGTTATTCCTGAGGTAGTAGCAGTGCTTAAGGAACGGCGGACCGGTAAGGAAATGCCTTTTAAAATTCCGGCTAATTGTCCGGTTTGTGGATCAAAGGTAGTGCGACTACCTGGTGAAGCAGTCCACCGTTGTATTAATATTTCTTGCTCCGCTCAATTGAAAAAAACTATCCAACATTTTGCTTCCAAACGAGCAATGGATATTGAAGGATTAGGAGATAAACTAATTGATAAGCTGGTAGATGTCGGTTTGATTAAGAATGTCGCCGATCTTTACACGCTAAAAAAGGAAGATTTAATTCCCCTCGAACGTATGGGAGAAAAATTAGCTTCTAATATCATCAGGGCAATTGAACAGAGCAAAAAAAAGGAATTAGCCCATTTTATTTATGCACTGGGGATTCGCCAAGTAGGTGAACACCTGGCATCAATTTTGGCAAAGCATTACCCTCGGATTGAAGATTTGATGGAGGCGCGAGAAGAAGATTTAATGCAACTAAAAGAGATTGGTCCCGAGGTAGCACGAAGTATAGTCTCTTTTTTTTCGCAAAAAAGTAACCGGGAACTTATTCAGAAGCTTAAAAACGCGGGAATTAAATTAATTCCTCCGAAAGAAATAGCCGAAGGTAAATTGCAAGGGAAAATCTTTGTCTTTACTGGTGCATTATCCCGGTTTACCCGGGAGGAGGCAAAAAATTTGGTGGAATCATTAGGTGGACAAGTGGCTTCCAGCGTGAGCAAAAAAACCGACTATGTGGTAGTAGGTAGTGAGCCAGGAAGTAAATATGAAAAGGCAAAAGTTCTTGGAGTTACTATTATTTCGGAGAAGGAGTTTGAAGAATTAGTTAGAGTTTGACTTCCTTTTATTTTAAATACGAGGAGAAAAATGAAGGGAGTGATTTTGGCGGGAGGATTAGGCACCCGTCTTTATCCTTTGACCAAGGTAACTAATAAACATTTGCTCCCGGTGTATAACAAGCCAATGATTTATTATCCTATTCAGACTTTGGTTAATGCTAATATTAGAGAAATACTTTTAGTTACTGGCGGTAATAATGCAGGTGATTTTTTACGGCTGATTGGCAATGGGAAAGAATTTGGTTTACAGCATATTGAGTATACTTATCAGGAAGGAGAGGGTGGGATTGCCCACGCCTTAAGTTTAGCGGAAGAATTTGCAGATAATGGCAAGATCTGTGTTATTTTAGGAGATAATATTATTGAAAAAAATATTATCCCGGCGGTAGAAAATTTTAGACATCAGCCAGTAGGAGCCAAGATTATATTAAAAAAAGTCCCTGATCCAGAGCGATTTGGGGTAGCGGTTTTTGAGAGTGGTAAATTGATAAGAATTGAAGAAAAACCGAAAGTCCCACCGTCATCCTATGCGGTTATTGGAATTTATTTTTTTGACCATAAGGTCTTTGAACATATCAAAACCCTTAAGCCTTCAAACCGGGGTGAATTAGAGATTACTGATGTAAATAATATTTATATTGAACGAGGCGAGATGACTTATGAAGTCTTAGATGGATGGTGGACGGATGCGGGTACCTTTGACTCCTTGCGTTTAGCTACCAATTTAGTAGCGGAAACTGGAGCAAACAAAATATAATAGCGGAGCGATACTTATGATTCAAGGGGTAAAAATAAAAGATTTAAAAATTATTCCCGATGAGCGGGGTAGATTAATGGAGATATTACGCGCTGATGACGAAATTTTTATCCAGTTCGGTCAACTATATTTAACTACTGCTTATCCTGGGGTAGTAAAAGGCTGGCATTATCATAAGATTCAATATGATAATTTTGTAGTGATCAAGGGGATGATGAAAGTAGTCCTTTATGATAATCGAACGGACTCTCCCACTTATCAAGAGTTAAATGAGTTTTTTTTAGGTGAATATAATCCCCAACTGCTTTGTATTCCTCCGCAGGTTTTTCATGGTTTTAAATGTATCAGTGAAACTGAAGCGATTGCACTTAATATTCCTACCGAAGTTTATAACTATGACCATCCGGATGAATATCGGATTGACCCTTACCATAATAATATTCCCTATGATTGGGCCCGGAAAGACGGCTAATTATCTTTTTTTAGGCAAATAGGCAATGAAAATCTTAGTTACTGGTGGTGCTGGTTTTATTGGTTCTAATTTTATTTTTTTTATGCTCCGAAATTATCCCGATGTGCATATAACGAATTTGGATAAATTAACCTATGCTGGAAACCGGAAAAATCTAAAGGTCGTGGAGAATGATCCGGATTTTTTTTCGCGTTACCAGTTCATTCGGGGGGATATAGCAGATAGGGATTTAGTTACTGATCTTATGAGGCAAAAATTCGATGCAGTAGTTAATTTTGCGGCTGAAACTCATGTAGATCGCAGTCTCAGAGAGCCGGGAATATTTATCCAAACTAATGTAGTAGGAACGCAAGTTTTATTAGAGGCGGTGCGAAAATCTAAAATAAATCGATTTATTCATATTTCCACTGACGAAGTATATGGATCATTAGCTGAAGAAGGTAAATTTACCGAAGAATCCCCCTTAAAACCGAATAATCCTTATTCCGCGAGTAAAGCCAGCGCGGATTTGCTTTGTCGAGCTTATTTTAAAAGTTTTAAGCTTCCGGTCATTATTACCCGTTGCTCTAACAATTATGGTCCTTATCAATTCCCGGAGAAAATTATTTCTTTATTTATCACCAATGCCCTTCAGGATAAACCCTTGCCACTATATGGTAATGGACTAAATATCCGGGACTGGATTTATGTGGAGGACCATTGCCGGGCGATTGATTTAATTTTACGAAAAGGAAGAGCAGGAGAAATATATAATATTGGAGGCAACTGTGAAAAAACTAACTTAGAGATAGCGCAAATCATTCTTCAGAAATTAAATAAACCTACTTCGCTCATTAATTTTGTAGCGGATCGCCCTGGACATGATTGGAGATATGCATTGGCAGTAGATAAAATTGTAAATGAATTGGGCTGGCAGCCAATTTATTCCTTTGAAACCGGGATTCAAATGACTATCGATTGGTATCAAGCGAATAAATCTTGGTGGGAAATTTGATATCCAGTTAAAAAGGGGACACTGGCGGGAGAAATAATACTTCTAAACCAAGTTATTATGAAAAAAGTGTTGATTATTGGATCAGAAGGGAGGTTGGGTTCTGTTCTTAGCCTAACTTTAAAGAAATTTTTTGACTGCATAACTCCTCCCCACCGCGAATTAGATATTACTAATTATACTCAGACAGTTGAAAACATAAAAAAATTTCAGCCTCAGGTGGTAATTAATGCTGCCGGATTTACTGATGTTGATCTTTGTGAAAAAGAGAAAGAGAAGGCATTTGCAGTAAATTCCGAAGGCGCAAAGAATGTTGCTCTCGGCTGCAAATTAATCGGCGCAAAGTGTATATATTTTAGTACTGACTATATATTTGATGGGAAAAAGGCTGAGCCTTATAAGGAAGAAGATACACCTTCTCCCCTTTCAATTTATGGAAAGTCTAAACTAAAAGGGGAACGATATGTCCGGGAAATTTTAGATAATTACCTGATAATTCGCACTTCCTGGCTTTTTAGTGCTTATGGTTCTAACTTTGCAAATACTATTATCAAACTTGCCCGAGAAAAGAAAGAAATAAAGATGGTATCTGACCAGATTGGTTCACCTACCTATGTTCCGGACCTGAGTATAGCAGTTTTATCTTTACTTAAGAATGACTTAAAAGGTATTTTTCACATTGCTAATACTGGCTACTGTAGCTGGCAAGAATTTGCGCAAAAAATTCTAAATTTAATTGGAAGTGATTTGAGACTTGTTCCCATTTCCTTAGCCCAAAGCGAAAGACTTGCTCCTCGACCTTTTTATTCACCTTTGAGCATTGAGAAATTACAAAAATTTACCGGGTTGGTGATGCCTCATTGGGAAGATGCAGTGGTCCGCTGCCTGCAAGCTATGAATATTTAAAAAACACTCATTATTGTGCCCCCTTTGCAACTTCACTTTTTTGGGGAATATGACAGCCGTTATTACAATTAGTTGGACCGGCCTTCATTGAGGTATGGCAGCCAAGGCACTGACGATGGTAGGCTTTTTCCAGGTGAAGCGAGTTTTCCTTTAAGTAGGTAGTCTGAGTGAGACTATGACAGGTGCTACAGGAAGGAACTGGCTTCCCCGGCGAGAGAGCAGTTTGATGGTGACACCCCAGACAAATGGTCATTGGATTACAATGGAAATAATCGGCAAGTTTATTATTTTGGGAGATATTAGCTAAAGTAGATATATGGTGCGAATGAGGGAAATTAACCTCCGAATATTTATTTTCTAATTTTCGTATTACCATTTTTTCCGGTAAAGTTTGAATTAGGGAATAGAGTGAATTACTATTAATTGCCGGGCAAGTAGTTTTATCATCGGGTGAACGGTGACAGGCAAAACAGGAAGTTTCAGTAAGACCGTTTTTTCGGGTTTGATGGCAGCCAATACATTGTTGGTTAGTTTTTACTGTTTCGTGGCAGCCCACGCAACTTCGCTCCGAAGAGCTTTTATGATAACTATTAGCTAAACTGATATAACCGCCTGCTGCACTCCCTTGTTGGGTATGGCAATTATTACAATTTCCCATTGCCTTATGGTGACATATGCGGCAAGATGAAGTGTAACCTTCATGGTTTTTGTGATTGAAATAGACTGCAGGCATCTTAGCATCACTTAAGGAGATATGGGTTATTTTAGGTTGGCCAATATCGGGGCGAGGAACTTTTGCCAATTCCGCTAAATCTCTTTTTATTCCCGAGTGGCAGCGATTGCAACTTACGGGTCCCGCTTGAGATTGCAAATGGCATTTTAAACAAGAATAGTGAGCAACTTTACGGTAGGAAGGAATTCCATTATCCGTTAATCCATGACATTGCCGGCAGGAAACCCGATCTCCGGTATGATGACAGCTCATACAATCTCCACTGAGATTAGCATGGACCGAATGAGTATAGTAATCAAACCCAGCATCAGGCCAGGGTTCTCCCTTAAAATTAACATTAGCTACTAAGTGACATTTTCCACATACAATTGGTCCACTTTCTTTACCTTCCTGAATAAACTTCTGGTGGCAGCCGATACAGGATTCATGGTAAGCATTCATCAAGGATTTTTTGTTTTTTTCATCCTTAATTTTCGGAAAGATATAATTCAGATTACCTCGATCATCGGTCGGATGACAAGCTTCACAAGTTAAGGAATTAGTATGTTTATCATGGAAAAATTTAACCGGTGGCCGCTCTGTCTCTTTAAACTTATTCGCTAACGAAAGCAAGATGGGTTTTTCAATTATATTAAATGAATTTTGAGATTTAGTTTCCGAGCCGAGTCGGTTTGGGTTAATACTAAAAAATACCAATAATAAAAATATTCCTGCGCCGACTCCCAGAAGTAGACTACTGTCTTTTTTTCCCATTATCCATTCCTTTCTATTAATTAGGATTTCCTTTTCTTGGTCTTTTTTGAGAAGTTTCCGGTTCTCCAGCGGAAAAATCCCTTAACCCTTCGGCAAGAAGTTGTAACTTTTTATCTACCAGGTGATTAACTGTTCCGGGTGGGAATGATCCATCTGCTTGTCTTTCTCCCGCCGGGACTTCGGTGAGAAGCTCAATACCTTCATCAATAGTTTTAATTGGATAGATATGAAATTTTTTTTCTTCAACTGCTTTGACTACATCTTTCCGGAGGACTAAATCCCCTACATTTTGATAAGGTATAATTACTCCCTGGGTTCCAGTTAGCCCTTTTAAGCGGCAGACATCAAAAAAACCTTCAATTTTTTGATTAACCCCACCAATAGGTTGGATTTCTCCTTTCTGATTTACTGAACCAGTAACCGCAAGATCCTGGCGAATAGGTAAATCAGAAAGGCTGGAAAGTAGAGCAAAAATTTCGGTTGAAGAAGCACTGTCGCCATCGATACCGCTATAAGACTGCTCAAAGCAGATGCTGGCACTCATGGTAAGTGGTTTGTTTTGGGCATATTTACCCCTCAGGTAACCACTTAAAATTAGCACTCCTTTATCATGGGTCTTTCCGCTTAGTTCTGCTTCGCGCTCAATATTGATTATCCCCGCCCGACCCATCGAGGTTTTTGCAGTTATCCGCGAAGGCTTGCCAAAAGAATAGTCACCCAAATCATAAACTGAAAGCCCGTTAACCTGGCCAACAACTTTTCCTTCGGTATCAATCATCAGAAAACCATCTTCAATCATCTCCTGAATTTTTTTCTCGATCAAATTTACTCGGTATTCTTGATGCTCAATGGCTTTATCAATATGCTCCTCTTTTATTAAAGGTGAGCCATCATTTTCCGCCCAGTAATTAGCTTCACTGAGTAAGTCACTGATTTTATGAAATTTGGTAGTAATCTTTTTTTGCCGATCTGCCAGCCGGACCGCGTACTCAATTACTGCCGCAATCCCCTTTTTATCTAACGGTCTTATCTTTTTTTCGTCCGAAATTTTTTTAATATAACCGATATAATGCTTGATGGTCTTTTCATCATTAGTTAAAACGGTATCGAAGTCAGCTTTGACTTTAAAAATATCTTTAAAATCTTCATCGAGATTATAAAGTAAATAGTAAAGATAATTATCTCCTAATAATACTACTTTAACATTTAGCTCAATTGGCTCAGGTTTAAGGGTAGACATAGTAAAAAGGTAAAGCGGATCAAAACTTTGCACCTCAACACTTCGATTTTTTAAGACTCGCTTTAATGTTGGCCAAACGCCGGGTTCCAAAGCCGCATCGAGAAGGTTTATAACTAAATAGCCACCATTAGCTTTAAGGAGAGAGCCAGCTTTAATTCGGCTAAAGTCAGTCCTCCATACGCCATAACGGGGGTCTAAAATTTTTTCAATTCCCCCAAAAAGGTTCCGATAATTCGGGTTGCGCTCAATAATGATAGGAATTCCTTTGGTCTCCGAATTGTCAACCAATACATTCACCTGATATTCAGTAAATACCTCCGGAGCAGTGGGGGAGGGGAAATGAGGCTCTTTTTCCCGGCGGGGGAGAAAGAGGGTAAAATTGTTAAGAATATCTTGACCAAGTTCATTTAAATAAAGATTGAGTTTTTCATGCTGGTACTTTTGCTTTATAATTTCGATTGACTCATTCAACAAGGGAGAAACCAGTTCTTTATCTAAGGCTTTCATCCGTTCTTCAAAGTCTTTTTCCCGTTTTTGTAATTCAGCAAAAATACTTTCCATTTCTGCGGTAAACTCTGCCAGTTTCTGGCTTATTCGTTCAAAGGTTTCACGGGGATATTCACCCTTTTCCACTAGCGCTTCCACCTGTTCAATAGGCATAGGATTACCCATTACTATCGGGAATATTACCGGTCGGGTAAAAGGTCCCATCTGGACCTGAACGATAGTGAAGTTTTCACTGGTTATTTTTTTTTCGAACTCCTTAATTATTGCTTTTTGTTTCTCGCGAAAACTTTCAGTAATAGCCTTTTTTCGGGTTTTATACTCCTCCCCCTCAAAAATTTGGGGGATGTTTTCCCTTAAAGACTCAATAAATTCACTGATATCTTTTTTTAATTCTTTTCCTTTACCGGCGGGCAGATAAATTATTAATGGTGAGTCCGGATCCTTGAAATTATGGACACAGCAAATATCTGGAGGTGGAGTAGCAGCTTGCTTTTTCATTTTTTCTAACAACTGCTGGATAATAGAAATTCGATCACTTCCCGAAAGACCAGTTACAAAGATGTTGTACCCCTCGCTTTCTAAAATCAAACCTAATTTTATTGCCTCGATGGCTCGCTCTTGGCCAATAATTTCATTAATCGGTTCAATTTCATCCGAGGTTTCAAAGGGAAGGTATTCTAACGGACAACGCCAGCGTAGTTTTTCTACTGGAACCTCTTCAAATTTTCTCAAACTGGTCATTTTATTATCCCCCTTTGTCCTTTTTAATTTACTCAATTGGGACGCGATATGCCGGAGTTTTCTCAGTAACTTTTTCTATGGTTATTATCAATTTTCCCTCTCTAAACCTTGCCTGAATAGTTTCTTCCTTAAGCTTACGGGAAAAACGAATAGTCCGTTTAAAAGAAACGGTTTCTTGATGGTCCAGGTCGCTTCTTTTATTCTTAGATTTTTCCCCTTTTATCATCAGAAGGTCTTCTTTTAAAGTAACCTCCAGTTCTTGGGGAGAAAATATCGGGACATCGAGAGTGATCACAATTTCGTTTTGAGTTTCGGTAAAATAAAGGGGAGGAGAAATAAATCTTTTTCCACTGGAAATAAAAAACTCCCTCCCGAAGAAACGATCAAAAAGTTGATCCATTTCTTCGGTAAAAGAACTCAATTCCTCGTAAAACCGCCAGGGAATTAATACCATTGTTTCTCACCCCCAAATTTTTTTTCCAATATTATCAAAAAAGTTATTTCTGTCAATAAAATTGGGATAGATTGGTTGAAATCATTTATGGTTTTTGATACTGGTAACAATAAATTCTTTCTTATTTTTAAAAGCTTATAGTTAAATTGATGGCTTCGGTTTTATCTAAGATTTTGTTACTTATCATTATATTTTTTATTGCAGCTTCTTTAGGAAGAAAATTGCTCTCGAAGTTAGGGATAAGTTTAGAAAATAAGCTGGAGCTTTTTGTTTTTTCCTCAGCTTTGGGATTTGCTCTTATTACTGAATACCTTCTTTTTCTGGGGTTAATAAAATGTTTTACTCCTTTATTCATTTGCCTTTTCCCCCTTCTTTTTTTTGTTTTTTGTGCTCGTGAGGCAAGGTTTTTTTTGACTGATTTTTTTACTTTTATTTCTGGCTGCAATTATAAATTTCCCTTTTCCTGGATTTTATTGGCAGCATTTATGGTCTTTATAATTATTAATATTTTTAAGGCATTGCTACCTCCCCACGGACCTACTGATGTTCTCTACTACCATCTGACTCTCCCTAAACTTTTTCTTGATCATAACTCTCTGGTGAGCAATCCCACTTTTTTCCCCTCTTTTTTCCCTTCTAATGGTGAGCTTATTTTCTCTTTAGCTTTAGTGTTAGGGGGACCGGTTATGGTTAACCTTATTAATTTTGGTTTTGCGTTACTTACGGTTATTGCACTTTATGTTTACACTCAAAAGTACTTTGTCCGCGAGCTGGCGCTAATCCCGGGAATATTTTATCTAACCTGCCCAGTAGTTAACTCCTGGGGAACTATGGCTTATCCTGATAATATTTTAGGATTTTACCTTTTTCTGTTAGTGATGCATTTTGGGGAAATTAGTGAGAAGTTTAATGGTAAAAAGGCGGTTCTTGGTGGAATCTTTACGGGAATGATTTTAGGGATTAAATATCAAGCAATTTTTTTAACTACCCTAATTTACTTTTTCTTTTTTATCTCCAAAAGAGGCAGGAAGGTGGCAGTATGGTTAGCTATTTCTTTAAGTATAGGGATTGTTATTGCCTCTCCTTGGTTTATTCGTAATTATATCCTCACTCAAAATCCCTTTTTCCCTATTTTTAATGACTTTTTTCCCTCTCCTTTACTCCGAAAAGGTTCATGGTGGGAAATAAATACCCAGGGGAGTAAAGTATTTTTATCGGCATTTATCAAATTGAAAGAAAATTATTTTTTTCCTTTTAACTATCTCTGGACTGGAGCCTGGGGTAAAGGAGGTGACTTCCAACGTTATCTTGGTCCACTTTTTTTATTTTTTTCCCCCCTGTTTATAATTTATAAAAATAGATTAAAGTGGCAATTATTAGTTCTTATTTGCCTTTTAAGCTATGGCTTTTTTCTTTTTTTGGGTGGTAATCTCCGCTATGTAGTTTTACTGATAATTCTTTTATCTTTAGCTGGAGGCGCGGTGGTCCAAAAAATTGCTTTATTTAATCGAATGAGCAGTTATTTGATGATTGGATTCTTTGTTTTTGTTTTAAGTTTTTTCTCCTTCCAAAATTATCAGCTAATGTTGAGTCATAAGCGAATATTAACTACCTTTAATCCTAAACTTACTCCTTACTTCCTTCGCGCGGTAGAACGGAGCTATTATCCGGCGGAATGGGCTAATAAAAACCTACCCGATGACGCCAAGGTGTTATTTCATGGGTTTCATCGCTATTTTTATTTTAAGTTCGAACCGTTTAATGATCATCTGAATCAGACTTTAATTAGTTATGATAAGGCAAAAAATGGGGAGGATATTTTAATGATTTTATCCCGGCTTGGATTTACTCATCTGATCGCACTGGATAAGATACCGGAAAGTTATCGCCCGGATAATATTGTTTATGAGGAAGATTACCGGTTTAAAGATTTTTATCAAAAATATTTAGTTAAGATCTTTTCGGCAAACGGAATATCAATTTTTCGAATTAAAGGACAGCCGATTGAGGGGCAGCCTTCGGTTGAAACCAGACAGTATTTCCACTAATTACAAACTATTTTTATTCTTTCCTTACACCGGGGGGGAAGATAATTGGATTGTCTTATGTTAATAAATGCTTCTTGATAACTAAAAAATTTCTTATTTTTTCTTGACATTTAGTTTGTAATTAGCATATAAAAGGTCAAGTAATTTTAGGTCGATTACGCTCGGAAGGGAAAAATTCCTTTGCCAGAGTGGCGACCGAAGAGAAGTTTTTAATTTTTTTTAAGGAGGTAAGCGCTTTGGCAAAAGGAGTAGTAAAATGGTTTAATGACAAAAAAGGTTATGGTTTTATTGAACACGAAGATGGTCGCGATTTATTCGTCCATTTTTCTTCGATAAATATGGAAGGATTTAAGACCCTTACCGAAGGTGATCAGGTGACTTTTGATGTTGAAGAAAATGAACGGGGACCAGTAGCCAAAAATGTTCGCAAAGTTTAAGTTAATAAATTAATTACCTAAGTACCATTTAGAAAAGAAAAAAGCTTTTTTTATTGACACTGCTTGCGGTTAGATAGGGTAAAGGAGAAGGATAAAAAAGGGAAGTGAGCGAGCTCTGACCTATTTTTTAATTAACCCGTGAATAATAAATAAACAAGCAATAGCATTAAGTGCAGCAATAAACCAGCAGGATTGAGTAGTACCCAAAAGCGGAACCAATAAGGTGCCGGTTAATGCTCCTCCGCCGGCTGCTCCCAGATGATCCCAGCCATCTACTTTTCCTGCGGAACGGCCGAGCGGGACCCCATGCTGAATTAAAATTTCATTTACGAGGGGAAATTCTGCTCCAGTTAAAACTCCCGCGGAGAGGACTATAGCCATAAAGAATGCTTCGGTTATTCCCCCGAATTTATCCCATTGGAAAATTAAGGATAATAAAAAGGGGAGGCTAAGGGAAAAAACTGTAATCGCAATTTCTGTCCCCAATAAAAATTTTTGCCAATGGTATCTTGGTCTTTTTAGCATCTGACTTAGCATTTGGGCACCTAAAGCCAGACCTCCCATAAATAAGGCAACAATAATCCCAATTTTTTGGTAAAGGTAGCCAAAGTGATTTTGGTAAGAAAAAAGGAGAATTATTTCTATTCCCATTGCCGCAAATCCAGCCGCAAAAATGGAATAAAGGCTGGAAAATACAATTTGCGAAGGGGTATTTTTATTGCGGACAAGGTAAAGAAAACCAAAAAGAATAAGAAAAATCAGCGGGCTAAAATAACCATGGGGAGGAATTTTACTCAAAATTGAAAAAATCCCTTTCCCTTCCTTGCCAGTAAACCGGTCCCAAAGGATTAAGTTATAAAAGTAGCTTATTGGCCGTTCATCGGTGTTTGAATAAGGCAGATGAATATTTTTTATTGCTTTATTAATAAAAGCTACCCGCTCGGGAAGGAGAAAAAGTTGGAAATGGTAGGGAGAAAAATAGGGAGTAACGATTTTTCGATTAACAAACCGAGCAGCAAGAACATCAGTATCAGAAGTAATGATCTGGGAAGAAGGACTGGCAAAAAAATAGAGGTTTTCGCCGGGAGTAACAAGAATATGGGGAAACACTGAAGCTAAGGAATGGTAAACTGATGCCGCATATTGTCCAATTTCCTCGCCGACGAAATTTTCCGAAGAGGTCAGGTTAGTGACCAATAAGCCATCGGGTTTTAAAACTTTTGCTATTTCTTTAAAAAAATTTAAGGTATAGAACCGGTTAAGCATCGCGGTGGATGGATCAGGGAGATTAAGAATGATCAGGTCATACTGCTCCGAGCATTTTTTTATATAGTAACGACCATCACTAACAAAAATTTTGACTCGGGGGTGATGCCAGGATTTTTTATCTTCATCCGGAAGATATTTTTCCGCTATCTTTATTAAAGTAGAGTCCAATTCGACATAGTGGAGAGTTTTTACCGGATGTTTTAAAATTTCTTTGATAATTCCCGAAATTCCTCCTCCAATGAGAAGGACTTTATCGGGATGGGGATGTTCACAAAGAATAAAATGAGCTTTTAGGGCAGATTGATGTGGGTCAGGAAAAGAGGTTAAGATTTGCCCGTTGCCGTAAATACTATACTGGTCAATTCGTTTTCCGATGGCTAAATTCTGGTAAGGGGAATTAACGGATTCGATAAATTCAATTTGAGGACTAATACTCTGCCAGCGTTTTAGGATGGTTATTAATTCAATTTGTTTCCATAAATTGGAATAACTCAGGGTAACAAAAATTAGGGCAGCTATTCCCCACACCCCAAAAACAAAATAGCGCAAAAATTTTTCCGATATTTTGGGAATAAGAAAAAGGTGGTTAGCGAGGATGAGAAAAATAAAAAAGGCAATGATTACTACCGGATAATAATGAGAAATAAGATAAAAGGTAAGAGCAGTCCCTCCGAGGGTACTTCCTAAGGCCTCGTAAATATAAACTGCACTGACTCGTTGGGCTGGGGTTTTTTGAGTTTCAGTGTAACTACTTACAGCAAAAGGGAAAATAAATCCAATAAAAAAACTAAAGGGAAAAAGCACCAAAAAAATTGAACCCACCATTGGGAAAAAAGCGATATATTCTCCCGGTGGCGTGCTAAGAAAAAGTCGGAGCGAGCGGATAAAAATTATTTGGATAATCGGTAAAATAATTAAAATATGCTGGAGGAGAATAAAAACCGGAAGGGTTTTGGATACTCGGTTAACAACTTTTCCTCCCAAAACTGCGCCGAAAAAAATGGGGAAAAGCCAGGCAGTAAAGATAATCCCTAAGCAAAGTTCGTTACCAAAAAAAATAACTAATAATTCCCGAATTAAAAGCACCTGGGTGGTGATTGAATAGGCGCCTAAAATAAAGAAGGCAGTAAGAAATGGGTTCACTTTCTTCATCGGAAAAGATTTTTGTTTAAGGTTGTATTCTATTTTTAATTATGTTAGCAGAAGATTAATAAAAAGTTAAACCCTTAAGCATTTGGGGGGTAAAGTGAAAGGTATATTTATTAGCGGAATCAATAAAAATACTGAGGTCGAGGGAATTTTTTTGGTAAAAGAAAAACACATGGGAGTAACCAAAGGAGGGGTTCCTTATCTGAGCCTTAAGTTGATGGACCGAACCGGAGAAATCAACGCGCGGGTCTGGGAGGAGGCAGTTTATTATGACCAGGT
>Ga0315298_1003593_pt1 | contig 24448 bp, 22 predicted proteins | sample WHS_1_MG_FD_203077 | JGI IMG/M metagenome (GOLD analysis project Ga0315298, IMG submission 203077) | Extremophilic microbial mat communities from Washburn Hot Springs, YNP, Wyoming, USA - WHS_1_MG | ecosystem: Environmental > Aquatic > Thermal springs > Hot (42-90C) | place: USA: Wyoming...
CCTCGACCGGCCTCACCGCCAGCCATGCCCGCCTCCAGCCCTGGAGTTCGCCTTGTCGGAGGGGCTGCACGGAGCGCCCCCGCAATGACTCTTACGCATTGTAAGAGAAGCTCGTGCCCTTCGTCAACATCCCCAGAACGTGGGAACGTGGTGAGGCCTCGAGCCCGAAAAAGGCTCGAGGCCTCACCAGGACCAGCTAGCCAGCCTGCGCTACTTGTTGGACGCCCTTATCTGATCGATCAGAGGCTTGGCCTCTTTCTCCATCTGGTCCCACAGCGCCGCGTATTCCTTGGAGCCCAGGTACTTCTGGGTCAGACCCATCTCGTCCTGCCTCTTCTTTACGTCGGGGTCGGAGGACGCGGCCTTGAAGGCCGCCTCGAGGGTGTCCACGATCTCCTGCGGCGTCCCCTTCTGGACGGAGTAGCCCCGCGCCGTGTAGTACACCACGTCGAAGCCCAGCTCCTTCATGGTGGGAATGTCGGGCAGGAAGGGGCTGCGGTTGCTGTCCATCACCGCCAGCGCGCGGAAGTTGCCGGACTTGACCTGGGTGAACAGGTCGCCGATGAAGCCTGCCTGCCCCTCTATGTGCCCGCCCAGCAAGGCGTTGGTGGCATCTGCAGCGCCCTTATCGAACTGGACGATGTTGAACTTGGCCCCGGTGAGCTGCTCCACCCTCAGCATCATCAGGTGAGGTGCCGTCATGATGCCGGTGGCGCCGATGCTGATCGAACCCGGCTTCGCCTTGGCTGCGTCGATCAAATCCTTCATGGTCTTGTAGGGCGCGTCGTTCTTCACCACCACGATGCCCGGGTCCAGCACGGGTGCCGCTATGGGGACGAAGCTGGAGCGGTCGTAGATCGCCTTCTTGTCGGGATCGAGGTAGTTGGTGAAGGTCGTCGGGAGGTTGGTCATGGCGATGGTGTAGCCGTCTGGCTTTGCCTTCACGAACTCGGTGTGACCAACCTGCTGGTTCGCTCCGGCCTTATTCACCACCTCGATGTTGGTGCCCCCCAGCGCCTTCTGCAGCGCCGGAACCAGGACCCGTGTGGAAACATCGCTGCCGCCCCCCGCCGCCACGGGGACGATGATGGTGATGGTCTTCCCCTTCTCGGGGAAGCTGACGGTCTTGGCAGGGGCCGCCGTCGGCTGTGCCGCCGAGGCCGCCGTTGGCTGCGCTGCCGGCGCCTTGGTGGGCTCGGCGGCGGCCTTGGTCGGTGTCGCGGGTGCCGCCTGGGAACAGCCTGCTACCAGCCCCAACGCCGCGGCCAGTGTTGCGAGGGTTACCAGAAGACGCTTCATCTCTCCTCCTCGGCTCCTCCTCGAGGGTTATTCTGCTGCTCTTGGCAGCCCCAACATTCTCACATGAAGGCGCTCCACTGGCAATGCATGTACGGTGTTTCTGTTGTGCACGATAATTGCCTTTCTCGCCTGCACAGCAGTCACCTGGCTTGGTTGTCCTGGTGCAGGCCCGTTGCCCGCGAGCAGCGCCTCCGGCGAAGGGGAACGGGTGCGAGCGCCCGCCCCCACGCGGTGGTCTTGACATGCCGCGGTGCCCGGGTTCTCATGCGTCGACCAGGACACGGGATCCTGCCCATGCGCCACGCACTCCCCAAGACAGAACTCCACCTGGGCGCGTGGGGGCACCTCCAGATCGATGTGGCAGAGATGGCTTCCAGGCGCCAGCAGAGTGGGGATAGCTACAGCAGGTCGGTGAGGGGTGCACCATCCCCGCCGTGGCCGGCTCCGCAGCTAGCGCTGGCCCGCGCCGAAGAGGCGCGCGAAGTCGCCGTCGAACCCCCGCAGGAAGAGCCGAATGCCCGCCACGTCCTCCTGGGTGATGGGCCCGGAGAGAGGATCCTCCTCCTGCTCATCGACCACCTCTCGAGGAATGGCACGGCCGGGGACGGAGATGCGAGTGAGGGCCACAGAGCTTCCCTCGGCATCCTTGAGAAGGGCTGCCACTAGCCCCTGGGTGTGGCATCGGCTGCAGGTCACCGTGAGGAACCAGATCTCGTCCCTGCAGCCCAGGAGCTTGATCCTATCGCTCTCGTAGTGGGATCCACAGACGGTGCACCGGATGGCGGCCATCAACCGCCTGACTATCCGCTCCGCCTGCTGCCGATCCTCCACTTCTCTTCCCCGCTTACTTGGGCTCGGACGGGCCTTCTCGGCCCTCCTTGCCCTTGCCCAGGTCGTCCAGGTCCAGGGTCTCGATGAACTGCCGGAAGACGGAGAGCCTCTCGTCGTCCACACTGGGCCCGGGCTCAGCCGATTCGGCCTCCCCCTCCATGACGGACTGCTCCTCCTCCCCCTCCTCCGCCTCGGGGTCCAGCTTGACCCCCGCCCGGTCCAGCACCGACTCGGCCACGTAGATGGGCACCCCGATCCGAACGGCCAGTGCTATAGCGTCGCTGGGCCTCGAATCGATCTCGAGATGCCTGCCGTCGGCATCCAGTACCAGCTTGGCGAAGAAGGTGTCATCGGCCAGGTCGTTGATCACCACGCTGATCACCCTGGCGCCGAGGGCTGAGATCACCGAGCGGAGAAGGTCGTGGGTCAGCGGCCGGCTCACCTGCATGTTCTGCAAAGGGATGGCAATGGCATCGGCCTCGAAGTGGCCAATCCAGATCGGGAGGTACCGCCCGTCCTGCTTCTCCTTGAGCATGACCACCCGCTTGTAATTGGCCATGTTCACCCTGATGCTCTCGACGAAGACCTCGATCACGCCCGTCTCTCCTTTGCCACCTGTACGCTCCCCAAGCTGAGGGCCACCACTGGGGATAGCGGGAGTATTCCCCGTCGCGCTACCCTCTCCTCCCGTAGCCCATTCTACACTCTCGCCCTCGGATTGGCAAAGCCGACCAGGCCCTTAATCCCTTGGAGCTACTGCACGAACGATGCCATTTCTTGATGTCGTGAGTGGCCGCTCCGGCTGGATCCGAAACCCGTCCTTTTCCTCTCGCTCAGTGGCCCAGGATGTCCACCGATGCGGCACGGGGGGTCCACCGAAGCCTCGCCTGCCTGAAGCCGGCCAGCATCTGCCGCGCCTCATCGAACAGGGGCCTGAGAGCCGGATGCCTCACTCGCCACCGCCCAGCCAGCTGGTTGATCACCAGGCGGCTGTCGCCCCTGACCTCGAGGTCGATCTCCTCCTTCCGCCGCCCGGATTCTTCCAACAAGACCAGAAGCTGTCGAAGCCCGTCCAGGAGAGCGAGATACTCCGCCTGGTTGTTGGTGACCCCCGGCCCGTACCGGCGCCTGATGGGTCCGATACGGCCCTCCGGGGTCTCCAGGAGGTAGCTCCCGAACCCCAGCTGCCGGCCCCCGCGGGATCCGCCGTCGAACACCAGCAGGTAGCTGGCACGCCCCACCCGCTCTGGATCGGCCAAGCTGCCCTAGCCCTCTTGTGGGGTGATTTCCGTTTCCGTGGCCTGGCCCTCGTTCGGCGCCGTCTGATCCCTCCTGGTCGAGGCTCGAAGCTGGCGGATCTTGCTGGTGGGCGAAACCGAGGGGGCTCCGTCCCCGTTCCCCGTGCTTGGAGTCGCGCCGGCACGCCGGACCCTTCTCAGGACCGGCCGAGCGGGCTCAGCATCGGCGGTGGGCGCCGTCGAGGTCGGTGCGGGCATCTCCGGTCCCGGGGCGGGGGTCTGCTCCACCGCGGCGGGCGGCTGGGCGGGCTGCGGCGCGGCCGCAGGAGGCGGCGCCGCGGGCTGATGCGGCTCCGGGTTGGTCAGCGCGTCCAGTGAGAGCTCCTTGCTGAACTCCTGGGTTATGCTGTCGGTCGCCCTTCGGAACTCGCGGACCGCCCTGCCCAATCCTTGGCCGATCTCCGGAAGCTTGCCAGGTCCGAAGACGATGAGGGCTAGGATCATAACCAGAAGTAGCTCGCCGGGTCCGAGGCCGAGGAAGTTCATAAGATCGTCCTTTCCTGAGCAGCGAATTGACGGCAGATAAGAACGGTGAAAGAGAATGATCTCGCAGGCGGATTATAACTCCCCCGATGGCGATTCACCAGACCGGGGCTGCCGATCCGGGCCGTAGGGTTGAACCCTCGTAGCATTGCCCCGCTCGATGCGGAAGATGGCCGCCTGGCGAAGGAAGGCGGGCGAGAAGGGGTCCAGCTCTGTCGCCGTGATGAGAGTCTGCCCTGCTCCGCCGATGGTCTCCGCCAGCATGCGGCGTCTGATGGGGTCCAGCTCCGACATGACATCGTCCAGGAGAAGGATGGGACGCTCCCCTGTACTCTCTTGCATGAACTCCACCTCGGACATCTTTAGCGCCAGCGCTACCGCGCGCTGCTCCCCACGAGAGCCGTAGATGTTCATGTCGATCCCATCTGCCAGAAAGTGGATGTCGTCCCTGTGGGGCCCCACTAGAGACACTCCCTGGTGGGACTCTCGTCGCCGGCTCCGCCGGAGGGCCTCTCTGAACAGCTCGGCCTGGCGCTCCACCTCCTTCTCCAGAGCAGGGGGCTGCGAAGCGAGGTCCAATGGCTGGGGGGGCGTGCCGCCCAGCTCCACCTGGTCGCGTGCTGCTGCCTCCTCGACACTGGACCGGTAGACGACCCTGAGATGTCTTCCAGTGCCCGTGAGCCGCTTGTGATAGCTGTGGATCCGGCCGTTTAGGGACCAGACCGTGGAGAGGCGTCGTGCGAGCAGGTAAGCCCCGCTCTCCACCAGCTCGTCGTTCCAGAAGTCAAGGGTTTCGGCCGGCTGCCGGCCATCGCGGATCTCCTTGAGAAGGTGGTTTCTCTGCAGCAGGACCCTGTTGTACTGCTGCAGAGCCCTGCAGTAGCGCGGATCGACCTGGCAGTCTGCGATGTCCAGGAAGCGCCGGCGCAGGGCCGGGGCGCCCGCGATCAGCTCCAGGTCCTGGGGGGAGAAGGTGACCACATTGATCAGCCCGATGAGCTCCAGTGCCCGCTTCACCACCCCGTTCACCTTGATCCGTTTGGACAGGGCTCCGGGGGTCGCCTCGCCCTCGGCGAGGAGGCTTCCGCGGCGCTCCAGTCGGTCCGCTCGGATCACCACCTCCACCCGCAGCTCGCTGCTCTCCCTTCTCACGGTGCCGGCTACGCGGGCGAAGGGGATGGGCTCCTCCATGGCGGCCCAGTGGATGAGCTCGCGGTCGGAGGTGGCGCGCAGGGGGCGGGTCGTCGCGAGGAAGTAGACCGCCTCAAGCAGATTGCTCTTGCCCTGGCCGTTGTCGCCCTGGAGCAGGACGATCGGACCGGGGAGCTCCAGCTCGAGCTGTCGGTAGTTCCGAAAGTTGGCCAGGGACAGATGGCGCAGAAACACTAACGCCGCACTTCTGCTACCGGCTGGTGTGCATAGGCATGATGATATGCAGGTAGCCCTCGTCTCCAACCGGGCGGAAGGCTCCCGGGCTGGAGGCGCTGGTGACCTCGATGGAGAGCTGGGAGCTCTTCTCCAGCACCTTCAGCAGCTCGTCCAGGTAGCGGCTGTTGAAGGCGATCGTCGGTGGCTGGCCCACCACCGCCGCGTCGATCTCTCCCACGTTGTCGCCTACCTCCGCGCTGGTGGCCGATATGGTCATCTTCCCGGCGGTGAGGCCCTCCTCTCCCGGAGTGAACTGCAGTCGAACGATGTTGGAGTTGTCCCGGGCGAAGATGGCAGCGGTCCGATTGGCGTTCAGGAACTCGCCCGTGCTCACCACTACTCTGTGGGGGCTGGGCGGAGGGATTATCCTCTCGTAGGGCGGGAACTGCCCCTCGATCAGACGGGACACCAACTCCACGTTACCCAGTTTGAACAGGACCTGGTTGCGGTTTGGGGTGATGGAGAGCTCTACCTGCTCCTCGCTGTCCGCGAGGATGCGCCCGAGCTCTCGAAGCGCCCGGGCTGGAACGATGATGCTGACCTCCTGCTCCATCGGGTTCCCCAGCGGCGTCCTCTTCACCGCCATGCGGAACCCATCCGCGGCCACCAGGGTCATGGTGCTCTCCTTGAAGGTGACCAGCACCCCGGTCAGAACGGGCCTGCTCTCATCGACGGCCGCGGCGAAGACCACCTGCGCTATGCTGTCGTGCAGGCTGGGGGCGTCCAGCAGGATCTTGAACCCGTCGCCCGCGGAGGGGAGGGTGGGGAACTCCTCGGCGTCGATCCCTTTAATGTTGGCCTCGAAACGGGCGCAACGCAGGTTGAGGGTTCGGGTGCGCTGGTTGAGGGAGAGGTCTATGCGGTCGTTGGGCAGGGAGCGAACGAACTCGGCGAGAAGGTTGGCGGGGACCGTAATGGCCCCTTCCTCCTCCACCTTGGCTCCGATCCAGCAGCTGATGGCCACTTCCAGGTTGGTGGCTGCCAGCTTCAGCCTCCCCTGGTCGGTAGAGAGCAAGACGTTGCTCAGAGCGGGCAGGGTGCTCTTGGGCGGCACCGCCCGGCTGACGGTGTTGAGCCCGCGGTCCAGGTTCTCTTGGAGACAGGAGAATCTCACCCAGTCCCTCCTAGTGCGTTTCTTCGGCGGATTGGCGGCCGAAGTATACAGCACCCCTCGAGGCCCATCAAGCAAAGCTGCTGCGATAGCATTGTGCATCTTCAGCATGCCCTCAGGGCCTGCCGCCCCCACACCTCCAATATGACACCTTCCTACGGTTGCTCTGAACCTGCCGGCGGGGCCGGACCCCGGCCCTGCTTACAAAGGACCAGCCCTCGTCGCCTGCCACCGTGGCCCGATTACTGCGAGGGGGCTCCCTATCTGGATATGTGGGTCGCCAGGGGCGATCCTGCCAGGGTGTGGCCTGCGGGGGCGGCAGCGTCCCCAGCGAGCGACAGCCTCAGCAAGAGAGGGGGTACCACAGTGGTCAGCGTGACGACCGAAGCGAAGGACCTGCTACAGGATATCCTCCAGCAGGCGAGGGAGCAGGGAGCCGCCGTGGACGATGAGACGTCGATCCGGCTGGCCCCGGCGACGGGGGAAGCGGACGGGAGCGGTGGACAGGTAGCACTCGGCCTGATGCTGGATCGGCCCCAGGAGGGGGATCAGGTGATCGAGCACAACGGCAAGAAGGTGTTGCTGATCGACTCCACCACCAGTGACCTCCTCGAGGGATCGACCCTCGACGCCGTCAGCACGCCCGAGGGGAAGCGGCTGACCATCAGCCGGTAGCCTCCTCGGTATTCGGGGCGGGGTGGGGGAAGCTCTTCAGTCCCCCCCACCCAATGCCTCGGGTCAGTCGAGGATCACTACGGGCGTGGCGTTCCCGCCACGGCTGGAGGCCCACGCCACCACATCTCCCGGCGCCAGCGTCGGCTCCGTGAGCTGGAAGAGGTAGGCCGCGTCCGCCCATGTCAGGTTGATGCAGCCCTGGCTCTCCGGCTGACCGAAGTAGTCGTGCCAGTAGGTGCCGTGGATGCCGTAGCCGCCGTCCTTGTAATACTGGGTGAATGGCACGTTGGGGAGATCGTATGGGTGGCTAGGGTTCGCCACTGTCCGGCTCGACATCCGGTCTCCAATAAACTTGCCGAAGGTGCTGTAGGTGCCCGCAGGGGTGGAGACACCCGCCTGGCCCAGCGACACGTAGGTGACGAAGATGGGCCGGCCGCCCTTCACGAAGGTGAGCGTGGAGTCCTTGCGATCCACGACGATCCACGACGTGGCACCCCAGTCGGCGGGGGGCGGAGTGGTGTTCGGCCTGGGGGGCGGCAGCTTCGCCACGATGGAGCTGTGCACGCGGGCGCCCGCGTAACGGCCGCCGTCGATCCTGTACCAGAGGTCGCTTCCGTCCAGCGGCTGTCCGTGCTCCTCCGAGAGCACCTTCACATGCTCTCCGCCCGAGAAGGTCCCCAGCACCGGCGACGCTGTGGTGGGGGCGGCGCGCACGTTGGCCTGACCCCTGATCACCCCCCACCATCCATCGGGGGCCTCTGAGGCCTCCGGGAGCTGCCACCACCCGGCCCAGTCGTTGGTTGCCCACCTGAGGGTGCCCATGGGCAGGTAACCGGCCGTGGTCGCCCACCAGACGTTGCTACCGCCTGCCAGCCCGGCCGAGACCCCGGTGACCCTAAGGAGATCGCCCCTGCGGGCCACCCGCATCACCCCGCTCTCCGGATAGGGCCTAGCGTAAACGGGGACGCTGGCCACAGTGACCTCGGCAGTCCAGGGGTAGAGCATCTCATCCACGTCGTCGTAGGCCACGAACCCGTCCGGTATCTGGAGCCATTGGCCGCCGTCGGCTCCCGTGGCCTGGCGAAGAACCACGACGATCGCGCCCTCGCCCAGTGGGCCCACGATGGGAGACGCCGGGTCCGGCCGCTCGTGGACTAGTGTCTGGGAGCCGTTCACCACCCCCTCCCAGGGCGGTCCGAAGCTGCGGGCCTCGGCGAGGGGGGCGGGGAGCAACCAGAGCGCCACCAGGAGGATGGCGGCCGCGAGGGTGCGGAGGGAATATCCCTTGACGGTTGGGATCGGTCCAGTCATTGCTCCTCCAGGGCGAACGTTTCGCAAGGTAGCGGGTAGATGCAGGATCCGCACCGCGCCTCCTCGCTGGCCTGCCTCTCTGCAAGAGGGCCTCACCCAGCAGTGGTGGAGGCGTTCCGCTCCATGGACACCTTGGAAGCCGGCGGGTCTGGTGTGCCTGAGCCCGTGCCTCCGACGAAGAGGGGGCCGAAGATGGTATCATTCTGAGGACAGGTTGGTCGACCTGTGTAGGTCGAGAGTTCGAGCACACCTATGTAAGCGAGGTGCCGCCGGTGCTTGCAGCAGTAGCCATGACAGCGCCCCGCTGGTGGGGGTTCTCGCTTCTTGGTTGGGGGTCCATATGGAGCGAGATAGTGCGGCTGGCGAAGTATCAGGTCGTCGGTTTCTCCAACAGCGTGGTCAGCTTCGCCGTGCTGAACCTGTTCTACCTGTTCTGGGCTCCCACCTGGGCCCTTCCGCTGGTGGTGGGCAGCACCGTGGCCTACGCCGCGGGAGATATCAACAGCTTTCTTTGGAATGGCAGGTGGACGTTCGAGGCCGGAAAGCCCACATGGGGGCAGTTCGGTCGTTTCGTCCTGTTGAGTCTGGCCTTCATGGCCCTGAACGCCCTGGTCGTGTGGGGGGCGTCCGGCTGGCTGCTTGGACTCATGCTCCCGGCCTGGCTGCTGAACAACATGCCCCAGGTGATCATGGCGGTGACCGGGGCCGTGGGCTACCTGGCCTGCCGGCTCTGGATCTTCAGATAGCCCGGGCGTGTAGAACAAGGACGCGTTCGATGCGGTGTGGGGCCCGAGATGGATAGGGCCCCACTCGATTCCGTTGGCGTGAAGGAGATGTGTGGTCACGGCCCGTGACCCGATCGACCCCCTCCCGTTCCTTGACCGGGGATGCTTCCATAGTATAATGCGGCGACAGCTCCAGAGGAGGTGCGGACGAGCGGTGGCACTGAGTGGAGACCTCAAGGATTTCGGCCTGCTTCAGCTTCTCACACTGGTCCAGGTCACCCAGAAGACAGGAGCCCTCACCCTGCATCGAGACGGGGAAAGCGCTACCGTCTACTTCCAGGACGGCCGTATGATCCGGGTCGAGCCGCCGGCGGCCCGCTCCATGGTGCTGACCGAGCACCTTCACAGGGCTGGTCGGATCGATAAAGACACCCTGGAAGAGATCACCTCCCAGAACCCCCCATCGGAGCAGGCCGTGGGGCTGCTGCTGGAGGATCAAGGGGTTCTATCCAGGGAGGAGATCGAGGAGTTCGTCCGAGAGAGGGGGCTGTCCGATCTCTTCTACCTGTTGACCTGGCCTGACGGGAGCTTCCGTTTCGATGTGGACGCCTTCCCGCCCGAGGGGGAGATCCTCTACCCGACGGAGCTGGGTCCGGTCCTGGAGAGGGGTCGAAGCTACTTGGACGAGTGGCAGCTCCTCACATCCTATATCCCCAGCCTGGACCGCCCTCTGAGGCTCCTGGCGGAGCCGCGTCAGCCGATGAAAGAGGTCCGGATGGGCCTGGACGAGTGGCGGATGATCGCCAGCCTGGCGGGAAACACCCCCCTCAAGGAGGTGGCGGTCAAGCTGGGGCTGGATGAGTTTGGGGTGCGGCGCGTCGCCTATCGGCTCATCGAGAGCGGGCTGGCCGACGTAGCCGAGGCAGAGATCGTCCCCCCTCCCCTGAAGGAGCCCTCGACCGCCAAGGAGCCAGAGGAGTCCAAGGCGGGCCCCCTCGCCAGGCTGTTCGGGTTCAAGTAGGACTGCGCGAGGCTCGACAAGAGGCGTCCGAAAGCCACATCACCCCTTCTTCCACTATCGGCGTTGACCGACGGGCGTCGACCTGCTATGCTCAGCTTAGCGCTGGCTAGCCGGCTCGCGCTCGGTTATTCCCACGCGGAATTCCTTCGCTCATTCGCCGCTGCCAATCCCAGGGCGGTTGGCGACTGCGCGATTCCCGTTTCTAATGAGGATTGCCTTGATGGACACGCCAACGACCGTCGTGAATGGCGAGCGAGGGGAGACGAGCTTCCACCCCCGACCCGCCCCGGAGGTCCGTTTCTGGATAGTTCCGCACACCCATTGGGACAGAGAGTGGTTCATCCCGTTCCAGGTCATCCGTCTGAAGCTGGTGCGGATGATCGATGAGCTGATGGACACCCTGGAGGCCGATCCATCCTTCTCCAGCTTCACCCTGGACGGGCAAGCCGTGCTGCTGGAGGACTACCTGGCCGCGCGACCGCGGTCCAGGGACCGGATCTCTCGGCTGATCCGGCAGGGTCGCATCCGCATTGGGCCATCCTATGTCCTGCCAGACGAGTACCTGGTGGGCCAGGAGTCGCTGGTCCGAAACCTCCTGTTGGGTAGGCAGGTCTGCCGCCAGTTCGGATACGAGACCCCGGTGGCCTACTATCCTGACACTTTCGGGCACGTGGCGCAGATGCCCCAGATCGTGCGAGGTTTCGGGATGGATAGCCTGGTCTTCTGGAGAGGGCTGGGCGACGAATCCGACCGACTGGGCATCGCCTTCCGATGGAGGGGGCCCGACGGGAGCGAACTGCTGGCGGTGCGTCAGATCGACGGCTACGGGGCTCTGGACAATCTGGGCAGGTGGGCCAGGGGAGGGGTTCGAGCGTCCGGTCCAGACCAGTATCCTCGGATAGCGCTTCAGCGTCTGAGGGAGCTGCGCGAGATCGCCTCCCCATACCTGCAGCGTTCCGGGGTGATCGACCTGCTGGCAGGCAACGGCACCGACCATCAGACGGTTCAGAAGGACCTGACACGGCTCCTGGCCGAGGTCGCCCGAGCCTGGCCTGAGGCCGAGCTCCGCATCGCTGGCCTGGACGAGTACGTGGCGGCGATCCGCCATCGCCTCCCGCACCTAGAAGTGTACGATGGAGAGATGTGCGGCGGAAAGGACGCCCCGGTCCTCCGAGGGGTCAACTCGACGCGGATCTATCTGAAGCAGAGGAACGAGGCCGTGGAGAGAGCGCTGCTGGAGGCGGAGATCGCCGCATCCATGGCCTATCTGGCCGCGAATGCCCCGTACCCGGCGGACGACCTTCGTCTCGCCTGGCGCCAGCTGCTGCTGAACCATCCCCACGACTCCATCTGTGGATGCTCCGTGGACGAGGTGCACCGCGACATGGCTTCCAGGTTCGATGCTGCCGAGCAGATCGCTTCTCGCCTCAAGAGGGAGGCGTTGTGGAGGCTGGCCGGCGGGGAGGCGATCTGGTCATATCGCGAACGCCCCAACGTCTCTCGAACTGCCGTCAACCTTCTTCCATGGGAGCGTGCCGGGATGGTGGAGCTGCCCTTGCCCCCGGAGCTGGCTCGCGCCAGGGCGGTTCGCGCGGAGACGCCATCGGGAGAGATCCCGGCCCAGCTGGTGTGGTCCGCCAGTGGCCCTGTGGCGCTGGTGGCGGTCCGGGTCCCAGGCTTCGGAGCAGAGCCCATCCGGCTCCGCGCGGGCAGGCCGAGAACGGACGGGGCCCGGATGGTCGGGTATCGGACCATCGAGAACGAGTACTACCGGGTGTCGGCCCGCGCCGACGGCACCCTCGAGATGGTGCACAAGCCGTCGGGACGATCCATGGTAGGCGGTCACTGGCTGGAGGACGAGGCGGACCGGGGAGACGAATACAGCTTCTGCCCGGTGGAAGGCGACCTTCCCTGGGACAGCCGCAGACACAGGGTGCGGGTCCGGCCGGGCCTGAGGGGGCCGGCGGTGGCCTCCCTACTGGTGGAAATGGACGCTCGGCTTCCAGCCGGTCTCAGGTTGGACCGAAGGGCGCGCCGCCGAGCTACCGTTTCCTGCCCGATCCGGGTGGAGGTTCGATTGATAGCCGGAGTTGACCGAGTTGAGGTCGCCACCACCGTGGAGAACAGGGCCGAGGACCATCGGCTTCGGGTGATCTTCCCCACAGGCCCCGCCAGGTCGGCCAGGGTGGAGGGCCACTACGTGGTGCTGCACAGGCCGGTGGGGGTCCCCGCCCACGGGCTCGACTGGAAAGAGCCTCCCTCGCCCACCCACCACACCCTCGGGGCGGTGGAGGCGGGGGGCCTTCTCCTGCTCACCAGAGGGCTTCCCGAGTACGAGGTGAGGGCCACGGACCGCGGGGGCGAGGTGGCCTTGACCCTGCTCCGATGCGTGGGCTGGCTATCCCGAGACGACCTCTCCACGAGGCCGGGAGGGGCGGGGCCACACCTCCCCACCCCCGAGGCGCAATGCCCCGGACCGCACCGCTTCGAGTACGCGGTGGCGCTCGCTGGCGACCTCCAGGACGTCGATCTGGTGAGGCGGTCCAACGACTTCCGTTTCGGTCTCATCCCCGGACCCGGTGGGGTGCCGAGCGAGATGCCTTTGAGGTTGGAGGGTGAGGGCTTCTGCTTGGCCGCGCTGAAGGGCGCCGAGGATGGCGATGGGTGCATTCTTCGAGTCTACAATCCTGGCGCGGGGGTCGGGTCGGTGGGTGTGGTCGGGGGAGCCTCCATCGAACCCTGCAGGCTGGATGAGGAGCCGGAGGACGATCCGACGCCCGGTCTGCTGGCCGCGGGGCGCATCGCCAGCTTTCGGCTGCGGAGAGAGCGGTGAAAGAGGGCAACGAGGGTCGAGTGCTGGGGGCTGACTCCATGCAACGGAGCGCGGTGCCGTCACCTCTGCCAGGGCGTACATCCTCAGGCAGCGCCCCTCGTCGGCCGACTGGCGATCTCCTGGACGTGGTCGTCAAGATGGCGGCCGAGGGGCTCGTGCGGATCGCTTCGGGGGAGTTCCTTCTAGCAAGCGATCCCGATGAGCCTTTCGGGCGGCTTTTCGGTCGGGATTCCATGGTCACCTCCCTCCAGCTCCTCTCCGCGGCCCGACTGGCCCCATCCCTCGCGCCGCTGCTGCTCCCTCCAGTGGAAGGGAGCTTGCGGGCCCTCGCGCGGCTGCAGGGAGTGATGGATGACCCTTGGACGGAGGAGGAGCCCGGGAAGATCCTACACGAGCACCATCCCCGGGGCTCTGGCGACTTCCCTGGCGCCTACTACGCCAGCGTCGATTCCACCCCCCTCTTCCTGATGGCTTTGCACCGGTATGCCGAGGCGGCGCCCACCATCCAACCAGCCATCCTGGATGAGCTGCGCGACGCCAGGGATCGCGCCCTGGCCTGGATCCTGAGGAGAGGCGACCTGGACGCCGATGGGCTGGTGGAGTTCGTCCAGCGCAACCCAGAGCGCAGATCCCTGATCAACCAGAACTGGCGGGACAGCCGCGACTCCCTCCTCTTGCCCGATGGGAGTATGCCTCGATATCCGGTGGCCTACTCGGAGGTGCAGGCCTACTGCTATGCGGCGGTGGAGGGGGAGGCCCGGCTCCGATGGGATGAGGAGCCAGCCATGGCTGGCGAGCTCTCGGTCCGGGCGCGGCAGCTCGCCCGTCGCTTCGAGCGGCTCTTCTGGCTGGAGGGCGCCGGCTGCTACGCCCAGGCCCTCGACGCCGACAAGCACCCAATCCCGGACGTAACCTCCAACGCCTTCCACTGGCTCTGGCTGGGTCCACTGCGGCACCGGCGCTTTCGAAGGGTGGCATCGCGCCTCCTGTGCGCTGACATGATGACGCCCTTTGGACTGCGCACCCTCAGCTCCGCCTCCCCCAACTACGCGCCCCTGAGGTACCATCGGGGCGCCATATGGCCCTGGGACAACTGGGTCGCCGCATCGGCCCTGCGCAGGCTGGGCATGGAGGAGGCAGCAGCCGCCGTCGACGAGGCGGTGATGCGGGGTCTGTCACATCTCGGCAGCCCCGCCGAGATGTACGTCTACCGTGACGGCGACGACTGCCCGTCCACATCCTTCGTGGACATCCAAGGAGGTCCCGCGAGGGCGTGCAGGATCCAGGGGTGGACCGTCGGCTGCCTGGTGGAAATGGCAGCCCGGTGGGGTGGGGCAGAGATGCTTCTGGATGAGCTGTCCAGGCGGCATTGGCGAAGAGGGGGCGCGCCGGCCGTCTCGGATGCCGTGTGAGCGGCCGGCGCCATGCTGCTCTACCGCATTTCCAGTGCGCCGGGGTCCTTCAGCCCGGACCCGGTAATGGCCACCAGCACCCTTTCGTCGCGTCCGAAGAACCCACGGCGGGCAAGGTGGGCCAGGGCCGCCACCGCTGCGGCGGAGGTGGGCTCGCAGAGGATCCCATCCGTGGAGGCCAGGGCTCGCTGATACTCCAGGATCTCGGCGTCGGTGACCGCCGCCCCGCTACCCCCGCTTTCCCGGATCGCCCGAAGGATCAGTGCGCCCCGGCTCGGGCGTGCTATGGAGATCCCGCCCGCGACCGTCGGCGAGGTAGGGATGGCTACGGGCTTGTCCAGCCCTCTCCGGTGGGCATCGACGATGGGCATGCATCCCTGCGCCTGGGCGATGCTGAGCTTGGGGATCCTCTCCAGCAGCCCCATGCCCCGCAGCTCGCCGAACCCTCTCCACGCCCCCAGGAACAGGGAACCGTTGCCAACCGGCATTATCACATGCTCCGGGGGATCGAAATCGAACTGGGCGGCAACCTCGTAGGCGAAGGTCTTGGTCCCCTCCAGGAAGAAGGGGTTCCAGTTGTGGGAGGCGTAGTAGGCCCCATCCTCCTGCCTGCATCGCGCCATGGCTGCCTCCGTAACGGCCTCCCTGCTCCCCTGGACCTCCACCACCTCGGCGCCGTAGCAGGCTATCTGCGCCTTCTTGGCGCGCGGGGCGGAGGCGGGAACGAAGATGGTGGCCGCCATCCCGGCGGCCGCGCAGTAGGCGGCGAAGGACGCTCCAGCGTTGCCGGAGGAGTCCTCCACGATGCGGCCGACACCGAGGGCGCGGGCCTGGGTGACCATCGCGGAGGTTCCTCGGTCCTTGAAGGAGCCCGTGGGAGCCAGGTACTCCAGCTTGGCGTGGAGGTGCGGGATCCCCATCCTGCGGCCCAGGTTCTCCAGCTTGACCACGGGTGTGTTGCCCTCCCCCAGCGACACGGGGCGCGTGGCATCCACCTGCATCATCGGCCCGAAGCGCCAGATCCCTGGAGGGTGTCCCGCCTCCACGGCCGCTTCCAGCAGGCGGGTCCGCCGGCGCGGGTCGCTGATGTGCGGGCTTGGCACCATCTCCAGCATCGACCCGCAGTCTGGGCAGCTCCAGATCACCTCCCTGGCCGAGAAGTCTTTTCGGCATCTCGAGCAGTGCAGCACCGCGTCCGCCATCGTGCCTCCTACCTGTACTCCAGCTCCTTGTAGGCGGGCTCGTCGGGGGAGGCGAGGTAGGTCCGGGCCATACCCGCTACCTTGGCCGGGTCCACCCCCTCCCGGGGGACCCAGATCCGCAGCAGCCGCTTGCTGGCGTTGAAGCTGAGGAACGGGCCCTTGCCCGCCACGCCGCTGGTGACCAGACAATCGTAGCCGACCAGGCGCTGCACCTCGGCCTCCAAGTCCCGCATGTCCATGGCGCTTCTCCCATCACAGCGATCTTCTAGTGGTATCCTATAGTGTATCAGAGGGGGCCGATCTCAGAAGGGGAATTCGAGAGGAGAGATGACGCGGGAGATGAGACGGTAGTGATGCTGAGCAGACAGCTGCAGGCGGACCTGTGGCTCGCCCTGGTAGCCCTCATATGGGGCAGCACCTTCGTGGTGGTCAAGGGCGAGCTAGAGCACATCGGCCCCATGGCCTTCGTGGCACTGAGATTCACCTTCGCCTTCCTGATCATGGTTCTCCTGGCCCGACGTTCCCTACTTCGCTCGAGCTGGAGGCAGGTGGCGGCCGGGCTGCTCATCGGGGTGTTCCTCTTCGGTGGGTACGCCCTCCAGACGGTGGGACTCCGATACACCACGGCCTCCAAGGCAGCCTTCATCACGGGGCTTTCGGTGGTGCTGGCCCCCCTCTTCGCCCGGCTCTTCCTCGGCCAGTCGGCCCCTCGACGAGCGGTGGTGGGGGTGGCTCTGGCCATCCTGGGTCTGGGACTCCTCTCCCTGTCGGGCGATCTCACCCCTGAGATGGGGGATCTGCTAGTACTGGGATGCGCCGCGTCCTTCGCACTGCACATAGTGGCCATCGCTCGGTTTGCACCGGTGATGGACACCATGGCCTTGACGGCTATCCAGATTGGTGTGGTGGCTGTGGGTGGTGTGGTGTCGATGGTGGTGATGGAACCGCCGACGGCGCCCCCCGGCCCGGGGAGCGTGCTGGTGGCGGCAGCCATGGGGATGGTTGCCACGGCATTCGCCTTCTCCATTCAGAACCGGGTGCAGGCCTTCACCACGCCCACCCACACGGCCCTGGTGCTCTCACTCGAACCGGTCTTCGGGGCCCTCTCCGCCTACCTGCTGGCGGGTGAGCGGCTAGGCCCGCGGGAGCTGCTGGGCTGCGCCCTCATACTGGCGGGGATGGTCGCGGCGGAGTCCGGTCGAGACGAAGGGGTCGATACCGTGAAGGCGGAGCTGGCCACCTCGGCGCCGGCCGCTGGTTCCGGCAGCCGGGTGACGCGGTGGGATGACGCATAGAACGATATGGAGGAGCGAAGCGATGTACGACCCGGAGCTGCTGATCCAGAGGGATCTGGAGCACGTCCTGCACCCGATGCACAGCCACGCGCACAACAGCACCGGTCCGCTGGTGCTGGTAAGCGGTAAAGGCGCCACTGTCGTCGACACTGCCGGAAAGGAGTACATCGACGCCTTCGCCGGCCTGTGGAATGTCAACGTGGGCCACGGCCGGGTGGAGCTGGCGGAGGCGGCCGCAGAGCAGATGCGGACGCTGGCCTACGCATCGGGCTACGCTGGCATGTCGAACCCGCCGGCCATAGAGCTGGCCACTCGGCTAGCCGAGCTGGCACCCGGCGATCTGAAGGCCACCTTCTTCACCACCGGCGGCGCCGAGTCCAACGAGACCGCCTTCAAGATCGCCCGCTTCTACTGGAAGATGAACGGACGGCCGGACAAGGTGAAGATCATCGCGCTCCAACGAGGTTACCACGGCACCACGGGTGCGGCCATGGTGGCCACGGGCATGAGGCAGTACTGGCAGCACTTCGACCCGATCCAGTGGGGCTTCTTCCATATCCCCACCCACGACTGCTTCCACTGCCCTCTGCGCATGAGCTATCCGAGCTGTGGCATCGCATGTGCCAGTACCCTGGAGCAGCAGATACTTGCCGAGGATCCGGAGACCGTGGCGGCCTTCATCGCCGAGCCGGTGCACGGGGGCGGAGGGGTCATCACGGCGCCGCCGGAGTACTTCCCTAGGATAAGGGAGATCTGCGACAGATACGACGTTCTGTTCATCGCCGACGAGGTGATCACCGGGTTCGGGAGAACCGGCAAGATGTTCGGACTGGAGCACTGGGGAGTGCAGTGCGACATCATGTCCTTCGCCAAGGGTGTGACCAGTGGATACCAGCCGCTGGGCGGGGTGATGGTGAGCGAGAAGGTGCACGGAGCCTTCCGGGACCTGCCGCCGGGAGGGAGCTTCAACCACGCCTACACCTATTCCCTGCATCCCGTGTGCTGCGCGGTGGGGATTCGCAATCTGCAGATTCTGGAAGAGGAGGACCTCGTGGCCCGAGCTGCTGCCATGGGAGAGCTGCTGCTCTCCAAGCTGAGGCAATTGAAGGGGACCCGCGGGGTCGGCGATGTGCGGGGTCTGGGGCTGATGGCGGCGGTGGAGCTGGCGGCCGACGAGAATGGGACGCCGCTGCCGGCGCGGCTGGCGGCCGGCGATCGCGTACGTACGTACGCTCAGCAGCATGGCGTTCTGTTCCGAACCCGCGGTGACGTGATCATGCTGGCACCTCCCTTCGTGATCACCGAGCGTCAGATCGACGATATCGTGAACGTTATCGGCGATGCCATAGTCCACGCGGTAGGTGGATCGACCGACGTATGATCCTTGTCCTGGTTACCAACCTGGTAGTGGGGGTGGGGTTGGCCCTGCTGGGCGTCACCATGCTCAGGAGAGCGGAGAGGGTGTGGGTCGGCGTGCGGGTGCCCCGCGACGAGGAGGAGGTGGCCAGAGTTCGGCGGGCCAACAGCCTGACGGCGCCCTGGCTGCTGCTGCTCGGCTCGGCGGACGCTCTGAGCGCGATTGCAGGCGCTGTCCTCGACCTGCCGCCAATAGGCCTGGCGGTGGCCGGCCTGATGATGCTGCTGATGTCTATTGGGGTGATCGCGGCGGCCCTGCTGAGCCGCTAGCTGCCAACCCATCGACCCATAGCGAGAGGGGCGGCGCCCAGGCGCCGCCCCTCGGATGGGCCGCCGATTACAGCTCCACCCACTCTAGGCCCAGCCGCTCCAGGGTGGCGCGGGTGGGCACACCGGTTTCCGGGTCCCAGCCCATCAGGTAGTAGTAGGTGCGCACCATCTCCTCCAGCTTCGCCGGGTCGATGGCCTGTTGCTTCTCTGCCAGGCTCCCCTTGAGGGGCGGCGAGAAGAAGCGCTTGGGGAGCCGGTCGTCGGCGGGGGTGAAGCCCTCCCTCACGTTGAAGGCCCGCCCCATGGTGATTGCTCTTTCCCCTACCAGCATCAGCTCCTCCACCGTCACGTTCCAGCCGGTGGTGGCGTTCACCAGCTCCACCATCTGCTCGTAGGTCCAGGGCACGAAGTAGCAGTAGCTGAGGCTGTCCTGAACGTTGCGCCAGCGGTGAAGCTGGGCGAACAGGTTGACCTTGCGGATGGAGAGCTCGCTGGCCGGCATGGGCTCGTAGATCCCCAGCGGCATGGCCTCATCCTGCAAGTTGGGGCCCACCTTCTCGAAGAAGGTGTCATGGAGGCCGGTGCCGTGGTCGCCGCCGTGGTTGGCCACGGCGTAGCCGAGTCCCAGCCCCTGCTTGAGCCGCGGCTCGTGCATGGCGATCTCCACCCCCTTCACCTGCATGGCCAGCTCCTCGGCGCCGCGCCCGATCCGCTGGGCCGCGATCCTGGTGCCCTCGGCCAGCAGGTCGCCGATCCCCTCCCGCCTGGCGATCTTCTCGATCATTTGCAGCATCGCCTCGGCGTTGCCCCACGTCAGCTCGATCCCGTCGGTGTCGTCCCTGGTGAGGATCCCCCGCTCGAAGCACTCCATGGCGAAGGCGATGGTCGTGCCGCAGGAGATGGTGTCGATCCCGTAGGCTGAGCAGAGGTGGTGAGCCCGCGCCAGGGCCGCCAGGTTGTCTATGCCGCAGCTGGGGCCGAAGGCGGCGAGGGTCTCGTACTCGGGTCCGCCGTAGCTGGGGTCGGCTACCCAGGGCTCGTCCACCCTGACCACCTTCTTGCAGCGCACGGCGCAGGCGAAGCAGGCCTCCATGCCGATCCTGATGGTGTCCTTGATGGTGGGCGCGGTGATGGGCTCGATGTTCTCGAAGTAGCCGTCCCGGAAGTTGCGGGTGGGGATGTTCCCGGCCAGGTTGTAGGCGGTCATGGCCCCGCCGGTGCCGTACTCGTGGAAGCCGAAGGCCTTGGTGGGGACCGCGTCGTGGATGGCCTTCCCCAGGACCCGAATCCTCTCGGGGTCGGCGTAGGCGGGCGGGATCTTCCCGCGCACGGCTATGGCCTTGAGATTCTTGGAGCCCATCACGGCGCCCATGCCGGTGCGGCCGGCGGCATCCTTCAGGTCGTGCATCACGCAGGCGTATCGCACCATCCTCTCGCCGGCCGGCCCGATGCTGCACACCCTGGCAAACCTCTCGCCCGTCTCGGCCTTGATCTCCTCCTCGACCTCCTTCACCTCCTTGCCCCACAGGTGTCTAGCGTCCCGCAGCTCGGCTACGCCGTCCCTGATCCAGAGCCAGACCGGGCTGTCGGCACGGCCCTCGAAGATGAGCCCGTCGAAGCCCGCGTGCTTCAACTCGGCGTTGAAGTGGCCCCCTACCTCGCTCTTGCCGATGCCCCCCGTCATGGGGGACTTGGCGCCGACGCCGCTGCGGGCGTTGCCCGAGACGGGGACACCCGTTATGACGCCTGGAAACATCACCAGCTTGTTCTCTGGGCCCAGGGGATCGATGCCGGGCCTCAGCTCCTTCAAGAGGTGGTAGGCCGACATGGCGGCCCCGCCCAGGTACTTCCGATAGAAGAGCTCTTCGTGCTCGTCCACCGTCATCTTTCCGGTGGAGAGGTCCACCCTGAGAACCTTGCCGTAGAATCCGAATGGCAACTGATCCTCCTTCCGCAAGTAACCGACTGAACAAGAGAAATCTGGCCTTCCCTACGTGGTCGGAGGGCTGCATAGCCAAGCATCCGGCAGCCTCCTCATCGCCAGATTATCAACCTGGAGGAGAAAAGACAACGTGATGTTCTGCCGCTCAGCGCAACGGGTGTGGTGGGGAATCCTTTGCGAGCTTGCCTCTACTGGGTCGGCGGTGGCGAATCGGGGCCTGGGCCTGTAGAATCTTGGGGATGGCACCGCGAACCGAGTAGGCGGGGGGAAGCCGGCATGCTCACTCTGAGGGTGGCCCTGGCCCAGATCAATCCCACGGTGGGGGACCTGGAGGGCAACAAGACTAAGATCTTGAGCTACATGGATCGGGCCAGAGAGGCCGGGGCCGACCTGGTGGCCTTCCCGGAGCTGGCCCTGACGGGCTACCCGCCGGAGGACCTCCTCCTCAAGCCGAGCTTCATCAAGGACAACATCGATACTCTGCACGAGATCGCCGCCCCATCCAGAGGGATCACCGCTGTGGTGGGCTTCGTGGACGCGGACGACGACATCTACAACGCCGCGGCCATCCTGCACGACGGCGCCCATGTACACACCTACCATAAGCTCTTCCTCCCCAACTACGGGGTCTTCGATGAGCGGCGCTACTTCCGCCGGGGCTGGGAGCAGCCCATCTTCGTCGTCAGGGGAGTGAAGGTAGGGGTGAGCATCTGCGAGGACATCTGGTACCCCACGGGCCCGGCGGCGATCCAGTCGCGAGCGGGAGCCCAGCTCCTGGTGAACATCAACTCCTCCCCCTACGACATGGGCAAGCGGGCGCGGCGCGAGCAGATGGTGGCGACCAGGGCCGTGGACAACGAGGTTCTCGTCTGCTACGTCAACACCGTGGGGGGGCAGGATGAGCTCGTATTCGACGGCGGCAGCTTCATCTGCGATCAGGCCGGCCGGCTGGTGGCCCACGCTAGGCAGTTCGAGGAGGAGCTGCTGATGGCCGACCTGGATGTGGAGGCCGTTTTCCGGTTCCGCCTTCACGACCCTCGCCGTCGGGAGGAGCCGATCCTCCCGACCCCGGACGGGATGCCCACCCCTCGCATCGTCCTGTCGGTGCAGCCCCGCTCGGCCGCGCTGCCACCCCTTCCGACGGCTCAGCCCGCCCTTCTGGAGGGCCCGGCCGAGGTGTATGCGGCCCTCGTCCTAGGCACCAGGGACTACGTCCTGAAGAACCGCTTCCAGAAGGTCGTCATCGGGCTCTCGGGCGGGATCGACTCCAGCCTTACCGCGGCCATCGCCGTGGATGCCCTGGGGGCCGACAACGTGCTGGGAGTGTCCATGCCCTCCCGATACAGCTCTCCCGGAAGCCGTGAGGATGCGGAGGAGCTGGCCAGGCGCCTGGGCATCCGAATGCTGACCATCCCCATCGAGCCTGCTTTCCAGGGGTTCCTCCAGATGCTGGAGGAGCCCTTCCGGGGAACTCAGCCCAACATAGCGGAGGAGAACCTCCAGGCGCGCATCCGGGGCAACATCCTGATGGCCCTGTCCAACAAGTTCGGCTACCTCGTCCTCACCACAGGCAACAAGAGCGAGATGGGCACCGGCTACGCCACCCTCTATGGAGATATGGCGGGCGGATTCGCCGTCATAAAGGATGTCCCCAAGACCCTAGTCTACCGACTGGCCCAGTACCGCAACAGCCTCTCGCCGGTGATCCCGGAGAGCGTGCTGGTGAAGGAGCCCTCGGCCGAGCTGAGGCCCGGCCAACGGGACGTGGACACCCTTCCCCCATACGAGACCCTGGACCCGATCCTCCAGGCCTATGTGGAGGAGGACCGCAGCATCGAGGAGATCGTCGCCCTGGGCTTCCCGGAGGCGACGGTGCGGCGGGTGGCCGCCATGGTGGATCGGGCCGAGTACAAGCGGCGCCAGGCCCCGCCGGGCATTAAGGTGACCCCCCGCGCCTTCGGTCGCGACCGGCGCCTGCCCATCACCAATCGGTATCGGGCCTAGTTGTGCATTCTGCACAAACGACCTCCGTCCATTTCTGACGCCCTGCACGTAGACCCCCTGTCATGCCGCTGCTAGGCTTCCCACTGTCAGATCCTGCATCTGGAGGCCAAGGATGATGGAGAACGGTTGCGGTTGGAAGATCGATGGGGCCGAGCGGCCGCACGGCGGGGCGTGGGCGGTCGACCAGCGGCTGACGTGGCTGAGGCCCTTCGCTGCCCCCGCGAACCAGGGCTCCTGGCAGCTGCGCCCCAGCATCGAGCAGGAGCTGGTGGACTTCCACGCCCGTTACGAGCGAGCCTGCATAGAGGACTGATGCCGAGCAACAAGCATTGAGTGGAGGAATCGAACGTGGCAGCAACCCCGGACGTTTCTGAAGTGGTGCTCCCGGGGAAGGAGCGGACGACCCTGACCGAGCCGGAGGAGGTGGTGGCCTTCGCCCGGGCGCAGGGGATCAAGATGATCGACTATCGCTTCGTGGACCTGCCCGGAACCTGGCAGCACTTTTCGACCCCCATCCAGGAGTTCGACGCCGGGGTGTTCAAGTCCGGACTCGGGTTCGACGGCTCCAGCATACGGGGTTTCCAGAAGATCCACGAGAGCGACATGCTGCTGATGCCGGACCCCACGACGGTCTTCGTGGACCCCACCCTGGATGTGCCCACGCTGGTGGTCATCTGCGACGTGATGGACCCCGTCAAAGGGGCTCCCTACAGCCGGGACCCCCGCTACGTCGCCAAGAAGGCTGAGGCGTACCTGGTCCAGACCGGGATCGCGACCACCAGCTACTGGGGACCCGAGGCGGAGTTCTACATCTTCAACGACATCCGCTTCGACCAGACCAGCCACAGCGGCTTCTACTTCATAGACTCCGAGGAGGGGATCTGGAACAGCGGTCAGAACGGCGGCAAGCCTAACCTGGGCTTCAGACCCCGCTACAAGGAGGGCTACTTCCCGGTCCCTCCCATGGACAAGCAGCAGGATCTCCGGAGTGAGATTGTGATGAACCTGATAGCCTCCGGGATCGATGTCGAGGTGCACCACCACGAGGTTGGGACTGCGGGGCAGGCCGAGATCGACATGAAGTTCAAGACCATGACCTTCATGGGCGATCAGGTCATGAAGTACAAGTACATCGTCCGGAACACTGCCTACAAGAAGGGTTACACGGCCACCTTCATGCCGAAACCCCTCTTCGGCGACAACGGGTCCGGGATGCACGTTCACCAGAGCCTGTGGAAGGACGGCGTCAACCTCTTCTTCGATAGGTCGGGGTACGGTCTAATCAGCGAGACGGCGAGGCACTACATAGGTGGGATCCTGAAGCACGCCCCCGCTCTGCTCGCGCTGGCAGCGCCCACCACCAACTCCTACCGACGGCTGGTGCCGGGATACGAGGCTCCTATCAACCTGGTGTACTCGCAGCGGAACCGCAGCGCCTGCGTGCGGATCCCCATGTACTCGGACAACCCCAAGGCGAAGAGGATCGAGGTCCGCTTCCCGGACCCGTCCTGCAACCCGTACCTCACCTTCGCTGCCCTCATGATGGCGGGCCTGGATGGGATCCAGAACGGGATCGAGCCGCCCGCGCCGGTGGACGAGGATCTCTACGAGATGTCGCCCGAGGAGCGTGCGCACATCAAGTCGACCCCGGGCAGCCTGGCGGAGGTGCTGGACGCCCTGGAGGCGGATCACGAGTTCCTCCTGAAGGGTGGGGTCTTCACCAGCGATCTGATCGAGACCTGGATCGAGTACAAGCGGGAGAGGGAGGTCGCGCCGATAGCCCTTCGCCCCCATCCCTACGAGTTCTTCCTGTACTACGACGCGTAATGCCCAACCCCGTCGGGTCGGCCGCCGACCCGACGGGCGGGCCGACTGCCACCCGGCGGGGGGGT
>Ga0315298_1003595_pt1 | contig 24437 bp, 15 predicted proteins | sample WHS_1_MG_FD_203077 | JGI IMG/M metagenome (GOLD analysis project Ga0315298, IMG submission 203077) | Extremophilic microbial mat communities from Washburn Hot Springs, YNP, Wyoming, USA - WHS_1_MG | ecosystem: Environmental > Aquatic > Thermal springs > Hot (42-90C) | place: USA: Wyoming...
GCAAGATCAGGGCTGTCAGGGCCGAGCCGCGATCCTCCGCCGCGCTGCGGCCGCGCTCCGCGATCGGCGTGACGAGTTGGCCGGCATGGTCATCCGCGAGGCGGGCAAGACGTGGCGCGAAGCCGACGCCGACGTGTGCGAAGCGATCGATTTCTGCGAGTACTACGCATGGCAAGCCTCCCAACGGCTTGTCCCGCGAGACCTCGGGCCACGCCTGGGAGAAGCCAACCAACTGCGGTATCTGCCCCGGGGGATCGCCGCGGTGATCTGCCCGTGGAATTTTCCGGCGGCCATCTTGACGGGCATGACGACCGCCTGCCTGGTGACCGGCAATGCAGTGCTGCTGAAACCCTCGGGCCAGACCCCCGCCGTAGCCTGGGCCCTCTGCGAAATCCTTTGGCAGTCGGGGGTACCTTCCGGGGTGCTCCAATACCTCCACGGCCCGGGGCGCACGCTGGGGGCCGCTTTGGTCCGCCACCCGCAGGTGGCCCTGGTGGCCTTCACAGGCTCCAAGGAAGTGGGACTGGAGATTCTCCGTAGCGCCGGTGAGTTTGAACCCCCGCAGCAGGCCATCAAGAAAGTGGTCTGCGAAATGGGTGGAAAAAACGCGATCATCGTCGATGAATCGGCGGACCTGGACGAGGCCGTGCTGGGCGTGCGGCAGTCGGCCTTTGGCTACAGCGGCCAGAAGTGCTCGGCGTGCAGCCGGGCCATCGTGGTCCAGGCCGTCTTCGAGGCATTCCTCCATCGCCTGATCGAGTCCACCCGCTCGTTGGTGCTGGGCGATCCCTTGGAACCGGGCACCGACATCGGCCCGGTGATTGATGAGGCCGCCGCCCGGAAAATCCGCGAGTATATCGAGCTGGGCATGCGCGAAGGCCGCTTGGAACTGGCCTGTCCTGTGCCCGAAGGCCTGGAATCCAAGGTGGGCAAACCCTTTGTCGGGCCGCACATCTTCTCGGGCATCCGGCCGGAGCACCGCTTGGCCCAGGAAGAAATCTTCGGACCGGTGCTGGCCGTCATGCGTGTGGCCGACTTCGACCAGGCGCTCGATTGGGCCAACCGCAGCGGATACCGACTATGCGGGGGCGTGTACAGCCGAAAGCCTTCCCACTTGGAAAAAGCCCGGCGTCGATTCCGCGTGGGGAACCTCTATCTCAACCGTCCAATTACCGGCGCCCGAGTGGGCCGGCAGCCCTTTGGCGGATTTGGCCTGTCGGGCACCGGGACGCAGGCTGGCGGGCCCGACTACCTCCTCCACTTCGTACTCCCCCAAGCCGTAGCGGAAAACACCCTCCGGCACGGCTTTGCCCCCGAACTGGATTGAACCGCCGGGACGTAATCGGTAGCGCGGGTAGCCTGCGGGGGCGGAGGGATGGGTTTCGCCGCCCCCGTGGCTCGCCGGCGCCGAGAGACGGGTTTGGTTCGTCTGCGGGACGATCGGCCGCAGGGCCCGTGGCCCGGGGGTTGTCTCTTTTTACGCCCCGCAGTTCGCGGGCCGGCGTGGGCAGGCCGACGTTCTTCAGCGATGCCCACGGCTTGGGTGCCGTGTGCCGCCCGGCTCGCCCGTCCTCAGAAGGCATATTGCTGAAGCCAGCGTTTGACCCGCACTATCTGGGCTCGGGCCGAGGGCCCGAAATGACTATAGCGGACCGCAGCCACAAGGCGTGTGGCGATAGGACGCTTGAGTTCCAGCGAGGTGAAGCCGAGGTCCAAGAGCGTATCGTTGCGGCGGAAGCTGTCGCGGAGCATGAGGAACTGGAGCACAGTGCCCGCGCCCAGCCGGGCTAGGGCCGCGTCATACCCCGCGCGGAGCCCATATAGCCGGCCGTCACGAAAGTAGTTGTAGGCAAAGGCCACCGGCTTACCATCGAGGCACAAGAGGTTCAGATCCACTTCGCCGCGGTGGCACGCGGCGCGGTGCACGTCCCGCAGAAAGGGCCGGACCGATTCGTGCGACAGGGTCGTCCCGCTAGTGGAATCCGCCTGCCAGCTCCGCCGCGCAACGGTTTCGCAGGCGTCGTACAGGTCCCATCGGGGGTCGAAGTCTGAGGCCGCCTCGCCCGCAGGCCGGTACCGAACGTGCTCCACCTTGCCTTCCCAAAGCAGTCGGCGTTCGAGGCGGCGCGCGTTGCTCCGCCACTTGGCGGGGCGGCCTGCCAAATACGACTCCCAGTCGCCGGAGAAATCGACCATTGCCGTGCGGTTCCAGACGGTGCGCAAGGCAGGGAGGCCGGCAGCCTCGAAGGCCTGGGCCGTGGCCGCGTCTTGGGCGCTGTTTTCTTCGATTCCGCGAAGCTCCACCAGGTCCCAATCCGTGGGGCCCTCTTTGATCCAGCCAAGGGCTTGGGTAAGGGTTTCGCCAGTGGCCGGGCCTATCGGGCCGTAAAACGATCCCCAATCATCCAACGGATAGCCCAGCACCCGGAGCCAACCCAGACGCGTCCGTTCGCGCCGAAGCACCAAAGGCACGATGCCCCGCAGCCGGCCCTCGGCCTGCACCAGCAGGACCCGCAGCCGTTTGTCCTGGCCAAAGTGCTCCCAATGCGCTGTCAGCCAATCCAGAGAGTGGAAAAACGACGCCCCAGGCGTCTCCGCCAAGAGAGTCTCCCACGCCACACGGTAGTCGGCCAGCGCTTCGATCTGCGTGATCTCGGTCACCTGAGCCATGGCAGACTCCCACCAGTCCTACGTCTAAGGCAAGCATAGCTTAGAAAATTGATCGACAAGCCGATGCAAGCCACTGGGCAGCCGTAGAGCGTTTTTTGAACCCGGCCGGTCCGGCCCCAATACGCACCGCCGTGCGCTTGCAGGTGGATCATCGCCAAGCCAACCTCTGCTGCCGGACTGAATGGGCATCCACACACAGCGTCAGGCGTGGTGTTGCTGTGGGCTGTGGCCCTAGGAAGCCGGCGGCTGGTCGCGGCCGATGGAACGGTTAAGATAGTGCGATGCTATTGACGGGATTGCATCGGTTAGCGCGCGGGGCCGCTTGGCGTGCGGCAATAAAGGCGTAGAACCCATGGGCCGTTCGGTCCTGGATATCCCTGAAGTGGCGGGGTTGGATGCGCGGCGTGGCATGGTGCGCATACCGCCGGAACTGGACGTGCCGCTGACGGACCGGGTCCGCGCTTTGATTGATACACCCGAGTTCCGCCGCCTGGCCCGCATCAGCCAACTGGGTTTCGTCTCACTCGTGTATCCGGCGGCGATTCACACGCGGTTCGAGCACTCGCTGGGGGTATATCGGCTGGCGCTGCTGGTGCTGAAGCGCCTGGGGCACGACCCGCGGTTCGTGCGGAGCGTCGGCCCGGAGGATGGCGAACTGTTCCTGGTTACCGCCCTGTTGCATGACTTAGGGCATTGGCCCTTCTGCCATCCCATCGAAGATATCCATTTGCCAGGAGTGCCCACGCACGAGTTGTTCGCCAACAGCTTCCTGCTGGAGGGGGAAGTGGGCGACGTGCTGCGGGACGAATGGGGCATCCAGCCCCGCGATGTCGTGGCCCTGTTGAGTGAAAAGCCCCGAGACGCCACCGGCCGACTGCTGGCCAGTATGCTTTCCGGGCCCATTGATATCGACAAGATGGACTACCTCTTCCGCGACAGCCTGCACGCAGGGGTTCCCTACGGCCGGCACTACGACCAGCCACGGTTGATCGGCAGCTTGTGCCTGAATGAGTCGGGCGATGGACTGGCGGTATCGGACAAGGGGAAAACCGCTGCCGAACTTCTGGTCTTTGCCCGCTACGTGATGTTCAGCGAGGTTTATTGGCACCACGGGGTGCGTGCGGCCACGGCCATGTTGCAGCGGGCGTTCTACCTGTTGCACGGGTCGTTGGATCTGGATGGACTGTTCCGGCTGACCGAAGGGCCGCTGGTAGCCCAGCTCCAGGAGGCGGCTGCGGGCGGGCCGGCGGGCGAACTTCTGGCCGGCCTGTTCGGCCCCACGCGCCGCCTTTACAAACGCCTGGCGCAGTACAGCTACTTCGAACATCAAGAGGTGTACGAGCGGCTGGCCCGGCGGCCTTATCCCTGGCTGGTCGCCTGCGCCGAACAGTTCGCGTCGCTTTTGGCCAGCGCCCTGGGCCACAGCGTAGCCCCCCATGAAGTGCTTTTCGACGCCCCGCCCGTCGAACGCGAGATGCAGATCGACGTGGACATCTATTACGCCAAGGAGGACCGGTACCGGCCGCTCGGCGATGTCTCGCCGGTGGTCCGCGCGCTGGCCGAGGAACAGTTCGACGATTACGTCAAACGGGTTCGCGTGTTCGTACATCCGCGACTGGCCGAAGGTGCCCGACGCCTCTCCCGCATCGACCATCTGGTGCTCGAAGCCGCAGAAGCCACGGGCGCATGATGCGCCGCTTAGCCTCCGGCAAAGCGGCCACCAACGGCGGGGCATTTCCTTGAACCCGCGGGAGATTTGTGTTAGGGTGAAGGGAGCGGGCCGCCGGTTGCTGCTTTTCCCTCTGGCCCCCCGAACCCCGAAATTGCGCGCCTGCAATGTCGGACGGATGGTTTTGCAAGATTGCCGGCAAAGAACTGGGACCGATGTCGGCCCGGGAACTGAAGGCTCTGGCCAGCCAGGGGCAATTGCATCCTAGCGATTTGGTGCGGCATGGCCGGGAAGCAGCGTGGGTTCCCGCAGGCCGGCTGAAGGGAATATTTTCCGGCTCCGCACTGCGGGTGGGCTCCGAACCAGTCAGTGGACCCGCCCCGCCATTGCCGGCGCGCGACTCGGCCTCCACGGTACCGGCCCAGCCTGCCGGTGTTCTCCGCCCCACCCAAACGCCGCCCCCTTTAAGCCGTTCACTGCCTGCTGGGCCTTCCCCGCCTGATAGCACGGCGGTAAGGGGTGGTACCACGGTCCCTGGCCCTCTGCCCGGAAACCCCCCTGCCCCCTCCCCGCCCTCGATAGGACCGATTGCCGCTGGGGAACGCAGCGCGCAATTTGCCAGCGGCCTGGACTTTCTGCAAGAGGAATATGCCGCACCTGCGGGATTCAAGGCGCCTCGGCCAGCATCGCCTGTTACCGATGTGTTGGAACAAAAACGCCAACGGGAACGCCGCAACCTAACGATCCTGGCAGGCGTGGCCGTGGGGTTGATGCTCGTTTTGGGTGTCTTGATGACCATCCTTTTTCTCAAGCAGCACGCAGCGGCGCCGGGGGCGGCTGGCCAGGGGAGTGCTTCGGCTCTGCCCGCTGGCACCACTGGAAGCGAGAGCCCAGCCGCGGCCACACCCGCCAGCGGGGCAGAGCCTTCCTCATTGGGTGCCAGCAAGAGTACAGCGACGCCGCAGAAAGCGATGGCAGAGGCCGACGCAGCAAAACCGACCAGTGCAGTTGGAACGTTGCCCAACCCTGGCGGCCGTCAAGCAGCATTGGGTGCCAAACAGGCCTTTGTCCGGCCTGGCGATTCGCGTCTGGCGGCGAAAACGCGGCGCGAGCCGGAGGGCGGCCCCCTTGCAGCGGCAGGCACCGGCTCGGCCGACGAGCGGTCCGGGCTTACACGCCAAGGGGACCGGGCCGCGCCAAAAGCCAGTTCGGGACCGGCGGGCCAGGTCGCAGGGGCTGCCAAGCCAAAGCCGGCAGGGCCACGGCGCGCCAAACCACCAGCGGCGGGCGAAGAACTGCCGCCGCCGACCGGCGACCCGGAAAAAGATTTGGGCATCGGGGCGGACATGCCGCCACCGGGTGAGCCGACCCCTTGGAGCGCGCTGCCCGATCCGCCTCGCAAGAAGTCGCCGTAAAGGACACTGGCTCGCACGGCAAGGCGTTCAGTGGGGCGCAAGCCGTCCGTGGCCGCAGTCCGGCGGGTTGGCCCCTCGCTCCTTTCCCTTCATGCTGCCGGCCTGGTCCGATCCCGGATTCTCCAAGCCCCTCGCCATCTCGACCACACTGCCGGCATAAAATGCCTGCTGCCCGCCGCGGGTCTGGAGGACCAAGGCGCCATCGGCGGCGATGCCCGCACAAACTCCTTCGGCGGTGCCCTCCAGGTGCCGAAGGCACACTAGTCGCCCTCGCTGCAAGCACAGTTCGTTGGCTTGCCGGCCCACTTGATGGGGCATCTTGCCCAATCGGCCTAACCACGTTTCCAGCCCCTGAAGCAGTCGGTGGAGGATGGCCGCCGGATCGTGGTACCGACCGGAAATATCGCGCAAGGTCGCCACTCGAGAATGCAGCTCCGCAGGGGCCTGGGCTGCGGTGTTGTTCGCATTGATGCCGATACCCAGCACATGTAATCCCCCCGCAGTTGATTCCACCAGGATGCCAGCCAGCTTTCCGCCCGCCAGATACACGTCGTTGGGCCAGTGGAGCCCCAGCGGAAAGTGAGGCACGCACGCCCGAACGGCCTCTGCCACGGCAATTCCCGCTGCCAGCGAAACCAGCGGCGTGTGGATTGTGCCCACTCCAAATCTTCTCAGATCCAGCAAGACACTGAGAGCCAGGCTTCCCGGCCCGGTCCACCACCGGTTTTCCCCTCGGCCACGCCCCGCCGTCTGCCGCTGGGCGATTACCAGAACGGGCAACCGAATCGGACCTCGCTCGGCCAGCTCTTTGGCGCGATCGTTGGTGGAACCGATGACCTCGTGGTACTCCACCTCGGCCACAAAGGTGTGGGCCGTCAGACGCGACAACTCGGACGGCGAGAGAGCCGGCAGCGCCGAACTTTCGCACTCCATCACTTGGACCAACCTCCGACCAGAGACTTTTCCCCTTATCTTGCCTGCTGGGACCGGCTGGACAAGGGCCAAGGCATTCGGTTTACTTGCCAGTCCGATTATCGGGCCCCCGAATCGCGGCCCATCCTCACCGGCGGAAGCTAGGGAGCCACTCGCCGGGGCATGCCGCGGCTGGCGGCGCGCCTCATGGTGATGGCCCCTGGGCGCCCAACGACTTGAGGGTCGAATGGACCACGTTTGCGCAGCGGCCCCGTGGCACCGGCTGCCGTACGGCCCGGCCGGCTGGCAATCGTAGATTCACCAAAGGCGCTCGAATCGCGTCCGGATACGGAGCCGCGCCCGCCAGGAACCAGCGCGGCTGCCAAGAGGCTGCCTGCCGCGCGACAATATGGCCGATTTTTCGAGACGGCGACATGACGGTTCGAACACGTTTCGCTCCCAGTCCTACCGGCTATCTGCACATCGGCGGTGTGCGTACCGCGTTGTTTTGCTGGTTGTTCGCCCGCAAGCACGGCGGGCAGTTCATCCTGCGGATCGATGACACCGACCAGCAGCGGAACGTCGAGGAAGCGCTGGCCCCCATCCTTCGAGGCCTCAAATGGCTGGGTTTGAACTGGGACGAGGGCCCGGAAGTGGGGGGGCCGCACGCCCCGTATTATCAGTCACAACGCCTGGCCAAGTACCAGGCGGCAGTGCAGACGCTGCTGGCTCGGGGGCTGGCCTATCGCGACTATGCCCGGCCCGAGGAACTTCAGGCCGAGCGCCAAGCGGCCGAGCAGGCAGGGCAGACTTTCGTGTACAGCCGCCGATGGGCAGCCACCTGCCCGGAGGATGATGCCCGGTTCCAGGCCGAGGGCCGCTCGGCCGTGGTGCGGCTGAAAATGCCTCGCGAAGGCCGCCTGGTCTTGGAGGACCTCATCCGAGGGCGAGTCGAGTTCGAGTGGGCCCGCGAGCAAGACCACGTCGTGCAGCGGGCCGATGGCTCGTGCCTGTACCATCTGGCCAGCGTGGTGGATGACTACGAGTTCGGCATCACGCATGTCATTCGGGCGGAAGAGCACCTTTCGAACACACCCCGCCAGATCTTCATTGCCCAGGGGCTGGGATATCCCCTGCCGCAGTATGCTCACCTGCCGTTCGTGGCCGAGCCAGGCAGCCGCACCAAGCTCAGCAAACGCAAGCTCGACAAATATCTCAAGAATCGGGATTTCGCCCAGTTATTGGAGCATGGCCGGCAAATCGCCCAACGAATCGGCCTGGATACCTCGCCCGAAACGTTCAACCCTGTTCTCACCGACTTCTATCAGCAGGTGGGCTACCTGCCCGAGGCCCTGATAAACTATCTGGCCTTGCTGGGCTGGTCGTGGGACGATAAGACGGAGCACTTCACGCTGGAGGAGTTGGTCGAGAAATTTTCGCTGGAACGGGTGAACCGGGCACCGGCCAGCTTCGACCCTCGCAAGCTCCAGGCTTTTCAAGAATGGCACATGCAACGGGTGCCCATGGAGCGGAAGCTGCGGCTGGTGGTGCCTTTTCTGGAACGGGCCGGGCTGGTCCCCTCGCCCATGCCCCCCCACTCCGAAGCGCGGGTAATCCAAGTGCTTCAAGCGGCCGGCGACCGGATCAAGCTGGCCGGCGATATCCTGCAATTCGATGAGTTTTTTGTGCCCGACGATGCCCTGGTTTACGACCCGAAAGCCGTAGACAAGCAACTCCGCAAACCGCAAGCCGTCCAACTGCTGAGCAAGTACCGCCAGTGCCTGGCTGCGGTTACAAGGTTCGAGGCTTCCGCCCTCGAGGAGCTTACCCACCAGTTCGTGGCCCAGCAGAACGTCAAACCGGCCGACATCGTGCATGCCGTGCGGGTGGCGGTCACCGGCAAGTCGGTGGGGCTGGGGTTGTTCGATGCCATGGCAATCTTGGGGCGGGAATCGTCGCTGGCTCGCATCGACCGGGCGCTGGCTATGGTGGTGTCATAGCTCCGTGGCCGGATAGCCGCATGGGCGGGTTTACCGCATCGCTCGGCCGTCTCGCGAAGCGGTCGCTTCGTGGGAGGAACAGGGGGGCATTTCTCGCTTCTCGCGTCTCGTCTGTCGGGATAATGGGCCGGCTCGCCGTTGCCGCCCGGCGGGCGAACGGCCGCGATCCATTGAGGCCTTGACCTCGCTCCTTGGAGCCGGAAGGCGCGGGCAGCGCTTCAAGGCTTGACAATTGCCAACGGTTGTCGTGTCCCGGCAAAGGGAGGGGCTGTGCAATCGTTTACCCCCCGCAAGTGTTATGAAAGTCTTGGTGGGATTTTTGCGACAGGAGTTTTTCTGAGGGGGTGCTTGACCCACGGAAAAGCGCGGCTACACTTGGTCCGTCGGACGCCTGCATATTGTGGTTAATTTGGCATCAGCTACAATATATAGTAGGTAGCCGCTTCCACATCCCCCATTGTCAGGGTATCTGGTCGTGAGGGCCGGCCCCATGAGCCGGCCGGCAAAGCGAAGAAGTTCTTTCCAGTAGCCCGCGCTCGGCGGATGCGGAAGCATACTGTACATTAGTACACAAGGCAAAAGAGATGCCGCTTCCAAGCTAGGAGTGATTTCCATGGAACGCGAATCTTCGCTACCAGTCAACTCGTCCCCGGTCCCCTCGGCGATGGCGGTTCGGGAGGAGCACGCGGCAGACGCGCCGCGGCGAGCGCTTGTGATCGAACCGACGTTTTGTCCCCCCGATGTGGCCTCGCCTTTCGACACTGTGGCTTGGGAACGGCGAACCGCTTCGATCAAAACCGATTCGGGCGAGGTGGTGTTCGAGCAGGCCGATTGCGAAGTGCCGGCTACCTGGAGCCAGCGGGCCACGAATGTGGTGGCTAGCAAGTACTTCTATGGCGAGCCGGGTACCCCGGAGCGGGAGACGAGCGTCCGCCAATTGATCCATCGCGTGGTGCGTACGATCGCCGACTGGGGACTGGCTGACGGCTATTTCGCCACGCCCGACGATGGCGAGCGGTTCTACCGCGAGCTGGCCTGGCTGTGCCTGCACCAGTGCGTATCGTTCAATTCGCCTGTGTGGTTCAACGTGGGGCTTTACCACTGCTACGGGATCAAGGGGGCCATGTGCAACTGGTACTGGGACGCCCGCACCCAGACCGCGCGCCAGCCCGAGAACCCCTACGAGTACCCGCAGGCGTCCGCCTGTTTCATCCAGAGCGTGGCCGACAACATGGAGGACATTATGGAGCTGGCCCGCAGCGAGGCCATGCTTTTCAAGTTCGGCTCGGGGACCGGCACCGACCTTTCGACGCTGCGGTCCCATCGCGAGAAGCTCTCGGGCGGGGGCAAGCCATCCGGCCCCCTTTCCTTCATGCGGGTGTACGATCAGATTGCCGGGGTGGTCCGCAGCGGGGGAAAGACCCGCCGGGCGGCCAAGATGCAGTCGCTTAAGGTCACTCACCCCGATATCCTCGAATTCATCGAGTGCAAGTACAAGGAGGAGCAGAAGGCCCGGGCCCTCATCCAGGCCGGTTACACGCCCGAAGAGGCGTACTCCACGGTGCTTTACCAGAATGCCAATCTTTCGGTCCGGGTGACCGACGAGTTCATGGAGGCGGTGGAGGCCGACGGGCTTTGGACCACCCATTGGGTAACCGACCCCAGCCGCGAGGGTCCTACCTATCGTGCCCGCGAGCTATTTCAGAAGATAGCGCAGACCGCCTGGGCCTGCGGCGACCCCGGCATCCAGTATGATACCACGATCAACCGCTGGCACACCTGCCCCAACTCCGGCCGGATCAACGCCTCCAATCCGTGCTCTGAATACATGTTTCTCGATGATTCGGCCTGCAACCTGGCCAGCGTGAATCTGATGAAGTTCCGGCGTCCGGACGGCACGTTCGATGCCCAGCGTTTCATGGCGGCCTGCCGCATAACTTTTATCGCCCAGGAAATCCTGGTCGATCATGCCAGCTACCCGACGCCCCGGATTGCGCGGAACAGCCATCGGTTCCGGCCGATCGGGCTGGGCTACACGAACCTGGGCAGTCTGATCATGGCAGCCGGACTGCCCTACGACTCGGACGAGGCCCGCGGGCTGTGCAGCGCGGTCACTGCCCTTTTGCACGGGGCGGCGTATCGGACCAGTGCCGAACTGGCCGCCGCTGTGGGGCCCTTCGAGGCCTTCGAAGAGAACCGGGCGCCCATGCTCCGCGTGATGGAAATGCATTGGGAAAAACAGGAGCAGATCCGCAACTGCCCGGCATACCTCAAGGAGGTGGTGCGGCAGGTGTGGGACGAGGTGCTGACCGCCGGACGCCGCTACGGGTTCCGCAATGCCCAGGCCACGGTGCTGGCGCCCACCGGCACCATCTCCTTCATGATGGATTGCGATACCACGGGCATCGAGCCGGAAATCGCGCTGGTCAAGTACAAGCAACTGGCCGGCGGCGGCTCGATGAAAATCGTCAACCAGACCGTGCCTCTGGCCTTGAAGACGCTGGGCTATAACGAAGACCAGATTGCCCAGATCGTCGCATATATCGAGGCGCAGGGCACGATTGAGGGAGCGCCGCATCTCCGGCCGGAGCACCTGCCGGTGTTCGATTGCGCGTTCGTGGCCCCCGGTGGCACGCGGTTTATTCCGTGGCGTGCCCATGTGCTGATGATGGCCGCCGCCCAGCCCTTCATCTCTGGCGCGATCTCCAAGACGGTCAACATGCCGCGGGAAAGCACGCCGGAGGACATTGCGGCCGCTTTCATGGAAGGGTGGAAACTGGGGTTGAAGGCCCTGGCGGTGTACCGTGACGGCTCGAAGGAAAGCCAGCCCTTGTCTACCCGGAGCGACTCGGACAAGGCCGCGCAGCCCCTGCCTCCGCCCCGCCGCGAACGTCTGCCCGATACACGCCAATCCATCACCCACAAGTTCAGCGTCAACGGCCACGAGGGGTACATCACCGTGGGATTGTACCCGGATGGGCGGCCGGGCGAGCTGTTCATCACGATGGCCAAGGAGGGAAGCACCATCGGCGGGCTGATGGATTGTTTCGGCACCGCGGTTTCCATGAGCCTCCAGTATGGGGTGCCTCTGAAGGTGTACGTCGAGAAGTTCACCCACACCCGGTTCGAGCCCCAAGGCATTACATCCAATCCGGAGATCCGCGTGGCAACGAGCATTGTGGATTACATCTTCCGCTGGCTGGGAAAGACATTTCTTTCCGAAGAGGAATCGGAGCCTGCGGCCTCATCGGGGGAACATCGTGAATTTCCTGGCGAGCCTTCGGAGCCGGAGGCAGAGCCAGGGCCCGCCGCCATGAAGGCCGGCGGGCGGCAAGTTGCGCACGGACGGGCCACGGCGACTCCTTCGGGCCAGACCCGCCCGGGCACAGCGAAGCTTTCGGCCAAGGCCATGGCCTTCAGGCGCGCTGCCTCCAACGGCGAAGGGTACCCCTCGTACTCTCCAGGGCCGGGTGTGACGGCTCGTCGGGAGACCTCTGAGCCGGGATCTGAGACGGCGGCGATCTTGCGCCTCCCGTCCGACGGTCCTGCGTGCTACAGGTGTGGGGCCCTTACCTATCCCCACGGGAGCTGCTATTTGTGCCACAATTGCGGGAGCAGCATGGGGTGCTCATAACCCCTTTTGCAGTCCGACCATAGCCTCATTATGGGCCAGCCACCACGCGCACGGGTTGCCGAGGGGGCCGCGCCACGCGTTCCTTCGCCACGTATGCATAGGTCTGCGAAAAGCGTTGGTCCGAAGCCCCCGGTCTATCCTGCCCTATATCACTCGGCTGGGGAGTCGGTGAACGGCCTTCTTTGCTGCGTGGGACGGTTTTGGCCATGCCAAAGGCCTTAAACGGACAAGCCTGGACGCGGTATGTCTGGCCTATGTCTGGCAACCCTGCAAATCGACCTTGCGGGCCAGCGACAGGGTGGGTATTCTCCGCCCGCCCTGGACGCGCCGATGCCGGTGGAGGTGGGCGTATCCGGGGGGCGGGCCTTGCACCGGCTGCTCGAAGGGGCCTGCTGGCGGCGGCAGCAGGGTTAGCGCTGCCCTTATTGCTGGCGGGCTGGCTGGTCCCGGACCCGCGGGGCATGGGCACGCACGAGCAGTTGGGGTTGCCGGCCTGCGGTTTCTACACGCGGTTTGGGGTGCGGTGCCCTACCTGCGGGATGACCACGGCGTGGGCCCACATGGTTCGCGGCCAGGTGGGGTCCGCCCTGCGGGCCAGCGCGGCCGGGTCGCTGCTGGCGGTAGTCGATGCGGCGGGCGCCGCCTGGCTCTTGGTCTGCGCCATGTGGGGGCGCTGGTGGCCAGCACCTCCACGCCCCACAACCATGGCGTGGATTGCCGGGACGGCGGTGGCCGCAGCGCTGGGCGACTGGGCCGTTCGGCTGGTGGGGCACTTGGTGTGTTCGTCCGGGAACCTTTGACCGAGGAACACCGCATGCAATGGCGCTGGCTTGAATGTTTCTGGCAATGGTGTGCGATGCTCTTGGCCGCTTCCGTTTTGGCGGGCGCGGCCGGATGCACCTCTGCGCTGTTCACCGTCGCCTATCTCATCAAGGGCAACGACGCCCCCGCAGAATGCGACAAATTGAAAGACAAGCGGGTGGTCGTCGTATGCCGGCCAGTCGTGGCATTGCAATACCGAAACGCCCGGGTGGAACACGACTTGGCTGAACAGGTCAGCGCCTTGTTGCGCCGAAACGTCCCCAAAATCAAGGTGATCGACCACCGCAAGGCGGCCGAGTGGATGGATGAGAACACGTGGGACGATTACGTCGAGGTGGGCAAGGCCTTGGGAGCCGACATGGTGGTGGGGATCGACTTGGAACAGTTTTCTCTTCTTCAAGGGCAGACACTGTACCAAGGGAGGGCGACCACCCATCTGCGGGTGTTCGACTGCAAGACGGGAGAGGTCGTCTTCGACAAACGCCCGCCCCAATCGGTGTACCCGCCCAATCGGGTGGTGCAGACTTCGGAGAAGCCCGAAGCCGAGTTCCGCCGCGAGTTCGTGCGGGTGTTGGCCGACCAGATCGCCCGCCATTTCTACGACCACGACCCCCACGCCGATATCGCGTTGGACGCCCGCTCGTTCGAGTAAGGGCTCGCCGGCAAGCGATTCTTGTGTCGGCCTACGATTTGGACGTGGGCTCAGATTGCTTTCGGGAAAGGGCCGCCGGGGGGCGTTTGGTTGAGGGCCTTCTCACCGCCAAGAAGCGCTGCCAGCGTGGAGCTCGGCGCAAGGCGGCGCATCTTCCTTTTGACCTTGGCCGCGCTTTTGGGTCGAGCGAGCCCGCACTATCTTCAGCCGGTATCATTCTTGCAAGGAGCAATGGCGGATCGTAAGGCGTGAGGAACGATGTCGCGGGTGATCGTGGCTATGTCTGGGGGCGTGGATAGCAGCGTCTCGGCCGCCCTTTTGCGCGACGAGGGGCACGAGGTAATTGGAGTATTCATGCGCCACGGCATATCAAGCGAGGCGGCGTGCGGTGCCGAGGGGCGGAGGTCTGCGGGCGCCAGGCGGCGGCAGGGGTGCTGCTCCGCGGCCGACGCCGCCGATGCCCGCCGCGTGGCCGATGCCCTGCACATCCCCTTTTACGTTCTCAATTTTCAGGACCAGTTCGAGCAGATTATCGACTACTTTGTGGCGGAATACCGAGCCGGCCGGACCCCCAACCCGTGCGTGGTCTGCAACATGTGGTTGAAGTTCGGCAAGCTGTTCGAATATGCCGATAGTGTGGGCGCCGCCTGGGTGGCCACCGGGCATTATGCCCGGCTGCTGCCGGTCGAAGGAGAGGGCGTGCCGGCGCTTGTACGAGCATGCGACCCGGCCAAGGATCAGTCCTACGTGCTGTTCGGCATTGAGCGGGAGCTGCTGGGGCGGCTGCGGTTTCCCGTGGGCGGGTATCGTAAAGGGGAGATTCGGGCCCTGGCCAGCCGCATGGGCCTGCCTGTGGCCGACAAGAAAGACAGCCAGGAAATCTGCTTCGTCCCGGATCAGGATCACGCCCGGTTGGTATGCCAGCGGGCCGGCCCCGACGCGAAGGGGGAGATCATCACGACGGCCGGCCGTCGTGTGGGGTACCACTCGGGCCTGGAGCATTTCACGGTCGGCCAGCGCAAGGGCCTGGGCGTGGCCCTGGGAAAGCGGCAGTACGTGGTCCGCATCGAGCCCGACACGCGGCGGGTGGTGGTTGGTTCGTGGGAGGAACTGGCCCGGCAGGAACTCACTGCGGCCCGAGCCAACTGGCTGGTGGAGCCCCCGAAACGCTCCTTCCGGGCCGAGGTGAAGATCCGTTATCGCAGCCCCGCATTTCCCGGCTGGGTCGAGCCGCTGGCCGAGGACCGCTTCCGAGTGCGCTTCGACCAGCCGTGCCATGGCGTGGCTCCGGGGCAGGCCGCCGTGGTCTATGCAGGGCCCCGCGTGCTGGGTGGCGGGTGGATCGAATAACATCCGCCCGTGTTCCGCCTCACCAAGCCAGCACGCCAGCCCAGCCCTTGGCATGTCGGTTCCTGGCAATGAAAGTTTTCGTATTCGAGTCGCTCACCGGGGGCGGTCATCTCGACAACCCGGTGCCATCGCCATCCCTGTGCCGTGAAGGCGCGGCCATGCTGGCCGCGATGGTCGAGGATTTCTCAGCCTTGGATGGCGTGACGGTCTGGGCGATGCGGGACTTCCGGCTTCGGCGTGCCCCGTGGCCGCAAGGAGCGCAGATTCGGTGGGAGGAACCCGCCACGGCCGAGGCAGCCCGGCGGACCTTCGACACCCTTGCCCGTCAAGCCGATTGGACCCTAGTGATCGCTCCGGAACTCGAAGGCGAGTTGCTAGGGTGGTGCCAGCGGGCGGAAGCAGCGGAAGGGAGGCTTCTGGGGCCCTCGCCGGCGGTCGTGGCCCTGGCCTCCGACAAGGAGGCCACATGCCGGCATCTGGCTGCCGCGGGAATCCCTGTGCCAGCGGGAATGGCTTTGAGGCCGGGCCAGCCGGTTCCCCGTGCATTCGGGTTTCCGGCGGTGGTAAAACCTTGTCTTGGGGCCGGATCCGAGGGGGTGCGCATGGTCGCCGACGCTCAGGCCGCCGAGAAGGCTGTAGCGCGATTGGGCTTGCCTTGCCGGTTGGAGCGGTTTTGCGCGGGACAGGCGGCCAGCGTAGCGGTGCTGTGCGGGCCGGGAGTGTGCCGGCCGTTGCTGCCGTGTACCCAACGTTTGAGCCGGGACGGGCGCTTCCGTTATCTCGGCGGAACGTTACCGTTGCCGCCGCCCCTGGCCCGCCGGGCCGTGCGCCTGGCGAGGCGGGCCGTGGCTTCTCTCCCCCAACCGACGGGTTTTGTGGGCGTGGACTTGGTGTTGGGTGCTGATCCCCGGGGGCGCGAAGATGTGGTCATTGAAATCAATCCACGCCTCACCACCTCGTACATCGGCTTGAGGCGTGCGGCGGCCTCCAATCTTGCCGGTGCCATGCTCGCCGCCGCCCAGGGCCGCCGGTGCCGATTGTGTTTCCGCCGAATATATGTACAATTCACGGCCAAGGGCCAGACCAAGGTGAGGCACTCCAGCGGCTATTATCCCGGGTGAGGCCGGTTCTCGATACACCGGGGCAGCGGCGCGGGGCGGGTGCCGGTCCCTATGGCCGGCACATGGGCTTAGAGGTTGGGAAGGTTTGGTAATCGGACCGATCGGGGAGTGCCAGGCGGTCATGTGGTTAGGTCTGGACATCGGCGGTGCAAACCTCAAGGCTGCCGACGGGCGAGGTGCCGCCCGGCTACGCCCCTTTCCATTATGGCGCCGGCGGGGAGAGTTGGTGCAGGCGCTGGCCGAGCTGATCGCGGAGTTTCCGGAAGCCGACGGACTGGCGGTAACCATGACCGGCGAGCTGGCCGATTGCTTCGAAACCAAAGCCCAGGGGGTGGCCGCCATTGTGGATGCCGTGGTGAAGGCGGCCGGGGGCAGGGCGGTACGGGTGTACCGCAACGACGGTTCGTTTGCAGGACCCCAGGACGCGCTGGCCGATCCCTTGACCGTGGCCGCAGCTAATTGGCATGCCCTGGCGCGGTTCGCGGGCCGCTACGCGCCCCAGAAGTCGGCCTTGGTGATGGACATAGGCTCTACCACCTGCGACCTGATCCCGCTGGTACATGGGTTGCCTTCGCCCCGCGGCCGCACCGACCCGGAGCGCCTGGTTTCGGGCGAGTTGGTGTACACCGGAGTCCAGCGAAGCCCGGTCTGCGCCGTGGCCTCGCGTGTGCCGTGGCGAGGCTTTCTCTGCCCGCTGGCCCAGGAGCTGTTTGCCACCACTTGGGACGTGTACTTGCTGCTGGGGGATCTGCCCGAAGCCCCGGACCGGACGGATACGGCCGATGGCCGCCCCGCCACCCGCCAGGCCGCCCATGATCGACTGGCTCGTGCCATCTGCGCGGACCGGACCATGGTGGACCGGGCGGCGGCCGAGGCCATCGCCCGTGCCATCGCCGAAGCGCAACTGGATCAGCTTGCCGAAGCGGCCGACCGGGTGATCAGCATGCTGCCGGAACGCCCCACCAGCGTGGTCCTTTCCGGGCAAGGGGAGTTCCTGGCCCGCCGGGTCCTGGAACGCTTGGGGCTTTCTACGCGGATCGTCAGCCTGGCCGAAACGCTCGGCCCGGATGTATCCTGCACGGCGGCCGCCCACGCGGTGGCCGTTCTGGCCGCCGAGTCGACCTTTGCTTAGCTCCGCGGCGGTTGAGGCTCGACATGGCACCACGGGTGATCAAACTCGGGGGCAGCCTTTTGGACTGCGACAACCTCCCGGCACGATTCCGCGGCTGGCTGGCCGCTCAGCCGCCCCGGCCGAATATCATCCTCGTGGGCGGCGGCGAGATGGCCGACGTGGTCCGGCGGGCCTTCGCCCAACACCACCTCGACGAAGAGGCCGCCCACTGGCTCTGCGTCCGATTGCTGGGCATTACCGCCGAACTGTTTGCCCACCTCCTGCCCGAAGCGATCCAGGCCACGCGGCTGGACGAACTGCGCGGTGCTGACTGCCCGCGCCTGGTGGTTTTCGCCTGCGAGCATTTCCTGCGGCACGAGGATGCCCATTCGGCCGAGCCCTTGCCGCATACCTGGGACGTTACCAGCGACTCGATTGCCGCCCGGCTGGCCGAACGCCTGGGCGCATTCGAGCTGGTGCTGCTGAAATCGCAACTGCCGGAAGCCGGCTGGAACTTCGCGCAGGCGGCGGCATCCGGGTTTGTGGATCGATACTTTCCCCGGGCCGCAGCTCGCTTGAGCCGCGTGCGGTTCGTCAACCTCCGCGACGCCAACTATGCCGAAATCGTCAAAACCGCCCCGTAGCCCGCATGCGTAGCACGCGCGTCCCAAAGGCAACGCAAGGCAAATCATCGCCTGGATGCAGAACACCCACCTGGTGGCCCTACCGCTGCTGCTTCAGTTGGAACGGGGCGAACAACCCATAGCTGACCGTGTGATACGCCTTGCCCGCCGGCGGACCGTGGCGAGGTCCTTGATGGAACATGCCCGGCCAGGCGCTGCCCAACACCGGACCGGCATGGTGCGGCCCCAGGGTGTTCTTCAGCGTTCCCACGACGATAACTTCGACCGTATTGTTGCCCGGCCGGATGGCATCCGTAACATCGCACTCCCATGGCTGCCAGGCCACATGCCCCGCCAGCTTGCCGTTGACCATTACCTTGGCCACGCTGCCGTACCAGCGGGGCACCGCCACCACATACCGGCCCGAGGGCGACGCCACGGCAAAAGTCTGGGCATACGCCACGCCCGCGCTATAGAACGGATGGCCCTGCTGGTTCCAGCCCTCTGGGGCCACCACCAGGGGTGCAGGCGGCACCACCACGAATCCCTTGTCCGTGGCCCGCAGCGAGAAATCGCCCAAAAGATAGGCCGGCTCGATTTCATGATAGATCGTAAACGGCCGGGCCCGCAGCGTGACCGCATTCTCGCCAACGCGGGCTAGCCGGCCGATGTCCAGCCGGCCAAATGCCCGATCCAGCCACCACTGTCCCCCCGCCGACACCGGTTTGCCGTTGCAGGTGATGGTGTACAGGTCCGGCCGTTCAATTACGATCCACAACGGCTGGGGCACTTGCCCCTCGACGGTGAACCGGTAGGTCGCTTCGAAGCCGCTCGTGGCCGGAAACGTCTTGCGAATCAGCTCATCCTTGAACTGCACGGCGCTGTCCCAAGGGTTGCGATCCAGCCCGTTTTTCTGGAACGCAAAGGCGTTGGCATGGTAGAAATGGAGGGCCTTTTGGCTTTCCCCTCCGGCCGATACATCCAGGTAATCCAGGGTCAATACGTTCGGCTCCAGGCGCCGGACCTGCATGGGGCCCGTGGGAGCAAGGATGTCTTCGCGGACCTTCGGCGCCAGTGGCGCTGCCGGCCGGGGTTCGCGGCTGAAAAACAGCATCAGGCTGCCGCACGGGGCGAGATCGAACTCGGCCTGCACTTTGTTCCCGTCCGTCGCAAATGGATACGGCAGAACCTTCCCCGTGTGGCAACACCACAGTTCGACCCCCTTGGCATCCGCCTCGATCCGGCCCCGCGAGGGATGTTCGATGCTGGTGTTGACCAGAAACACCAGTTGGCCGTCGCGGAACTGGCGGCGATGATGGAAGAGGATGCCGCGATCTTTGTCGGCACGGATGAACTTCATGCCGAAGCTGGCCGACAACTCGGCAGCCAGGCGCACCGCCTCGTCCGGCGTACACTGCTTCCAGCCAGGATTCTGCGCCAGTTTCTGGATCCGATCCGAGGGCCGGCCATCGACCATCGCCGGCGCCGGGCCGCAACAAAGCACCCGGCCGCCCCGCCACACGAAGGGCTCCATCCAGCGAACCGTAGCCGTGTCCAGCGACTCGGTCCCCGGCGGCACTATCAGTAGATCATACCTCCGGTTGCCAATCGCCAGGTCTGCTGGCCCGGGTTTGCTCTCCGCACCGGCACTCCATAACTGCCGTGTTACGCCGAACCGCGCAATCACGTCTTCGCACCCCAAGTCATATTCCACCTGCGCCCGCTGGAGGTCCATCAAAAAATCGAAGAATCCCTTTCCGATCTGGGCCAGCCGATCGGCCGGCTCCGATGCCCCCTGGTACATCCAGGCCGTGGTGGTCGGTTCCAGCACCACAATGCGGTTGACCTGCTGCCCGTGCGAAAGGGCGGCCGTTACCCGGCTGAAATACCCCGCCACCACGTGGTAGGCGTCCCACCACGGCTCGTGGTAGGAAAACGATTGAGGATGGTCGGCCTTCCGTGCCCCGCGGAGGGTTATATACGAAAGGTGCTCATCCAGCAGATTGACCCCCAGCACTTCCAGCCAGTCGCCAATCCGCTTCATATCCTCGAACCGCAGATCCCAGCCGCCCGCCCCGTACACCTCGCACAGCACACGCCTGCGGCCGAGTTGGTTGGCCACGCTGGCCACCTCGTTGACCATCCGCACGTTGCCGAACTGGGCATGCGTGTCCTCTCGGTACTGGTTCATCAGGCAGTCGATGCCCGGGATATGCTGCCACGCGTACATGGCCATATTGTCGGGCACGCCGCCGCAGTTGGGCCATTCGTGATCCCAATAGTGCCCTGTAAAGGCAATGCCGTTTTTCTCGCACCACTCGTAATAAGGCCGCGCCCAGCGGTCGATGAACAATTGCAACAGCACCGCGTAGTAATCGTGACGCACTTGGCGCCATGGCCCCACGGGCCGGTGCAGGCTGGCCAGCGCGTCCAACAGGCTGTACCCCCACCGCTTCTCGAACACCTGCGGCAAGTCGTCGGTCCAGGGGAGCCCGCCGGCCGGCCGGATGTTGGGCTCGTCGGTAAACGAACCCAGCACCCGCTTGCCAAACTGTCCGCCCACATGCTTCCGATAAGGCTCCAGGGTAACTTCCAGAAACTTTTGCGTCACGCCCGGATACATGAGGTCCACATAGCAACGCCCCCCGTGCCAGGGCGAATCCTTGGCCCGCACCACCGAGGCTACCAGATATCGCCCTTCGGAAAGCGTCCCCTCGCGGGCCTGCCGGGTCACGTTTTCCGCGGCTTCCTTGGTCAAACGATACACGCCTATCACTTCAGGCCCCGGCTTGGCCGGCCTGGCGACCTCCCGGAAAGCCAGACCTCGGCCTCGCGACTCGGGCATCAACTCCGGCACCCATCCTCCGGCAAAACCCGACGGATACGAGTTCTCGTCATAGATCCAAATGTTCATGTCGAGCTTTTCCGCCTCGTCCAACGCCACTTTCCACAGGCGGAACCACTCGTCGGAGAGGTAAGGCGTCATCAGTCCCGGGCGCGGATGTACAAAAGCCTGCTTAACCTTCTGGCTGGCCAGGTCGCGAAGCGTCCCCCGCACCTGCTGTTCGGTCAGCATGTCGTTCCACACCCACAGCGGCGCCGAGGCAAACTGCCGCGGCGGGTTGGCAAACAACCGCTTCACCGTGGCCGAGTCGTCGGCCCCAGCCAGCCGACCCAGAACAACCACCGCAACCGTCATCACCATGCCGCAAAATGCCACTCCGCTTGTGCGATACATCGAGAAACCCTCCTTAAGCTGCGTTTTTGTCCACACTTCTGCCCCCAAATGCCCTAAAGCCGCCATCCCTCAGGCACACACCAGCGGTGCCACACGCCGCCTCGGCCAATCCCCACGGTTGCTGCGCGGCATTCAACCGCCCGTGGCGAACTCTTCGCGCAGAAACCTGGCTGCCGCGTCCCACTGGGCCGCCGCCTCCTCGAAGTTCACCTCCATCGCCTTGAAATCGGCGGGCAGCCCCAATCGCTCGGACGGCCGAAGGCTGGGATGAAGCGGAATCTGCGCGCTGGGGCCGGCCGATAGTATCGCCTCGACCTCCGGCCGGAGCAAGTACTCCACCAGCCGACGCGCGTACTGCGGATTAGGGCAGCCGCGGATGATCGCCACCGTGTTGGGAATGAGCAGCGTCCCCATGCCCTGCGGGCCTTGATCGGGATACACCATGGTAACCGGCCGACCAGCCTCGATCTCGCCCAGCACGTCGTCCGTATCGGTCAGACCGAACGCGGCCTGGCCTAGCCCCACCGAAATCGCGACTTGCTTGTTGCCCGATACGATCTGCACCCCGTTTTCTTTCAGCTTGCGGAAAAAGGCCTTGGCAGGCTCGGGCCCCCACACCGCAAACAGGCACGCCGCATGGGTGGCCGTCGTGCCTGCCAGCGGCTTGGCCAACGCCGCCTTGCCCCGCCATTTGGGAAGGGCCAAATCGTGGATCGAACGGGGCCAGTCGCCGCGCGGCACAATCTGGGTGTTGACCACCAGCACCCGCGCCCGCGCAGCAAACCCATGCCAAGTCCCCTGCGGCGACCGATACGGGGCCGGAAAGGCCGCCGCACCGGCTGGCCGGTAACTTTCCAACAGCCCCTCACGCTCCAGCCGCAACGTGTTGAGGATTTCGTTGTTCCAGAAGACATCGCACCGGGGACGTTGCCGCTCGGCCAGGATGGCCTGCGCCAGTCCCACTGTTTTGGTCGCCTCGGTATCGAACTTGGCCACGGCCGCGATCCCCGTCTCCCGGCTGAACCGCCGCAACACCGGTTCCGAGAACTCGGCATCCAGGGCGGTATAGACCACTACCTCGGAACCGGGGCGAGACCAACACCCGCCTGCCACCCCGGCCATGAAGGCCGGCACCAGCACGCCCAGGATCGCCCATGTGGTTCTAGCCTGCTGCATCGCTTGCCCATCGCCTTTCGCGCCGAATTACCCGTCCCCGAGCACCAAACGGCTAGCGCCTGGCACCCGCGTGATGCCATCTCCGCCTCCGAAAACCGCGATAACCTGCTCCAGACCGAGCACCAGCCACCGACAGCAGCCAGCAGCCGTCGCCCCCGAACAGCCGTTGTATTGTGACGGAACGCTTCGAAGATCGCCACACGGCCCCTGCGAGCGGGGGTCCACGTGCGAGCCGCGATGTGGGGTCTAGCACCAACAGCGCCCGGTTTTGGAGCGAGCGGATTTGAACCCCCAGTGTGCCGCTTCGGCCCTAGGCGGTGGGGTTGCCCCCGCCCCCCTCGAATGGTGCATCCATCGGCATACCCCCACTTTGCAATTGGGCAGCGCGTGGTAAAATAAAGTGCCGCGTCGGCTGCCGCGAGCGGTCGATTTCCCAAAAGCGGACGCCTCCGCCGACAGCCCCGCGAGGCAAGGTTTATGCACCAGAGTGGCGGGGCCTTGTCCACAAAAAAGGGGGGCGAGTGACCTTGAGTCGTGGTTTATCGGCCGCGAATGCCGCCCGTGAAATTTTTCCGGAGGGTACGCGAATGGTTAGCAGCCTGACTCGAAATCAGGTGCCGGCATAGCCGGTTGAGGGTTCGAATCCCTTGCCCTCCGCTTGTGCCCCAACTCGCCTGCGTTGGCGGGCGAGTTTTTCTTTTTCCTGCCGGCGTATGGACTTGTGGCGATTTGCCGGGGGCCTTGCCAAGCTCCGCTGAAACTGGGATAGCGCAAGGTGCGTCAACCCGTTCCGTTTAAAACCTTGCATGGCAGCGGAAGCTCCCTCCGCTAAGCCGAAATCACTTACATGTCCTGCCCGTCCCCCAGCGCCGGCCATCAGCCGACAAAACGCCGTCTGGCCGTCCCAGCTCGACGCCATGACCCGGTGGGCGCCATCGAGTTCCATCGCTCGCGTTGAAGGACTGGCCAACCACCTTGAGTTGGTTTGCCCAGGTATGGCTGCTGAAATATGGCGGATGAAAGGCACGGCAAAAGCCCATTGACTCGGGCGATTTCCCGGCTACATTTGAAGCGGTGGGCCGAGCTAGTCCTAGAGTGGCCATCGGCGGCCACATCCGTTATCGGAACCAGGGGCGGGGGGCACGCGCCCTGCGAAAACCCCTTAACGGCTATCAGGTTCGCACCGTGTACGAACTCGCTCGTTACTAGGACGTTCGCACGCCCCCGATAGAGCCACGTTCTGAACCGTGTCGGACGGGGTGTGCGCGGGCCGACCAGGGGACGGGCCCTCCTGCTCGATTAGGCGCTGGGCAGCGGCGCCAATCGCGCAACGAAATCGCTGAAAACGGAGTTGCCAACAGCCCCAACGCGACTTCCAGTAATCCACCGTCTGTGCCTTAGACAGCACACTCGCGGCTCACAGTTAAGCGGTGTGGCTTCCTTCTCCTATGAATAAACACGCTGGGCATGTACTTGACGTGGACCCATCCAAGCGAACCACCATTAAACGAAAAGGCCGCGAAGAAAGAAAGGAGATCCCATGCAGATAGAAGTGAAAAGAGTCGCGGTTGTGCAGACGGGGAGGGTGTTTGCGGTGTTGTACACGTTCGTGGGACTGATTACGCTGCCCTTCCTTCTCATCGGAATATCAGTGGGGCCCCAAAGAGCGGCAGGGGCGATCCCTATGCTCGTCATGGTGATGCTGTACCCTTTGTTTGGTTTCATCGGCGGAATCATTCTTGCTGCCCTTTACAACCTTGCAGCCAAATGGGTTGGTGGCATTCGGTTCACCATGGAGCAATGGGAATAGGATTGTCGAACCAGCCGTCGCAGGATATCGGGGTTCGCTTCGCTAGAGGCGAGTTTTCAACGGCGACTTTTCGGTAAGACACGCGCACCGGCCCCAGAGCGGCGGAGTCACGAGGCAATACGTGAGTCTTCCATGCTAAGATATTATCTGCGCGCATTTTGGCCTGGGGGCGTTGGCCTTGTTCTCCTGCCGCTTTTCGGTACGAAACTGCCTGCCCAAGAGAAAACCTCGGAT
>Ga0315298_1003597_pt1 | contig 24425 bp, 25 predicted proteins | sample WHS_1_MG_FD_203077 | JGI IMG/M metagenome (GOLD analysis project Ga0315298, IMG submission 203077) | Extremophilic microbial mat communities from Washburn Hot Springs, YNP, Wyoming, USA - WHS_1_MG | ecosystem: Environmental > Aquatic > Thermal springs > Hot (42-90C) | place: USA: Wyoming...
CTCGCCGACAAGACCCGCCGGTACTGGACCTGGTCGTTCGCCGGATACCTCACCACGATCATCGCCGTGCCGCTGCTGTCTGCGCCGGTCGATCTGGCGCAGGCCTGTGTGCTGGTGATCGCCGAGCGATTCGGCAAGGCGGTGCGCACCCCGGCCCGCGACACGATGTTGTCGCACGCGGGCGGAGCGACCGGCCGGGGCCGGGCGTTCGCGTTGCACGAGATGCTCGATCAGACCGGGGCGCTGCTCGGGCCGCTGATCGCCGCGCTGATGATCGCGCTCGGAAATTTCCGCCTCGCGTTCCGTGTGCTGTTGATTCCGGGGCTCGGCGCGCTCGCGCTGCTGGCCTGGCTGCGCCGAGCGGTGCCGAACCCGCAGGCCTACGAAGAATCGGCCGCGGCGAGCGCCCCCGCGCAGCGCGACGGTGCTCCGGGGCCGGGCGGACTGCCGGGGCGGTTCTGGCGGTACAGCCTGTTCACGGCGCTCTCGATGCTGGGTTTTTCCACCTTCGGGGTGATTTCGTATCACCTGGAGGTTCGCCACGTGCTCGCCCCGCAGCTGATCCCGGTGCTCTATGCCGCCGCGATGGCCGCCGCGGCGCTCACGGCGCTGCTCGCCGGTCATGCCTATGACCGCATCGGCGTGCGCAGCGTGGCACTTGCGCTGCCGCTCACCGCGGCGGTCCCGCTGCTCGCATTCTCGGTCGCGCCGGTCCGGGTCTGGTGGGGCGGGGTGCTCTGGGGGGCGGTCGTCGGCCTGCATGGCTCGACCATGCGCGCGGCGGTGGCGGACCTGGCACCGGCGGCCCGGCGCGGCCTGGCCTACGGGATCTTCGGGGCGGCCTACGGCGTCGCATGGCTGTGCGGCGCGACGGCGATCGGGGCGCTCTACGAACACTCGCTGCATGCGGTCGTGCTCCTGGCGGGGATCACGCAGACGCTGGCGCTGATCGTGTTCCTGCCGTTCCTGCGCCGCGGCGCGGGCGAGGCGCCCGGGCGCTGACGGACCTGCCGCATCGGCCCGGGCGATGACGGCACCGGGCCCAAAATGCTAAGTTGCGCGCTCTCATCGGCTTCATTCGAGGCGGATCATGATCACGCTCATCAAGCGATTCGGAGCACTCGTGCTGCTGGCCGGCGCCCTCGGCGTGGCGAGCGCGACGACGGTACACGTTCGGTTGAGCGGTGCCGCGGAGGTGCCGGCGGTGAAGAGCACGGCCAGCGCCACGGCCGTGATTTCGGTGCTGCCCGATCACGCGGTGCGGGGCGAACTCACCACCCACGGGATCCGTCCCACCATGGTGCACATCCACGAGGGGGCCGCCGGCACCAATGGACCGATCGTGATCTGGCTGAAGCACACCGGTGCGAACGTGTGGCGCGTCCCGGCCGGGGCGAAGCTCACGCCCGCCCAGTATCGCGCCTTCCGGGCCGGCGATCTGTACCTCAATGTGCACAGCCATCGCCATCCGGCGGGTGAGCTGCGCGGGCAGATAAAGCCGTAATTTATTGATGTAGAAGAGTTTTTGGAATCACCCGGCGTGCCACGGGCACGCCGGGTGCGCATGTTCATACCTTGCACCCGGTCACGGCGGGACGAGCAGACCCTGGATTAACTTAAATCTATGAATGAGGGCTTGAGCTTCGAGACGCTTCCGGACTCGAAATACGCCGCGCAGCTGCAGCAGGAGACGCGCGCCGCGCCGTTTCCGGAACCGCTCGAATCGCAATATCTGCGCAGCGTGCTGCGCAACAACCGCATCGTCGTGCGTGGCGCGTGCACGCTCGCGGCCCTGCTGGGTGTCTTGCGCATTGCGCAGACGCTGATGGACCACCGGTTTGGGGGGCTGATGAGTGCTCCGGTGGGCATCGTGCTCGCCAGCAGCGCGTGGCTGCTCTGGCTGGCTTGGAGTCCGAGTTACGAGCGCCAGTACCTGCCGGTCGCCAAGGTGCTGGTGCCGCTGCGCAACGTGCTCGGGATGGCACTGGTCGTCCACGCAGCGGCCGCCGGCGCGACCGACGCGCTGATGGTGGCCCCGCTCGCCCTCATCGGGCCGTTCTTCTTTCTCGGCCTGACGTTCCGCCTCGGACTGCTGGCTGCCGCGCTCGCGCTGGCGAGCGAGCTGGGCGCGGCCTGGTGGTATCACCTCTCGATGAGTACGGCGGTGAGCACCGCGCTGTTCATGCTCACGACCTTCGTGGCCTGCGCCCTCGGGGCGCTGGTGCTCGAGCGCCAGAGCCGGCGCGCGTTCCTCGAGAGCCAGCTGATCGGGGAGCTCGCCCAGCACGACGTGCTGACGTGGACGAAGAACCGGCGCATGTTCGATGAGAGTCTCGCGCGTCTGTGGCGCCAGGCGAGCGGCGATGCTCGGCCAATGGCGATCATGCTGATCGACATCGATGACTTCAAAGCCTACAACGACCGTTACGGGCACCAGGCCGGGGATGTCGCGTTGCGCCAGGCGGCGCTCGCCATGCAGTGCTGCGCGCGCCGGCCACTCGATCTCGTGGCGCGCTACGGTGGCGAGGAATTCGGTGTCATCCTGTTCGATACCGACCGGGCCGGTGCGCAGGCGGCCGCCGAGGCGATGCGCCGCGCGGTGCAGGAGCTGTCGATCGAGCACGATTCCTCGCGCTGCTGCGACGTGCTCACGATCAGCGTGGGCGTCGCGGTGGTCGAGCCGACCGCGTGGCGCAACCCCTATGGCGCGCTGCAGCTGGCGGACGAGGCGCTGTATCGGGCGAAGTCGAACGGCCGCAACCGCGTCGAACTGATGGACGACGTGGAGCATCGACTGTTGGTGACGGGCGAGTTCTCCACCGACATCATCGCGCAGCTGAAGGCCGGCATCTCGGGCGCCTGAACGGGACGCTGCGCCAGCGCACGGTGCGGCCCCGGGCGCGCCGGTACATGCGCTGTTCAGGCGTGCCAGGCGATACTCATCGATACTGAAACGGGACCTGTCCCTGCCGTCCCGTGCGGTGTGATCGAGGAGGTCGCCGTGAACTCGACACTGACGCCCATCGCCAGCGCACTGGTGCTGGCAGCGCTCGGCGCTGCGCCCCATCGGGTGAGCGCTCCGCCACCGGCGCATCGCTGCGCGGGCACGCAGCAAAAGGGGCAGGTGCGCACCGCGCAGCCCCTTGCGATTCGCCAGTCCTACAGCCGCGCCGCGGCGGCCCACAGGACGGTCAGGCCGCCGAGAAAATCGAGCGCCGTCCCGAAGCCTCCGCGGTGATGTGCAGGCCCGACCACTCGGGGCGCATGCGGGAATGACGGGGCGCGGGGCGCCCCTCCGGCAGGCGGCCCGGAAATCGGGGGAGCGGGGCGGGGGCGTTGCGGCGCCGGGCGCCAGCCCGCCCCGGATGAGGGGTTTCGCACAGCATTTTCCCGGCCTGCGGCGGTAAAATCCGGGGCACAGTAGGGCGTGCAGGCGACTGCGATGTGAGCCAGAACCCGTCCGAGAGCACCGTCCAGGGGGTCGACCTCGAGCGCCTGCGGCTGGTCTACGGCAATTTCACCTTCATGCTGAGCGGGGCGGTGCTCGCCGCGGCGGTGCTGGTCGCGCTGCTCTATGAGGTGACCTCGCGCACGGTGCTGTTCGGCTGGCTGGGGCTGGTCGTCGCCATTTCGCTCGTGCGTCATCTGGAGAGCCGCACCTTTGCGCGCGATCCGGGCGCGCGTACGCCGCGCGAGTGGATGCGGCGGCTCGATGCGGCGACGCTGGTCTCGGGGATGGTCTGGGGCGCCGGGGCGCTGCTGTTCCTGCCACTGGGGGACGTCGCGCACCAGATGCTCACCGTGCTGGTGTTCACCGGGGTCATCGCGGGGGCGATGACCTCTTACGGGGCGATGTGGCGCTGCTACATGATCTTCATGATGCCGCTGGCGCTGTCGATGGAATGGCGGCTGCTGACGGACCGGCTGGCGCTGCACTACGCACTGGCGTTCGTGAACATCGTGTACGTCGCGGTGGTGGCGTATTCGGCCTACAAGACGGACCGGACCATCGGCAAGGTGCTCGACATCACCGCCGAGAACGCGCAGCTCACCCGGGCGCTGCAGTACCAGGCGACGCACGATCCGCTCGTCGACCTGGTCAATCACCGCGAGTTCAACGTCCGGCTGCGCGAAGTGGCCGCCCGCCAGCACGAACCCTGCGCGCTGGTGTTCATCGACCTCGACCGTTTCAAGGAGATCAACGACCGCGGTGGTCACGCCGCGGGCGATGAGGCGCTGCGGCGGGTCAGTGAGATTCTCAAGGCGCACGTGCGCGCCAGCGACACTGCTGCGCGGCTCGGCGGGGATGAGTTCGCGCTGCTGCTGCCGGGCTGTCCGGGCGAGCGGGCCGAGCAAGTGGCCCGCGCGGCCCTCGCGGCGATCGAGGAGTTCGTGCTGCACTGGGAGGGCGGGCATTACTTTCGGGTCGGGGCCAGCATGGGGGTCGCCTGGGCCGAACCCGGAGCGGCCGATGCGGCGGCACTGCTGCGCGTCGCCGACGCGGCCTGCTACGCGGCCAAGAATGCCGGGCGCGGCCGCATCGAGGTGCGTCCGGCCACGGCGCGCTATGAGCCGAGCCGTTTCGAACTCGAGGCGCTCGATCCGCTGAACTGAAGCGCCGGCGAGTGCAGGCGAATCTGCCGAGCGGCAGCGGCCCCGGCTCGGTAAACTGGACTGCAGCGGTGCCCCCGTAGCTCAGTGGATAGAGCGACCGCCTCCTAAGCGGTAGGTCGCAGGTTCAACTCCTGCCGGGGGCGCCATCGCCCGCCGGTCCGGCATCCTCGGGCGGGGCACTCGCGGCGCGCTCATGGGCCGCAAACACCGCCCAAATCACGCACACGATCCACACCGGCAGGAAGATCACCGCGTTGATGAACAGCCCGAGCAGGACCGGCACCAGCACCACCACGGACACGACCAGCATCACCAGCGCGCCGGTGAGACTGGCGTAGGCGAGGCCGAAGGGACCGAACAGGAAGGCGAGGGCCACGGCGAGGCCGAGTGATTTTCCTCGCCTCTCTCGAACGGGGTTGTCGGCGGTCTGGCTCATGAGGGGTCTCGCGCATGTGGACCGGTGCGTCTCACTATACTCCCGCTCACCGTGCAAGCCTCCGGCCTATGGTTCGAGCGCCCGCGTCCGCGCGGCGCAGCGGGTGCCCCGCCGGGCGGCGGTGCGCTGTCGGCTGCGATCGGTATCACACTTCGGGGCGCTGCGGACGGCGCAGAGGCGCCCGGGCCCTACAATCCGGCCCACCCTCCTTTGCACGCCCCCACCGTGTCCAGACCCCTTCCCGACCGCGCCCCCGGCGCCCGTGAGTCGTCCAGTGAGTCCGCCGAGCTCGAGCGGCGCCGCGGGCCGGATCGGCGCACCAGCGTGCTGCGGGCCCTGGTCTTGGGCAGCATGCGCCCGCGCCGGCAGGGACCGCGCCGCAGCGGCGAGCAGCGGCTCGGGGCGGTCGACTGGCACCATCCCTGGTGGCTCGCGGTGGCGACGCTCATCGTCGCGCTCTCGTGCGCCGATGCGGCCCTGACGCTGCTGCTGATCAATCAGGGCGCCTACGAAGTCAATCCGCTGCTCGCGACTCTGGTGCGCGGCAGCGCCGCGGCGTTCATCGCGGTGAAGGTCGGTCTCACCGGCATCGGCATCGTCTGTCTGACCATGCTCGCGCGGCTGAAGGCCTTCGGACGCTTGCCCGTGCCGCTCATTCTGTACGCGGTACTCGCCGGATACGTCGTACTAATTGTCTACGAGCTGGCACTGCTCGGCATGCTGTGAGACCGTGGCGTGTACAGTGCACTCGCATCCTGAACCGGCGTTAAGTTTCGGCGTATGACGCAAGATTGCATATTCCTCGCCTGTGGCCTTTCCGTTACACTAGCGATTCGCAGTTGCTTCTCCCAGCATGCTTGAACCTACACCCCTTTTCGGCGGGAACGCCGATTTCCTGGACACTCTCTACGAGCAGTACCTCACTGACCCAGCGAGCGTAGAGGAGCGCTGGCGTCGTTATTTCCAGAGTCTGCCCGGCGGGGGCGGCAACGAGCGGCCCGCCGGTCCGATCGAGGCTGGAATCGCCGCGCGAGCCCGCCAGCCGCGCGCCCTGGCGCCGCCCGGCGGCGCCCGCGGCGCCGATGTGCGTCAGGCGGCCGTCTCGCGCCTGATCCAGATCTGGATCAATCGAGGGCATCTCATCGCGAAGCTCGACCCGCTCGGGCTGATGCAGCGGCCGCGCCCGCACGTGCTCGACCTGCCGTACTTCAAGCTCTCCGAGGCGGACCTCGAGGGCGAGTTCTACACCGGCAGCCGCATCGAGGCGGTGCCCAAGCGCATGAAGCTGCGCGAGATCCTGCGCGAGCTCGAGATCATCTACGGCGGCTCGGTGGGCGCGGAATTCGCGCACATCTCCGACTCGGACGAGCGGCTGTGGCTGCAGGACCGCTTCCAGGCCGGTCGCCTGAAGCACACCTTCAGCGCCGAGGAGAAGCACAACATTCTCTGGCAGCTCACCGCCGCGGAAGGGCACGAGCGCTACCTGCACACCAAGTACGTCGGCCAGAAGCGCTTCTCGCTCGAGGGCGGGGAGACGCTGATCCCGATGCTCGATGATCTGATTCAGCGCTGCGGCAGTGCCGCGGTCGAGGAAGTGGTCATCGGCATGGCGCACCGCGGGCGTCTGAACGTGCTGGTCAACCTGCTCGGCAAGCCACCGTCACTGTTGTTCTCGGAGTTCGAGGGCAACTACGACCTGAGCCATCTGAAGGGCTCGGGCGACGTGAAGTACCACAAGGGCTTCTCGGCCGACCTGCGCACTCCGGCGGGCAACGTGCACACCGTGCTCGCGTTCAATCCGTCGCACCTCGAGGTGGTCAACCCGGTGGTCGAAGGCTCGGTGCGCGCCCGCCAGGAGCGGCGCGACGACAGTCAGGGCGATCGGGTGCTGCCGGTGCTGATCCATGGCGATGCGGCCTTTGCCGGCCAGGGCGTGGTGATGGAGACGCTGCAGCTCTCGCAGGCGCGCGGCTACCGTACCGGCGGCACGCTGCACCTGGTCATCAACAATCAGGTGGGCTTCACCACTTCCGCGCCCGAGGATGCGCGCTCGACGCTCTACTGCAGCGACGTGGCCAAGATGCTCGAGGCGCCGATTTTCCACGTCAACGGGGATGACCCGGAAGCGGCGGTGTTCGTCACGCGGCTCGCGCTCGAGTACCGCATGCGCTATCACAAGGACGTGGTCATCGATCTGGTGTGCTACCGGCGCCTCGGCCACAACGAGGCGGACGAGCCGGCAGCCACGCAGCCGCAGATGTACCACCTCATCCGCAAACACCCGACCACCCGCGCGCTCTATGCCGAGCGGCTGGTCGGCGAGGGCGTGGTGCAGAAGGACGAGCCCGACGCGCTGGTGGCGCAGTACCGCGAGAGCCTCGATCAGGGCAAGCCGCTGGCCCGCGCCGCGCTCGGCATGATCGGCAATCAGTTCACGGTCGACTGGACGCGCTACGCGCAGTCGGACTGGTCGGAGCGGATCGGCACGGGCGTGGAGATGAAGCGCCTGAAGTCCCTCGGGGAGCGCATGGCGCAGCTGCCGCAAGGGCTGACGCTGCATCCGCGCGTGGCGCACATCATGAAGAACCGCGTGCAGATGCTCGCCGGGGAGATGCCGCTCGACTGGGGCTGCGCCGAGACGCTCGCGTATGCCTCACTGGTCGAGGATGGCTACTCGGTGCGCCTGAGCGGCCAGGACTGTGGCCGCGGCACGTTCTTTCACCGTCATGCGGTGCTGCACGATCAGAACAGCCCCGAGGTGTACATCCCGCTGCAGCACCTCTCCGAGCGCCAGCCGCGCGTGCAGATCATCGACTCGGTGCTCTCCGAAGAGGCCGTGATGGGCTTCGAGTACGGCTACTCGACCACCGAGCCGGCCTGCCTGACCGTCTGGGAAGGACAGTTCGGCGACTTCGCCAACGGCGCGCAGGTCGTCATCGACCAGTTCATCAGCTCCGGTGAGGCGAAGTGGGAACGCTATTGTGGCCTCGCGCTGTTCCTGCCGCACGGTTACGAGGGACAGGGGCCGGAGCACTCTTCGGCGCGCCTCGAGCGCTTCCTGCAGCTGTGCGCCGAGTCGAACATGCAGGTGTGCGTGCCGTCGACCCCGGCGCAGATGTTCCACATGCTGCGCCGCCAGATGCTCCAGCCGTTCCGCAAGCCGCTCATCGTGATGACGCCCAAGAGCCTGCTGCGTCACGAGCTGTCGGTCTCGGCGCTCGAGGAGCTCTCGAGCGGCGCGTTCGCGCGGGTCATCGACGAGGTGGATGAAGTCGAGGTCGGTGAGGTGCGCCGCGCCGTGTTCTGCAGCGGCAAGGTCTATTTCGATCTGCTCAAGGCGCGCCGCGCGGCCAACCGGCGCGACGTGGTGCTGGTGCGCATCGAGCAGCTCTATCCGTTCCCGAGCGAGGAATATCAGGCGGTGCTCGCGCGCTACCCGAACCTGCGTGACGTGGTGTGGTGTCAGGAGGAGCCGCAGAATCAGGGCGCCTGGTACCAGATCCGCCACCGCCTCGAGGAGCCGCTGGAGAAGAACGCCGAGGTGCTCTACGCCGGCCGTGCGCCGGCCGCCGCGCCCGCCACCGGCATCGCCAAGGTGCACGAGCGCGAGCAGCAGGCGCTGGTCGAGGCGGCCCTGCATGCCACGACCACTGAGAATTCGGCGCGCAAGACCCCGCGCCTGACGCACGCCCGCGGACGCAAGACGCCCGCAGCCCCGATGAGAAAGAGCTCATGACGACCGAAATCAAAGTCCCGCAACTTCCGGAGTCCGTTTCCGACGCGACGCTCGTCGCCTGGCACAAGAAGCCCGGCGATGCGGTGCGCCGCGATGAGAACCTCGCCGACCTCGAGACCGACAAGGTGGTGCTCGAAGTGCCCTCGCCGGCCAACGGCGTGCTGCGCGAGCTGAAAGTGGCCGATGGCACGGTGGTTACGAGCGGGCAGGTGCTCGCGGTGATCGAAGAGGGTGCGACGGCGGCGGCGAGTGCCGCGCCGGCTCCGGCTCCGTCGGCAGCAGCCAAGAGCACTGCGGCGCCCGAGGCGAAGAGCGCCCCGGCCAAGGAAGACGCGGCAGGCAAAGACAAGCTCAGCCCTTCGGTGCGCCGGCTGGTGGAAGAGAATCGTCTCGATCCGGGCACGATTCCCTCGAGCGGTCGGGACGGACGGCTCACCAAATCCGACGTGGTCGGCTTCCTCGGCCAGCAGGGCGCTGCGGCGCCCGCCGCGCCGGCGGCGCCGGCGGCGGGCGCGCGCACCGAGCATCGCGTGGCGATGACGCGGCTGCGCCAACGCATCGCGCAGCGCATGGTGGAGGCTCAGTCCACGCAGGCGCTGCTCACCTCGTTCAACGAAGTCGACCTCACGGCCGTGCAGAACCTGCGCGCCCGCTACAAGGATCGCTTCGAGAAGGAACTGGGCGTGAAGCTCGGCTTCATGTCCTTCTTCGTCAAGGCGTGCATCGAGGGGTTGAAGAAATTCCCGGTGGTCAACGCCTCGGTCGACGGCAATGAGATCGTCTACCACGAGTTCTACGACATCGGCGTCGCGGTATCGACCGAGCGCGGCCTGGTGGTGCCGATCGTGCGCGATGCGGACCTGAAGGGCTTCGGGGCGATCGAGAAGGAGATCGGCGAGTACGCCAAGAAGGCGCGCGCCGGCACGATCGGCATCGACGATCTGACCGGCGGGACCTTCACCATCACCAACGGCGGGGTGTTCGGCTCACTGATGTCCACGCCGATCGTGAATGCGCCGCAGAGCGCCATCCTCGGCATGCACAAGATTCAGGAGCGGCCGATGGTGATCGACGGGCAGATCGCGATCCGCCCGATGATGTACATCGCCATCACCTATGACCACCGCATCATCGACGGCCGCGAGGCGGTGCAGTTCCTGGTGACCGTCAAGGAGTGCCTGGAGGATCCGGGCCGCATGCTGTTGGGGATTTGAACATGGCAGATTCATTCGACGTCATCGTCATCGGCGGCGGGCCGGCCGGATATCCGGCGGCGATCCGCGCCGGTCAGAACAAGCTCTCGGTGGCCTGCATCGACGAGTGGCGCAACCGCGACGGCAGCTATGCGTTCGGCGGCACCTGCCTCAATGCCGGCTGCATTCCCTCCAAGGCGCTGCTCGAGTCGAGCGAGCTCTATCACCGTGCGCGCGAGGAATTCGCGGTGCACGGCATCAAGGTGGGCGAGGTCGGCTTCGACGTCGCACAGATGCAAAAGCGCAAGGCCGGCATCGTCAAGGCCAGCACCCAGGGCATCACGGCGCTGTTCAAGGCGAGCGGCGTGACTGCGCTGCAGGGCCACGGCAAGCTGTTGTCCGGCCGGCGCGTGCAGTTCACCGCGGCCGACGGCACCACGCGAGAGCTCAGCGCCAAACATGTGATCCTCGCCTCCGGCTCCACGCCGGTCGAGCTCAAAGTGGCGCCGTTCAAGGCGCCGCACGTCATCGATTCCTGGGGCGCGCTCGATCTCGAGGCGGTGCCCAAGCGCCTCGGGGTCATCGGGGCCGGCGTGATCGGCCTGGAACTCGGCAGCGTGTGGCGGCGCCTCGGCGCCGAGGTCACCGTGCTCGAGGCGATGCCCGAGTTCCTCGCCATGGCCGATCAGCAGCTCGCCAAGGAAGCGGCGCGCCACTTCAAGAAGCAGGGTCTGGACATCCGACTCGGCGCCAAGGTCACAGGCACGAAGGTGAGCGGTGATGCGGTCGAAGTGACTTACCAGGACGCCAAGGGCGAGCACACGATCACGGTCGATCGGCTGATCGTCGCCGCCGGCCGCCGTCCGTTCAGCGCCGGACTGCTCGCCGAGGGCACCGGTGTCGAGCTCGACGAACGCGGCTTCATCAAGGTCGACGAGCACTGCCGCACGGGCGCCGAGGGCATCTGGGCGGTCGGGGACTGCGTCCGCGGTCCGATGCTGGCGCACAAAGGCAAGGAAGAGGGTGTGATGGTGGCCGACGTGATTGCCGGCCGCTACGGTGAGGTCAACTACAAGGTCATTCCCTCGGTCATCTACACCGCCCCGGAAATCGCCTGGGTGGGGCTCACCGAGGAGCAGGTCAAGGCGAGCGGCCGGGCCTACAAGGTCGGCTCGTTCCCGTTCCTGGCGAGCGGCCGCGCCCGTGCCATGGAGCAGGCGCAGGGCTTCGCCAAGGTGATCGCCGCGCAGGACGACGATGAGATTCTCGGCGTGCACATCATCGGCCCGATGGCCGGTGAGCTGATCGCCGAGGCCGTGCTCGCCATGGAGTACTCGGCGAGCAGCGAGGATCTGCAGCGCACCATTCATGCGCACCCGACGCTCTCCGAGGCGCTGCACGAGGCGGCACTCGCGGCGGACAAGCGCGCGATCGACTCGATCAACCGCTAGCCGGCGCGCCGCACCGAGATCACGTTCGAGACGGCTCCGAGGCGCTGCTGCAGCCGATGCAGCTGCGCCTCGTCCCCGACCGCCACGGTGAGCTCGACGTCGGCGGTTCCCGCGGCCGCATCGGTGGTCGTGGTCATCCCCTGGATGCTCAGCCGCTCGACGGCCAGCACATCGGTCAGATCGCGCACCAGCCCGCGCCGATCGTAGGCGTGCACGGCGATCTGCACCGGCAGTTCGGCCGGCTGGTTCGAACTCCATTCGACTTTCAACACCCGCTCGGGGCGCACCGCGCGCATGCGTGCGAAGCCCGGACAGCCGCGCCGATGAATCGTCACACCGCGCCCGACGGTGACGTAGCCGACGATCGGCTGCGGCCGGATCGGCGCGCAGCAGCGCGCCAGGGTGACCGGTAGATCGCCCACGCCCTCGATCTCCACCGGCGAGCCGCCGCGCGTCGGGCGCGCGGGCCGCGGAACCGGCAGCGGCGGTTCCGAGCGCGGCGTCAGCCGCTGCATGGCGCGCTCGAGCTGCGCGACGGTGATCTCCCCTTCACCGAGCAGCTGGTGAAAGTGCTCGGTGTCGCGCGCACTCAGCGCGCCGATCAGCTCCGGCAACTGGGCCGCGGAGATGCCGAGCCGCGCCAGTTCCCGCTCGGCGATCGCGCGCCCGGCGCCGCGGTTGTCGGCCGCATCGAGCTTGCGGAACCAGGCCCGCACCTTGGCGCGGTTGCGCGCCGAGGCGAGGTAGCCCAGTTCCGGGGCGAGCCAGTCGCGGCTCGGACCGTCCTGCTTGGCCGTGATGATCTCGACGATCTCGCCGTTCTCCAGGGCCTGGGTGAGCGGCACGATGCGCCCGTTGACCTTCGCGCCGCGGCAGCGGTGCCCGAGCGAGGTGTGCACGGTGTAGGCGAAATCGAGCGGCGTGGCCCCGTGCGGCAGGTCGATGACCTCGCCCTTGGGCGTCAGGGCGTAGACGCGGTCCTGGAACAGCTCGGTGCTCACCTGCTCGAGGAATTCCCGTTCGGTGTCCGCGCCCTCGGCGCCGATCGGCTCGAGCAGCCGGCGCACCGCCTCGATCTTGCGCTGATAGTGCCGGTCCGGGGCGCTGCCTTCCTTGTAGGTCCAGTGCGCCGCGACGCCGAGCTCGGCGTGCTCGTGCATCTCGCGGGTGCGGATCTGCACCTCGACGCTCTTGCCCTCCGGGCCGATGACCGCGGTGTGGATCGAGCGGTAGTCGTTGCCCTTGGGCGTGGCGATGTAGTCGTCGAACTCCCCCGGGATGTAGCGCCACAGGCCATGCACGACACCGAGCGCGCCGTAGCAGTCGGGAATCGACTCCACGACGATGCGCACGGCGCGCACGTCGAAGAGCTGCTCGAACTCGAGGTGTTTGCGCTGCATCTTGCGGTGGATGCTGTACATGTGCTTCGGCCGCCCATACACCTCGGCGCTGATGTGGCTCTGCGCGAGCGCCGCGCGGACTGCGCGGCAGAACGCCTCGATGTAGCTTTCTCGGTCGCGCCGCCGCTCGTTCAGCGCCGCGGCGATGTGCCGGTAGGCGGCCGGTTCGAGGTAGCGGAACGCGAGATCTTCGAGCTCCCACTTCAGCTGCCAGATGCCGAGTCGGTTGGCGAGGGGAGCGAAGATGGCGCGCGTCTCGAGCGCCAGGCGCCGGCGCGGCTCGGCGGGCAGGGTGCGCGCGTGGCGCAGCGCGGTGAGCTGCTCGGCGAGCCGGGCGAGGATCAACCGCGGGTCGCTCACCACCGCGAGCAGCATCTTGCGCAGCGTCTCGGCCTGGCGGGCGTCCAGGCCCTGTTGCGGCGACCAGTGCTGCGGCAGACCGATCTCGGCGAATTTCGAGAGCGCGGCGGCGGCGCTCCAGGCCTCGGGGCTCGCCAGCGGCGCGAGCGCCTTCGGCGGCGCATCGGTCGCGGCGAGCACGGGCTTCAGCACCACGGCGTGGGCCAGATCGGCATCTTCCGTGAGCGCTCCGACGATTGCGGCCGCCTCGGCGCTGCGCTCGAGCGCCCCCGGCTCGATGCCGCTGGCGGCGAGCGCATCGCGCAGTGCGCCGATCGAGGCGAGCAGGGCGGGCGGGCAGTGCTGGGTGGTCTGCACGGGGGCGTCGATGCCGGAGGCCTGGGGACTGGCTATCATAGCCACACGCCGGCGGCGGCCGAAACCGGTGCGGTCTTCGGGGTTGTGCCGTGCCGCCGCGGGACTGTATATTTTCACATGGTGTTGAATCCGTCCGGTGTGCAGCAGGTGCGCTTCGAGGGCTACGGCCCGGAGGGCTCCGCGGTGCTGCTCGAGTGCCGCACGGCCGATCCCGAGCGGCTGCGCTCGGTGCTGCGGCGGGTGTTCCGCACGCACGGCGGCGTTCTCGGCGCCGAGGGCGCGGTGAGCTACCTCTTCGACCGGGTCGGCTGGATGCGGTTTGCCGCGACGGATCCGGTAAATCTCGCGGCCGCGGCGTACGCCGCCGGTGCCGAACGCGTCAGCGGCGTCGACCAGGAGGAACTCGAGGTGCGCACCGATCCGGAGGAATTCGAGGCGATCCGCCTTGCGCTGGCGCGCGCCGGCTGGGTGCCGAGCGCCGCGGCGGTGAGCGAGCGGGTGGCCGAAAGACTGACGCTGCCGGCAGGGGCGGCGCGGCACGTGGGTGAATTGCTGGAGGCCCTCGCGCAGGTCGAAGACGTGCGCTGCGTGTATTCGAATGTCGCGATATCCGACCCGAGCCTGGCGAGCGTTTGATCCGCAGCGCACCGCTGCGGTGGCGCCCCCGCCGGTGCTGGCGGCCGAGCGCGCCGGGCTGCGGGTGCTCGGACTCGATCCAGGCTCGCGGATCACGGGATTCGGGCTGATCGAATGGCGCGACGGCCAGTGGCGGCATCTGGCACACGGCTGCATCGCCGTGCCCGGCGCCGAGGATCTCGCGGTGCGCGTGCGGCGGATCTTCGAGCAGCTCACCGAGCTGATCGCGCGGCACGAGCCGGCCGAGGTGGCCGTCGAGCGGGTGTTCGTCAACCGCAACGTCGACAGCGCATTGAAGCTCGGCCAGGCCCGCGGCGCGGCCTTGTGTGCCGTGCCCCACGGCGTGACGGTATTCGAGTATGCTCCGCGCGCCATCAAGCTGGCGTTGGTCGGCTCGGGCGCCGCGGAGAAACGGCAGGTTGCACACATGGTGCGCGCGCTGCTGTCGCTCGAGGAGCGGCTCGCCGCCGATGCCGCCGATGCGCTGGCGGTGGCGCTGTGCCACGCGCACTCGCGCCCGATGGCGCGGCTTGCCGCCGCGCACGGCGCGGCGTCCAACGGGAGCGGCACGACCTGATGATCGGCTCGATTCGCGGACAGATTGTGGCCAAGACGCCCCCGCACCTCACGGTCGAGGCGGGCGGTCTCGGTTACGAGCTCGAAGCGCCCATGTCGACGTATTTTCACCTGCCGGCGGTGGGTGAGCCGGTGCGCCTGCTGACGCACCTGGTGGTGCGCGAGGATGCGCACGTGCTGTACGCCTTCGGCACCGAAGCGGAGCGGCGGCTGTTCCGCGATCTCATCAAGGTCTCGGGCGTCGGCCCGAAGATCGCGCTCGCGCTGCTCTCGGGGCTGAGCGTGGAGGCGTTTGCCACGTGCGTGCACGAGCACGACGTGAGCGCGCTCACGCGCGTGCCCGGCATTGGCCGCAAGACCGCCGAGCGGCTGGTCGTCGAGATGCGCGATCGGATCGAGGCCGGTGCGCTCGAGCGGCCTGCGCCGGCCGCGGGCAGTGGGGCCGAAACCGAGGCATTCGATGCGCTCATTGCGCTCGGCTACAAGCCGCCGGAGGCGAGCCGGCTCTTGAAGAACGCCGGGCGCGAGGCGCACTCGACCGAGGAGCTGATCCGCCGCGCACTGCAAAGTGCGGTGCGGGAGTAGCGCATGGACTTCGAACGCGCCATCGTCAGCGCGCAGGCGAGCGGTGAGGATGAGGCAGCCGACAAGGCCATCCGCCCGCGCCGCCTCGCCGAGTATGTCGGGCAGCCCAAGGCGCGCGCCCAGCTCGAGATCTTCATCGGCGCGGCCCGCCAGCGCGGTGAGGCGCTCGATCACGTGCTGGTGTTCGGCCCGCCGGGGCTCGGCAAGACCACACTCGCGCACATCGTTGCGGCCGAGCTCGGTGTGAATCTGCGCCAGACCTCAGGTCCGGTGCTCGAGCGGCCCGGGGACCTCGCCGCGATCCTGACGAACCTGCAGCCGCGCGACGTGCTGTTCGTCGATGAGATCCACCGGCTCTCCCCGGTGGTCGAGGAGGTGCTCTATCCGGCCATGGAGGACTGCCAGCTCGACATCATGATCGGGGAGGGCCCGGCAGCCCGCTCGATCAAGCTGAACCTGCCGCCGTTCACACTGGTCGGGGCCACCACGCGCGCCGGGCTGCTCACCTCGCCGCTGCGCGACCGTTTCGGCATCGTGCAGCGCCTGGAGTTCTACGCGGTGGACGATCTGGAGCACATCGTGCGCCGCTCCGCCGCCATCCTCGCCGTGCCGATCGATGCCGTGGGGGCGCGGCGCATCGCCGAGCGCGCCCGGGGCACCCCGCGCATCGCCAACCGGCTGCTGCGCCGGGTGCGCGATTACGCTCAGGTTAAGGCAGACGGGCGTATCGTTGCGGCCGTGGCCGAAGCGGCGCTCGATTTGCTGGAGGTCGATCCGCAGGGGTTCGATACCCTCGATCGCAAGCTCCTCACCACCGTCATCGACAAGTTCGACGGCGGCCCGGTGGGGATCGAGAGCATCGCCGCGGCGGTCGGGGAGGAGCGCGGCACGCTCGAGGACGTGATCGAACCGTTTCTGATTCAGCAGGGCTTCCTGGTGCGCACCGCGCGCGGCCGCATGGCCACGCGCAGCGCCTACGAGCATTTCGGCCGCACGCCGCCGGAGCGGCTCGCCGGGTCCCTGACGCAGTTTGAGGAGAATCCATGAGCGAGTTCAGCTGGCCGGCGCGGGTCTACTGGGAGGACACCGACGGCGGCGGCATCGTTTATTATGCCAACTACCTGCGTTTCCTCGAGCGCTCGCGCACCGAGTGGCTGCGCTCGCTCGGCTTTTCGCAACAGGCGATGGCGCGGGAACCCGGCGTGCTGTTTGCGGTCGTGAACGTATCGGTGGACTATCGCCGGCCGGCCCGACTCGACGATGAGCTGCTCGTGACCTGCGAGCCGCGCCCCGACGGCGCGGTGTGCATGCGCTTCGCGCAGCGGATCCTGCGTGCGGGGGAGACCGAGCCGCTGGTGACCGCCGAGGTCAGGGTGGCCTGCGTCGATGCGCGCACGATGCGACCGACGAAGCTGCCCGAGACGCTGCGTGCGGCGCTGAACTAACCGGGAGTGAGCTGAAACCTCATGAGTGGACATCTGTCGCTGATTCAGCTCGTCGTACAGGCGAGCTTCGTGGTGCAAATCGTGATCGGGCTGCTGATGCTGGCCTCGCTCACCTCCTGGGCCATCATTTTCCGCAAGCGGCTGTTGCTCGGGCGGGCGCGTCGCGAGGCCGATCAGTTCGAGAACAATTTCTGGTCCGGCGGGGATCTGGCGCAGCTGTACCGGGCGATCGAGTCGCACGGCGGGGCAAGCGGCATGGCCAGTATCTTCGAGATGGGCTTTCGCGAGTTCGCCCGCCAGCGCCAGCAGGGTGCCGGATCGACCGATCTGGTGCTCGAGGGCTCGCGCCGCGCGATGCGCGTGGCGCAGCTGAAGGAGATCGACCGGCTCGAGCACAGCCTCGCGACCCTCGCCACGGTCGGCTCGACCAGTCCGTACGTGGGTCTGTTCGGCACGGTATGGGGCATCATGAGCGCGTTCTCTTCCCTGGGTGACGTGCGCCAGGCGACGCTGGCGGCGGTCGCTCCGGGGATCTCCGAGGCGCTCATCACCACGGCGATCGGTCTGTTCGCGGCCATCCCGGCGGTGGTCGCCTACAACCGCTTCGCCGACCAGGTCGGGCGGCTCGAGGTGCGCTTCGATGCGTTCATGGAGGAGTTCTCCACCATTCTGCAGCGTCACGCCACGCGCGGCGTGGCCGCGGCCCCGACGGTGAGCGCTGCCGGCGCCCCGATGGTGGCGCCGGCAGCGCCGAAGGGCCGCTAGGAGCGCGCCATGGCTCAGGTCTCGCGCGGGCGCAGGCTGATGGGGGAGATCAACGTCGTGCCGTACATCGACGTGATGCTGGTGCTGCTCATCATTTTCATGATCACCGCCCCGCTGCTCACCCAGGGCGTGAAGGTGTCGCTGCCGCATGCGGCCGCCAAGACGCTGCCGACCGGCAAGCGCAGCCCCATCGTACTGTCGGTGACCCGCAGCGGCGGGCTGTATCTGGCGGTGGGCACGCGACCGGCATTCGGTCCGGCGAGCGCCAATGACATCGAGTCGCACGTCGCCACCGCGCTGCAGGCTGATCCGACCCGCCCGGTGATGATCCGCGCCGACACGGCGGTGTCCTACGGGGTGATCGTCCGGGCGATGGTGCTCCTGCAGGACGCCGGCGCCCGCAAGGTGGGCTTCATGACGCAGCCGCCGGCCGGCCGGCCTAACTCTTGACGAGGCGGCGCACCATGTCCGAGTCCGCGCACGACCGCTGGCTGTCGATCGGCATGTCCGTGCTGCTGCACGGCACCATCATCGGGCTGCTCGGCTACAGTTGGTGGCGCTACGAGCACCGGCCGATCACCCCGAGCGTGTCGCTCGATGCCACGGTGGTCGATGCCCATTCGCTCAAGGGGGTCGGTCTGGCGCCCAAGCCCACGCCGAAACCGCCGACGCCGCCGCCGGTGAGTGCCCCCCAGGGACCGCCGGCGCCGACGCCGCAGGAACAGGCCCTGCGTCAGCAGGCCGCCGAGGCCGAGCAGCAGCGGCTCGCCGCCGCGCAGGCCGAACAGCAGCGGCTGAAGCAACAGCAGGCCGCCGAGGCCAAGACACAGGCTGAGGCCCACGCCAAGGCCCAGGCCGAGGCCAAAGCGCAGGCGAAGGCCAAGGCAGAGGCTGAAGCGAAGGCCGAAGCAAAGGCCGAAGCAAAGGCGAGAGCGCGGGCGAAACGGCGCGCCGAGGCGAAGCAGCGGGCGGAGGCGCGCAAGCGGGCCGCCGCCAAGAAGCTCGCCGAGGAGCGTAAGCTCGCCGCACAGCGGGCGGCGAAGGCGCGCGCTGAGCGTATTGCGCAGCTGCAGCAGGCGCTGCGCGAGGATGCCCAGTCCAATGCGCAGATGCGCTCGGCCGTCGCCGGGTGGATCACCGAGGTCACGCAGCGGGTCGAGGCCGCGTGGATCAAACCCCCGACGGCGCGGTCGAACCTCAGTTGCACGATCCGGGTCGTTCTGGTCCCGGGCGGGGCGGTGAGCAGCGTGAGCCTCGGCGCGTGCAACGGTGACGAGGCAGTGCGCGAGTCCATTGAAGCGGCCGTCTACCGCGCCTCGCCGCTGCCGCCGCCGCCGGATCCGGACCTGTACCACCAGCAGATCAATTTCGTGTTCGCGCCCAATTCGAACTGAGAGCCATGACACCCATGACCAGAATCGCCCGCATGCGTACCGCCGCGATCGCGGCACTGCTCGCCCTCGGCGGTCTGCCGGCGGCGCAGGCACAGCTGACCATCAAGATCACCTCCGGGGTCACCCACCCGGTGCCGATCGCCGTCGTGCCGTTCGCCGAGACGAGCAGCGCCACGGTCGATGTCGCCGCCGTGGTCCAGCATGATCTGGTCGGCAGCGGACGCTTCAGCGGCCTCTCGGCCGCGCAGATGCCGGCGACGCCGCACCATGCCGCGCAGGTCGCTTTTCCGGCGTGGAAGAGCACGGGGGTCGATTACCTGGTGGTCGGGCGCGTCAAGCCGATCGGCAACGGCGAGCTCGCCGTCGACTTCAATCTGCTCAACGTGCTGACCGGCCAGAGCGTGGTGCGCAAGCGTTTCACGGGGTCGCCCGCGGTGCTGCGCAATGCGGCGCACCGGGTCAGCGATGCGATCTATCAGGCGATCACCGGGATCCGCGGGGCATTCGACACCCGCATCGCGTACGTGGCGGTGGTCGGCAGCGGCGCGGCGCAGCGCTTTCAGTTGGTCGTGGCGGATGCGGATGGCTACAATCAGCACCTCATCCTGGAGTCGCGTTTCCCGATCATGTCCCCGGTGTGGTCACCGGATGGAAAATGGCTCGCCTACGTCTCATTCGAAGATCATCTCTCGGCGGTGTACCTGCAGCAGGTGCGCACCGGGCAGCGCTACCGTGTCGCGGCGCGCGCCGGGGAGAACGGCTCGCCGTCGTTCTCGCCGAACGGGCAGGAACTCGCGCTGACGCTGAGCGGCGTGTCGGGCTATCCGCAGATCTATGTGCTGAACCTGCACACGCACCAGTTCACGCGCATCACGCATACGCCGGCGATCAATACCGGGGCGACCTGGGCGCCGGACGGCCGCGCGCTCTATTTCACGTCCGACCGGGCCGGCTCGCCGCAGATCTACCGCAAGTCGCTCACGCCCGGGAGTCTGCCGCGGCGCATCACCTTCACCGACGGGTACAATGCCGACCCGCACGTCTCGCCGGACGGCACGCATCTGGCGGTGGTGACGCAGGTGGACGGGCAGTACTGCATCGGCGTGCAGAACCTCAAGACGGGCAACTTCCGCGTGCTGACGCGCGGGCCGCTCGACAGTACACCGAGCTTTGCGCCGAACGGTGCGGAGCTGATCTACGCCAATCGCCCCGGCAGTGGCTCGGCGGCGATTCTGGCCACGACTTCGGTCGATGGGCTGACGGGCATGACGCTCAAGCCCACGCACGGGCAGATACAGGATCCGGCCTGGGGGCCGTTCCCTGAGCATTCGCATTAAGGTTCGAGAAGCGCGGTCCCTGACGGGCCGCGCGAGTGTGTCACAACAGAGCGCCGGGGGACCGGCGCACAACGGAGAAGGGTGTTATGCGTCGCATTGTTACGGTGATGGTGTTGGCCGCGGCCCTGGGCCTGGCGGCCTGCGCGAGCAAGCCGGTGAAGCCGGCCAGTTCGCAAACGGCGACTGCCGGCAGCGGTGCCGCCAGTCAGGGGGCGGGCTCGGGCGCCAACGCCGGAGAAGGCTCGCTCGGCAATCAGAGCTCGGTGCCGGGTCCGCAGCAGGGTCTGCTCGCGGACCGCACCATTCACTTCGCATTCAATAGCGCGGTCATCCGCGGACACGGCATCGAAGTGGTCGCGGCGCATGCGAAGTATCTCGCCGACCATGCGAATGCGCGCGTTCGGCTCGAGGGCAACACCGATGATCGCGGCTCGCCGGAGTACAACATCGGCCTGGGCATGCGCCGTGCCGAATCGGTCCGCCAGGCGATGCTGCTGCAGGGCGTCTCGCCGAATCAGATCACCGTCGTGAGCTACGGCGAGGAGCGACCGGTCGATCCGGCCAACACGCCGGTCGCCTGGGCCAAGAACCGCCGCGTCGACATCGTCTATCTGACGCCGACGCAGCCGGGTCACTGAGCGGGGCGCGGGAGTTCCCATGCGTGCTCTGCGCGTGCTGGCGCCGGCTGCGGCGCTGCTGGTGACACTGCTCAGCGGCTGTGCCACCGGTCCGGATCCCACTCAGGTGCGGCTCGATAACCTCGACGCACGGGTGGGCAAGCTCGAGCAGTTCGTCTCGAACGGCAGCCTCGTGCAGCTCGCCCAGCAGCAGAACGCGCTGCAGGCCGAGGTGCAGAGCCTGCGCGGCCGGGTCGACAGCCTGCAGGAGCACGATCGGCGCTTCAGCCAGCAGCAGCGAGCGCTGTATGCGGACCTGAACAAGCGCATGGGCGCGCTCGAGCGCGCCACCGCCGCCGAATCGGCGGCGATCAACGCGGCGGCACAAGGCTCCGCCGGCGCCGGCAGCGGCGCCGGCGCCTCGGGCGGCGGCTCATCGGGTGCGCCTCCCGCGGGCGGCGGTTCAAGTTCGCTCGCCGGCATGATGTCCGGGGTCAGCCCGACGCAGCAGTCGGTCTACCAGCAGGCCTTCGATGCGCTGAAGTCCGGCAGCTATTCGGTGGCGATCAGCGGGTTCAAGGGGTTCCTCAAGACCTACCCCACGAGCGCGCTGGCGCCGAACGCCGAGTACTGGCTCGGTGAGGCGCACTACGTGAACCAGGACTTCGATCAGGCCGAGAAGTGCTTCCGCATCGTGCTGAAGCGCTGGCCGGATTCGGGCAAGGCGGCCGCGGCGATGTTCGATCTGGGCAATACCCTGATCGCTCAGGGCCGCACGCGCGAGGGACACGCCGAACTGAAGAAGCTGGTGAAGCAGTTCCCGGGCACGGACCTTGCCACGCGGGCCGAGCACGTGCTGCACCCGCACGGACAGTGAGCACGCCAGGGGCCGCGTCGCTGCCGGCGACGCGGCTGAAGCTCACCGAGATCTTCCACTCCCTGCAGGGCGAGGTGGACACGGCGGGCATTCCGACCACGTTCGTACGCCTCACCGGCTGTCCGCTGCGCTGCCAGTACTGCGATACGGCCTATGCCTTTCACGGCGGGCAGTGGTGGGACATCGATCAGGTGCTCGCCCGGGTGAACGAACTCGGGCCGCGGTACGTGTGCGTCACGGGCGGGGAGCCGCTGGCGCAAAAGGGGTGCCTGGAGCTGATGCGGCGCCTCTGCGATGCTGGCTCGCGAGTGTCCATCGAGACCAGCGGCGCGCTCAGCCTCGCGGGCATCGATCCGCGGGTGGTGCGGGTGGTCGACGTCAAGACGCCCGGCTCGGGCGAGGAGGCGCGCAACCGCTACGAGGAACTCGCCGGCCTCAGCGCGCAGGATCAGGTGAAATTCGTGATCTGCGACCGGGCAGATTACGACTGGAGCGTCGCGCGGGTGCGTGATCTGGCGCTCGCCGAGCGCTGTACGGTGTGGTTCTCCCCGAGCCATGAGCAGCTGCCGGCGCGCGAACTCGCCGAGTGGATCCTCGCCGACCGTCTGGCGGTGCGTCTGCAGGTGCAGCTGCACAAGGTGCTCTGGGGCAATACGCCGGGGAAATGATGATCATGATCGTCCGAAGGGTCAGTTCAGGAGCGCGGTCGTGACTGGGCCGCAGGCGGTGGTGCTCCTCTCCGGCGGCCTGGATTCGGCGACCGCGCTCGCGATCGCGCGGGCGCGCGGACTGGAGTGCTACGCCCTGTCGATCGCCTACGGCCAGCGCCACGAGGCGGAACTCGCCGCCGCCTCCCGCGTGGCCGAAGCGCTCGGGGCGCGCGAGCACCGGGTGATGCAGGTCGACCTCGCCGGCATCGGCGGCTCGGCCCTGACCGACCGATCGATCGCCGTGCCCGAGAGTCCGACCGAGGGGATCCCGGTCACATACGTTCCGGCCCGAAACACCATCATGCTGTCGCTGGCGCTCGGCTGGGCCGAGGTGCTCGGCGCCGAGCACATCTTCATCGGGGTCAATTCGCTCGATTATTCGGGGTATCCGGATTGCCGGCCGGAGTACATCGAGGCGTTTGCGCACCTGGCGCGCCTCGCCACCAAAGCAGGGGTGGAAGGGCGGCTGTGCCGGATCGAGGCCCCGCTCATCGCCTGGACCAAGGAGCGCATCATCCGCGAGGGGACCGCGCTCGGGGTCGATTACGGCATGACGGTCTCGTGCTACCAGGCGGATGCCGGCGGGCGGGCCTGTGGCCGGTGCGATTCGTGCCGGCTGCGCCGGGCGGGTTTCGAGGCGGCGGGCATCGCGGATCCCACGCGCTACCAGTGATCGACGTATCCGGGTATCATCCGCACCCCTGCGGCGCCCCTTCCGGGATCCTCGCCGCGACCCCGTTGGGGCGTTAGCTCAGTCGGTAGAGCATCGGACTTTTAATCCGCTGGTCGACGGTTCGAATCCGTCACGCCCCACTATCTACCCTTACACCGCCAACGCTTTCAGGACGTGCGTAGGATCCCGACGGATTGCTGTCAGGAGAGCCTTGGCCGGTCCGGTCGGTTCGCGCCGGCCTTGCTCCCAGTTGCGCAACGTCCCCACGTCCACATGGAGCAGAGCAGCGAACTTTGGCTGGCTCAGGCCGAGCTGGGAGCGCAGCTCCTTGATTGCGAGAGGTTCGACGTGGAATTCCCGGGAGGGCGCTCGCTCGCCCCGGGCGATCTCATTCATCTGCGTCATGCTCTCGACAAGCTCGGAAAACAGCTTCTTGGTCACGGGCTACCTCTTACCAATCAGCATTGAGCTTGCAGAGCACTTGTCTTCTCCGCAGCCGTTAAATCGTCCTTCACGCCCTTGCGATAAATGAGCAGCAGGCGAATTTGTGTCTGCGCCACGACGTGGAAATAGATCACGCGCACGCCGCCACTTTTGCCACCGCCTTTGATCGACCAGCGCACCTTGCGCAACCCGCCGGTGCGTTGGATGACATCGCCCAATTGCGGATGCGCTGCCAGACATTGCTGGAATTCTGCATAGCTTTCTTCGGTCAGCAGTTCCTTGACTTGCCTGGTAAAGACCGCCGATTCGATGAAGACCATGGAATCAGATAGTACGTCATTGACGCAGGTGCGTCAATGACGTATGTATCGCATGCTAGGACCCGCCGACAGTGCGTCATCCCGACGATACTGGTCCGTGAGCGGCCAACCCGTACCACCTTGCCGGCCGATCTAACGGCTGCGCGATACCCGGTTCGACAGTGCTCGTTGGCACTGCGGTAGCACACGTGCTGCCACAAATGCGCGAGCTGTGGATCCAGGACGGATGAGGTCGAGAGACGCGCGGAACTCGCACTGAGGATCGACCATGCGATGCGCTAGCACGCCCCAGCCGGCTGGAAGGGGGATCAGGCGCGCGAAGCTCAGGTGAAGAACGCGCTCTATCCGCTCCTGGATTGCGATTGCGAGGCGAGCCTGGCGCTGTTCGAGCTTGTGAAGAACCAGCCGGGATACTGATGGCCAAGACGATCAGGCTCCGGGCTCATATGGCCTGACACCTGTCAAGCCCCCATAGGTCGGTCTCACGGATTTCGTGCTC
>Ga0315298_1003599_pt1 | contig 24422 bp, 13 predicted proteins | sample WHS_1_MG_FD_203077 | JGI IMG/M metagenome (GOLD analysis project Ga0315298, IMG submission 203077) | Extremophilic microbial mat communities from Washburn Hot Springs, YNP, Wyoming, USA - WHS_1_MG | ecosystem: Environmental > Aquatic > Thermal springs > Hot (42-90C) | place: USA: Wyoming...
ACGAAGTATTTCACCGCATCGACGTTGGGGGGGGTGGCGGAAGCCGCCGACGAAGCCGTAGCCGGTGCGTTCGGCGAAGGGGATTTTGGTGGGGCGGAGGGGGACGGCCCAGGCGACGGTTTCGATATGGGTATCGGGCAGGAGGGGGCGGAGGAATTCGGCTTCGGCCGAGGAGTGGACGATGACGCAATCGACCTGCTGCATGGCGGCGAGTTCGCGCCTGCGCTTGAGGGCGGCGGAGGCGCGGAGGGCTGCATTGTCGGTGAGTTCGGCTTCGCGTTCCTCGCGGAGGAAATGAACGTCCGCCACGTTGTAGATCAGGCGGGTGGCGGGGAATTTTTCGCGGACCATGGCGGCGTATTTGGAGGCGTTGGCGAAGCGGTGGAAATAGACGAGGTCGGGTGCGATGCGGGCTTTGCGCATGACTTCCTCGACCGACCAGAAATAGGGGGCGTAGAGGCATTCGACGCCGCGTTTTTCGAGGGCGCGGGTGAAGGGGTCGATCCGCGCCATGTTGTCCGACGGGATGAAGGTGACTTTGTAGCCGAGATGCTGGAGGGCGATGATGTGCTGGAGGGCGGCGTTGGAGCCGGCATCCTGATCCGGGGTGAGGATGGTGTCGTCGATGAAGTAGGCGCGGCGGAGGGTGGTGCGTTCGGCTTCGAGTTCGGGGTGTTCGGCGTTCATGCGGTGTTTGTCGAGCACCGATTTCCAGCGGAGGTAGAATTTGCGGTGGTTGACCTGCTGGTAGCGCTTGAGGCCGGTGCCCGCGATGTCGGTTCCGTTGGAGACGCCTTCGAGGTGGACGATTTCGGAGGCGGGCTGGACGACGACGCGCAGGCCGAGGGCGCGGACGCGGAAGCAGAGGTCGGTGTCTTCGTAGTAGGCGGGGGCGTAGTGGGTGTCGAACCCGGCGAGGGATTCGAAGGTTTCGCGGCGGAGCATGAGGGCGGCGCCGGAGACGTAATCGGCGTCGCGGAGGTAGTTGAACTGGGGGGCGGCGGCATCGCCGTTGCGGCCCCAGTTCCAGCCATCGCCCATTTTCCAGATGATGCCGCCGACTTCCTGGAGGGTGCCGTCCGCGAAGAAGAGGCGGGAGCCGGCGATGCCGATATTGGGGAGGGTTTCGAAGGTTTCGATCAGGGTATCGAGCCAGCCATCGCGGACCAGGGTGTCGTTGTTGAGGAAGAAGAGGAAATCGCCGGTGGCGGCGGCGGCGCCGGTGTTGCAGGCGGCGATGAAGCCGCCGTTGGTCTTGGTGCGGACGACGCGGATGGCGCCGGTGAAGACGAGGGCGGCGAAGAGGGTTTCGTCACGCGAGCCGTCATCGACGATGATGATTTCGAAGGGGGTTCTGGGGAGGTGGCGGGCGATGGACTCGATGCAGTCGTAGGTGACGCTGAATTTGTCGTGGACGGGGATGACGATGGAGACGGTGGGGGTGGTTGCTGGGGGGACCGGGGGGATGTGGATGGGGCGGTAGGTGTGGAGGAGGCTTGAGACGAGATCGTGCGTCCAATCCGAGAGGCGGACGCGGGAGACGGGTTCGGTGATGTCGGGTTTGGCCGAGGTATCGAGCCGGAAGCGGGCGTTCACGAGGTCGTTCAGGCGGGCGAGGATGAGGGCGAGGGCGCTGTCGATCGTGGCGACGTCGTTCGCGTGGGCGGCGACGGCGGTGAGGATGCCGTCGATGAAGTCGGCGGCGGGGTCGTCGAGGCCGGCATCGTGGCGGATCAGCAGGCGGGGGGAGCCGGGGAGTTCGGCTTTGGTGCGGGCGCAGCGGAGGCGGATGAGGTGGCGGGATTTGGGCAGGAGGAAGGCGATGTTCTCGATGAGGAAGCCGTAGCTGCCGTCGCCGAAGCCGGCTTCGCGGAGGTCCGCCCGCGGTCGGTTGGCGGTGAGGGTGAGGAGGGGACGGTCGTCGTCGAGGAGTTCGATTTCGAGGGTTTCGGTGGGATCATCGGGGTTGCGGGCCCAGCCGACGATGCGGCGGTGGCTGATTTCGTCGATGTAGCCCCAGTTGGCGTGGGGGATGGCGGCGCGGGGGGCGGTGTCGAGTTGGTCAGCCACGCGGGTTCATCCTCGATTTCCGTTTATAGGGATGAAGCCTAGATTATTGCGCGGTCAGCGACAAGGCGGTGAGGGCGACGCCGAGGATGCGGACGTCTTCACTGAGGCCGAGATGCTTGGGGGAGATGGCGGTGGGGATGGCGAGGGTGATGCGGGTGGCGCGGCCGGAGACGGCGTTGCGGGGGATGACGAAGGTGCAGTCCTGCGGTTCGAACAGGTTGGCGAGGCCGCAGAACAGGCCGTTGACGTAGAGGAACACCTGCTGGTGGGTGATGCGGTCTTCGACGAGGAAGGGGCTGGCGGTGAAGCGGAGGGTGAGGTCGCGGGCGGGCCAGCGGGGGATGATTTCGAGCCAGGCGGTTTGTTGCTCGGTCCAGGAGGCGAATTCGCCGTCGTTCAGGTCGATGCCGCCGTTGGGGATGGTGGCGATGGTGCCGGCGCGGCCGAAGGTGACGGACAGGGCGTTGTCGTCACTGATGTGGGCGCTGACGACGTTCGACATGCTGTTACACCCAGATTTTGGATTTGCCCTTCGGGGCGGGGAGCCGATATATTTTCTGTGTGGAATGTAATGAGTTCGTTGATGGAACGCAATTTAATTATGAGGGATTGGGCCGGGTTTTGCTTCTGGCGGGATCAGCAGGCGAGGACGATGGCGGTCACGTTGTCGTTACCGTGGCGGGCGAGGGTGGCGGCGATGAGGAGTTCGGGGGGTGGGACGCCTTCGGGGGTGGCGAGCAGGGCGGCGATTTCGGGTTCGGGGAGGGTTTTGCTCAGACCGTCCGAACAGAGGAGGAAGCGGTCGCCGGGCAGAAAGTCGCCGATGGCCTTGTCGAGTTCGAGGGTGGTGTCGGCGCCGATCGCGCGGGTGATGACGTTGGCCTGGGGGTGGGTTTCGGCGGCGGCTTCGGTGATGCGGCCTTCGTCGAGCAGTTCCTGGACCAGCGAGTGGTCGCGGGTGAGGCGGGTGAGTTCGCCGTCGCGCAGGAGGTAGGCGCGGGAATCGCCGGCCCAGAGGCAGGCGAAATGGGTGTCGCGCAGGATGAGGATGACCACGGTGGAGGCGATCACCGCGCCGGCGCCGCGCTGGGCGGCTTCGTGGACGAGGTCGCGATGGGTCGCCTCGATGGTGGTGCGGATGCGGGGGAGGAGTTCGGCGGCGGTGAGGCCGGGTTCCAGCCGGTCCAGCGCGGCCATGATCATGCCGGAGGCGAGTTCGCCCGACTGGTGGCCCCCTGCCCCGTCGGCCACCGCCCAGACCCCGAGATCGGGGCGGCAGAGATAGGCGTCCTCATTGTGCTTGCGCACCGCGCCGACATGGGTTTGCGCCCAGGTTTTGACGCGGGGGATCATTGCGGGTCCGCTGCCGCCCGATCGGTCAGGAACGAGGTGAACCGGGCGGGGTCGGGCAGGCCGGTTGCGGCGATCCGGCCGGCGGCGCGGCGGGGGGCGCCATCGGTCCACCAGATACCTTCGGCGGGGGGCGACCAGGGATCGGGCGGGATGGCGCGGAGGCGGAGGGCGAGGTGGTCGGGCGAGAGGTCGGCGGTGACGGCATCGAAGGCGGCGGCTTCGGCCTGGGCGAACCAGGAGGGGCCGGCGATGTCGGCGGGGGCGAGGATCATGAGGGGGAAGCAGCGTTCGACCTTGTCCATGCTCGGCATCCAGATGCCGGCCCAGAGCGTGTCGCCGATCGGGGTGAAGCAGCGCCAGACCGGGGCTTCCATCCAGCTCGCGGCCCAGTCGTCACCCAGTGCGGCCTGGGTTTCGAGGAGGCAGCCGCGCATCCAGGCATCGAGCGTGTCGATCAGGGGGCCGTCGAGCCCGGCGCGCACGAAATCCCCGCGGGTGGGGATTTTGCCGTAGAACCCGCCGCTCATCCCCCGAGACTCGGGCAGCGGAAACTGCTGAGCGCGCCGGGGGCGAAGGGGTTGAAGATCGAGCCGGCTTCGAGGGTGAACGAGGCGGCGTCGCTGCCGCTGCCGAACTGGAGCGTGTAGCGCGCGGAGGCGCCGTCCTCGGTGAGTTGGCCCTGATCGAACAGGCGGAACACCGCCCACGGGCCGCTTGCCTGATAGGTGACCGGCAGCGCGCCGGCGGTGGCGGGGGTGATGATCAGCCGCGCGGTCTGCATGCCATCCGCGCCGGGCCAGGTGACGGCGGTGGGCACGGTCGGGCCGTGGGCGTAGTCGATCGTGACGCCGCCGAGCTGCAGGGTCACCTGGGCCGCGCCCGCACCGAGCGAGACCGGGGTGATGGTGAACTGCACGCTCGGGGTCGCCGATCCCACGAAGAACATCTGCTGGATGATCTGGGCGCGCTGGAACTCCGCGACCGCGCCCTGGCTGACCGGCGGCGTGACGCCGTTGACCGGTTGCACCCGCCAGACCCCGCCGGTCATGTTCACGAAGGGGCGGACCTGGGTGTTGAAGAAATTATCCATCGCCCCGCCGGGAGCGAACAGATGGGCGAAATCGGCGAGCGGGATGCCGGCACTGGCCTGCGGGTCGAACGGGTAGTGGCCGGCGACCGCCTTCTGGCAGAGCTGCGCGGCACCGCCCGGTGCGTTGAACGCCGCCGAGGCCGAGGCCGCCGCCGAGCCGCCGCGCAGATTATCCGCCGTTGCGGTGATGCCGCCGAGCCAACGGCGAACCGGTTGGGGGTCGTGCTGGGCTTCGCCCGCGAGCAGGGCGGCAGAATCGCCGCCCGAGGCGGGCGCTGCGGGGACCGCCGAACCCGGCGCGGTCGCCGCCAGGGAGGCGAGTTGCTGCTGGACCTGATCGATCAGTTGCAGGGTCAGGCTGATCGGCGCGCCGACCGCGCCGTTGCCGACATAGGTGCGCAGCGGGGCGAATTCCTGATCGATCGCCGTGCCGGGTTTTGGGGCCGCCGCATCGGCGGCGCCCGGACCGATCAGGTTTTTGAGGCGCGCCGCCGCCGCGCTCAGCGCCGCCGCGTGGGGGGCGCGTGAGGCCGCCGCGCCCGCCGCACCGGCCGCGCCTTTGGGCAGCCGGGGCGCTTCGGTCAGGGTCAGTTGGCGCGCCATCGAGGTCAGCAGCGTCTTCATCGGCGATTGCGGTGAGCCGAGGACGTAGAGCGCCTGCACCGCCTGACCGGCGCTGCCGAGCGGGGCGAGGTTGATGTCGTCGATCATCGCCTGCCAGTGCTTCGCGTAGTCGGCCTCGTAGAGCTTGATCACGTCGGTTTCCAGCGACTGCATCTGCGGCGAATTGGGATCGACCTGGGCCGAGCGGCCGAGGACCCAGCTTTCGCGCGCGACATCCTGCGAGGCGTGGGACAGGGCGGGCAGGAGCACGGTGTAGAACCCGCGTTTGGTGAAGAAACCGGGAATCCCCGCGGTGAGCGGCTGGCCGGTGGCGTTGACGAAGAGCGGGGTTCCTGCCGCGCCCAGGGCTTCCGCCGGGGTCCATTCCGGCACCCGCGCCGCCGCTTCGGAATCGCGGATGCGCGAATAGACCCGTGCCGCGATCGGCACCCGCGAGAACGTGGCCCGCGCGGTGGCGACCAGCCCGCCATCGAGCGGGACGTCCGGCAGCGGATGGGCGAGCAGGGTCACGAGATTGTCCATCAGCGAGACCCGCAGATCGGCCTGACCGATGCCGGGATAGAGGCGCTGCCAGTCGAGCTTCATCCAGGCTTCAACCAAGGGCGCGTCGAGCGGGCCCTGATTGCCGAGCATCAGATAAACCCGCGTCGCCTGATAGAGGTAATCGGGGCGGTCGAGCCCGCCGCGCATTTCGGCTTCGAGTTGCAGGATCAGCCGGGGCAGCAGGGCGAAATCGAGCGTGTTGCGATAGACCGCGCGGGTCGCGGCGTGGATCGAGGCGGCCTGATCGAGGCCGATGCCGTGATAGCCCGCGACCGGCTCGGTCGCCGCAAGCGCGCGCGCGCGATCGAGCAGCGGCAGGATGCTCGGCAGGTTGGCGCTCGCGACCGGATCGAGCTTGAGTTGTGCCGCGATCTTCTGTTCGGCGGCGAGGTGGGAGCGCGCCTCCGCGATTGCGGTTGCGTTGTTCGAATGGCTGATCAGCAGGGCGGCGAGCAGGGCGACGAAGGCGATTGCGACCGCCGCGAACCCGCCGATCCGCGCTGCGATCCGCCGCTGGGCCAGACCGCGATGGGAGGCGCCGAGCATGGCTTCGCCGAAGATCACGTTGCGCAGCAGGCCGCCGAGGAAATAGCTGCGCCCGGCCTGCGGTTGCAGGCTGGGGGCGCGGCGCTGGTCGATCCCGAAACTGCGGGCGAGCACGCCGGTCAACCGGTCGATCGGGGTGCCTTCCTGCGTGCCGGAGCAGAAATAGACGCCGCGCAGCCACGGTGCGGGGTCGAGCGTCGAGCCGCCGAAGGCTTCGGTGAGGAAGGCGGTGAGCGGGGCCTGCAGGCTGGCGACCTGCAGGGGGAAACCCTCGATCATCGCGCGGCGGTCCGGGCTGCGCTCGGCGGCGAGGCGGTCGATCGTGCGGTCTTCGAGGCGGGCGATCAGGCTGGTGAATTCGGGCGCGAATTCGCCCACCGCGCCGCCGGGCCCGCGCTCGTTGGCGGAGGTCGCCCCCCAGACCTGGGCGCGCCCGGTGGTGTCGAGATCGTCGAAGAATTCGGTGAAGCCCGCGATCAGGTCGGATTTGGTGAACAGGGCATAGACCGGCACGGTGACGCCGAGCCGGTTGGTGATCTCCTTGATCCGGGCGCGGATCGCACGGGCATGACCGAGGCGGGCCGCATCGTCGGCACCGGCGATGTCCGACAGGGCGATCGCCACGATCACCCCGTTGAGCGGCTGGCGCGGGCGGGTGCGCTTGAGCAGGTCGAGAAACCCGTGCCAGCCGGCCTGATCGACCGAGGCCGCGGAATCCTGGGTGGTGTAGCGCCCGGCGGTGTCGATCATGACCGCGTGGTCGGTGAACCACCAGTCGCAGTAACGTGTGCCCCCGACCCCGGCGACCGCGCCCTGACCGAGTTCGGCGGCGAGGGGGAAATTCAGCCCGGCATTGAGCAGCGCCGTGGTCTTGCCCGCGCCGGGCGGACCTATGATGACGTACCACGGCTGTTCGTAGAGATAGCCCCGCGTGCCGCGCGCGCGGGCGAGGATGGCCAGCGCCTTTTTGAGTTTGGCGGTGAGGGCCGCGACTTCCTCGGCGCGCGCTCCGGCTTCGGGGTCGGGCGGGGCGGTGGTGATGGCGGCTTCGACGGCGCGGGCGCGTTTGCGGGCGCGATGGTCGAGCCAGAGATTGACGCCGAGCCAGATCGCGAGCGCCAGCACGATGATGAGGGCGCGCGGGAGGATGCCGGCGAGCGGCGGCCAGAACGGCGCGAAGAACCAGACCAGCGCCGCGATGATCGCGACGCCGACGCCGCTGAGCAGCCAGCGGACCAGACGCGCGCTCATGGCGCGGCCCCTGCCCGGCTGTTCGCACCGAGATCGGCGCCGATGCCGGAGCCGGTGCCGATGCTGGCGGCGTTGCGGATGAGCACGATTTCGATGCGGCGGTTGAGCGCCCTGCCCTGCGGTGTCGCGTTGGTCGCGATCGGGTCGGCGGCGCCTCGGCCTTCGGCGGTGATCCGGCTTTGATCGCCGATCGAGCGGTCGAGCACCGAGGCCGCCGCCTTCGCGCGGTCCTGCGAGAGGACGAGGTTGTTGGGGAATTGCAGCGTGTGGATCGGCTGGCTGTCGGTATAGCCGATCACCTGGACCTGGCCGGGTTCGCGGGCCAGCGCCTCGCCGATTTTGGTGAGCAGCGCGAGGGCCGTGGGTTCGACCGTGGCACTGCCGGAGGCGAACAGGCCGGTATTGTTGATCCGCACGACCGGCGCGCTGACCGTGCCGAGAACGCTGACCTCGCCCTTTGCGATTTCGGGTGCGAGGAAGCCGCGCAGCCGGTCGAGCACGGTGGGGGCTGGTGCGACCGGCGGCGGTGGCGGGGTGGTGGGCGCGGCGCGGATCAGGGTGGGCATGTGCGCGGGATCGGCGGCGAGGGCGCTGGCGTAGAGCGTGCCGGACGCGCTGCCGAGGTTATAGTCGAACCCGGCATAGACCAGAGCGAGCAGGCCGAGCGCGGCGACACCAGCGACCCAGACCGGCAGGGCGGCGCGGCGCGGGCGATAGGGTGCCGCGATGCCCTGCCAGTGCGGCGAGAGGGCCGGATCGGGCAGCGGTCTGGCCCGCCGGATCACGGCGTAGACCTCCTCGCGCAGCCGGTCGATTTCGGCGGGGCCGCGCGCGCTCAGCCGGTAGCGGCCCATATAGCCGAGCGAGAGGCAGACATACATGAGTTCGAGCACGGCGAGGAACTGGCCGGGACTTTGTTTGATCTGGTTGAGGATGTCGAAGAAGCGCTCGCCGGATTTGACTTCCTGATGGAAGGTCGAGACCAGGGAGCGCTGCGCCCACGGACCCTGGCTACCCCAGGGGGTGGCGAGCACGACATCGTCGAGGCTGGCGCAGAGGGCGTAATGGGCGGGGCGGAGCTGATCGACCGGGATGTGGGCGTTGCGCCCGGCGATTTCGAAATCGCGCATCGCGCGGGCGGCGCGTTCGCGCAGATCGCCGGAATCGGGTGGCTGGAGGGTGTTGCGCAGGCGGGCGAGGAGTTGGAGCAGCGGCGAGGCGGCGGCGAGCAGCGGGGTGGTGCCGATGGTGAGGGTTTCGGCTCCGCCGCCCCTTGGTGGTTGTTGTGGGGGGGGCGGCGGCGGTTGATAGCCCCCGCCGGAGGGTGGGGGTGGGGGTGGCGGGGTGGGACGCCGCCCGCCCGGCGCGGGGCGGATGATGGTGCGGTCGCTGTCATCGGGTTCGGAAAACGGATTGTCGCTCATCCGCGGATCGCCCAGAGTTCGAGTTTGAGGCCGGGAAACTCGCCCGAGACGTGCAGGGCGAAGGCACCGGAATTTTGCATCTGCTGCCAGTGCGGGCTGCCGCGATCAAGCTCGAAATAGCTCGCCCCGGCATAGAACGGGATCTGGCGCGGGGCGACCGGCAGAGCGCGCACCGATATACCGGGCAGAGCGACGTTGACCAGTTCGCGGATATGTTCGACCGCGCCGATCTTGACCTGGGCGGGGAACAGGCGGCGCAGGGTTTCGCCCGGCACGTCGGCCTGGACGGTGAGGACGAAATTGGCGGCGCGCAGGATCGAGCGATCGACGATCGGGCCGACATGCACGCCGTGGCGGCGCTCCTGCAGGGGGATGGCGATGGCGTTCTGTTCGATCACCGCCGAGAGGGCGCGGCGCAGGTCGGCGACGACCGGGGTGAAGCTGCGTTGCAGATCGTCGTGGCGGTAGCCGGGATAGGTGTTGGGGCGGCGGGTGCCTTCGATGAAGGTGGCGAATTCGGCGGCCATTTCGACGAAGGCGGCGTAGAGGGTTTCGGGGTGGATCACCGCCGCGTTGGCCCAGTGCTGGAGCAGGGCCTGCCAGCGGTTGATCGCCTGGAGCAGCATGAAATCCTGCACCTCGGCGACGCCGCGTGTGCCCGGGGCGTTGAGCCGCGCGCCCAGTGCCTCGCCGCGCTGGTGGATCATGCCGGAGAATTCGGTGATCAGCCCGGCGAGCGGGGCGGCGGCGTGGCAGGCCAGAGCGGGCGGAATCCAGCGGTCGTCCAGCGTGATGCGCTTGTCCGCCGAGACCTCGATGATGCGGGCGACCGGGAGGCAGAGGAAGCCCGCGCGGTCTTCGGAATCGAGCATGTAGCGCAGGCGGAGGCGGCCAATCAGGACTTCCGCCGGTTCGGGCGAGGCGGAATGGGTGTCGTAGGCTTCGAACCGCGCCGCGTTGTAGCGGCCTTCGGTACTGCCGTCCGACGCGGCGATTTCCGGCGCGCCGGGCTGGCGGATCGGCAGAGCGAGATGCACCAGCATGCTGCGGGTGGCTTCCGGCACGTCGAACGGGGCGGGGTGGTCGGCTTCGCCGGGCAGGGCGAAGGGGGTGCCGTCCTCGAACACGCCGGCGGCTTCGGCGAGGGCGAAGCGGCCGGTGCCGAGCAGGTCGCGGTTGATCGTTGCGTGGGTGAAGCCCCACGGGTAGGGCACCAGCGCCGCGACCCGGCCACGCAGCATCGCGTCGAGCCAGCGATCCTGCTGCTGGAAATGCTGCGAGCGGAGGAACATGCCCTCCTGCCAGACGACCCGGTTGGTCCAACTCATCGCCGATCAGCCTTTTTTGGTGTTAGCGGCGATTGTGGCGGTGAGACCGTCGATACGCAAGGTCAACGTGTTGGTTTTATGAGACGCGATGGGGGCGAGCACGCGCCAATGGGCCTGGTTGATCGACTGGAACAGCACGACGATGCCGAGTTTCTGGGCGGCGGATGGCAGGGCGTGGTCGATTTTCACCGTCGCACCGGGGGAGACGATGACCTGGTCGGACGGGCCGGCGAGGTCGGTGCCGAGCAGGGTGGTGGCGTTGCCCATCAGGGAATAGGCGTCGGCGGCGTTGAATTTGCCGGAGGCGGCGAGCGGGTAGATCCGCACCGCGACCGGCTGGGCGGCGCCGTTCGGCCCGGGATTCTGGGTGGGGCCGCCGATGATGGTGAGGGCGAGCGTGGTCGGCTGTGGCGGGGGTGGCGCACCGCCGCACGCGGCGAGGAGCAGGGGAATGGCCAGACTGGCGAGGATTCGGCGTTTCATCGGTCTCGGGACTCCGCTTCGGACAGAGCGCGTTCGTAGGCGCGGGCGAATTCGCGGCCGAACACGCTGTCGAAATCATCAGCCAAGGCGAGGGTGATCGAGGCGTGCAGCGCCTCAAACGCATCGAAGGCGCGGGCCTTGCGCTGGGCCGGGATCAGGCTGCGCGCCTGTTCGGCCTCGCTGCGCAGGGCAGCGGGGTCGAGCCGTGCGAGCAGGGCGCGGACCGCGCTTTGCATTGCGCCCATCACGGCGATTTCGTGCAGGCGGATGTCGCGCAGGGCATCGCTGACCGCGGCACCGGCATCCATTTCGGTGCGGCGGCCGAGGCCGAGCAGGGCGGCCATGGCGTCGTCATCATCGGCGGAGAATTTGAGCGGGTTGTTGCCGCGCGCCCGGATCATGGTCTGTTCGATGCGGAATTCGCCCTTGATCGCGGCGCGGGCGATCATGGCCTGGCGCAGGCCGGCGACCATGGCGCGGAAGGCGAGGCCGGCGCGGCGCATGGTTTCGGCGGGATCGGCCGCATCGCCCGTCATGCCGGCGGCGGCGAGGAAGATGCCGAGCAGGGCGGTGTCGGGCGGCGGCACCGAAGGGGCGGCTGGCGCGACGGGGGCGACCGGCGGCGGGGACGCTGCGAGCGTCGGGGGAATCGGGGCTGGCTGCGGGGGGGGTGCGAAAGCCGCTGGCGGGATTGGCGGGGCCGGGATTGGGGGTGCCGGGATTGGGGGGGATGGGATTTGAGCGGGGGCGATCGAGAGATCCCAGTCGTCGGGGAGGAGTTTCGGGGCCTGGGCGGGTGGGCGGAACGCATCGTGGTGCGCGGGCTGATGGTCCGGCACCGGGGCACCGAACAAAGGTTCCTCGGGGGCGAGCGGATCGAAATCGCCGGGCAGCGAGATCGAGTTGCCGCCGCCGAACCAGCTGTCTTCCGGGGCTGACGGCGGGGTGGCGGCGGGAGTGGCGAAGGGATCGTCGCCGAACGGGTCGTTGTAACCGCTGCGGGCGGGGGCGGCGGTGAAGCCGGTTTCGGCGGCGATCCGCGCCTCGATTTCATAGGCGCCGAGGCGGAGACGATCGCCATCGGTCAGGACGTGGACGGCGCCGGCACCGAGCGGGGCGGCATCGTTGTTGATGAAGGTGCCGTTGGTGCTGGTGTCGGCGATCTGCCACGCGCCGCCGCGCCAGGCGATGACGCAGTGGCGCTTTGACAGAACGCGGTCGGGGTCGGACAGGACCCAGTCGTTATCCGGGGCGCGGCCGATGCGGAATTCGCCGCCGGTGAGGCGGCGGGTTTCGGGCGGGGCGGCGTCGGGGCAGCGGAGGACGCTGAGGGTGAGGGTCACGATGGTTCCTCGGGGGCGAGGCGGCCGGCGCCGCCCTGGGCGATGTCGCGCGCGGCGCCGAGATAGCGTTCGAGGCGCATCAGGCGGTGGGCGGGGTCGCCGCGCACCGAGGCGAGGGTGACCGCGCCCGCGACCGCGACGCCGGTGAGGTGCGGGGCGGGGGGATTGGCGGGCATGGTTTCGGGCGCGATGCTCGGGCCGGACCAGAAGGCCCCGACCGCGGCCCAGGCTTCCGGGGTCTGGAACCCGACCTGTTCGGCGAGGGCCATGGCGGCGTAACGATCGGCCTCGGTCTGGGTGCGCACCCAGGTTTCGGCGGCTTCGCGGGCTTTGCGGTCGGGTTCGGCGAGGGTGGCGGGGGTGCTGGACTGGGCGCACATGCAGGCCCACCAGACCGCTTCGCGCTTCGGCAAAGCGTGGGCGAAGCAGCGCGCGGCCTCGACGAGGAAGCCGCTGCCGGCGAGGACGGCGATCAGTTGCGGGACCGTGGTGGCATCGGCGATGGCGCTGCGGGCTTCGGGGCCGAGCGTGGCGCGGGCGACGACGGTATCGCGGTCGGCGGCACGGAGTTTGTCCATCGATGCGGCGTCCATGTCAGTTCACCTTGATGATCGGGGCGTTCTGGATCATCAGCGAGCCGGCCTTGTGCTGGGCGATGGTGCCGTTGGTCTGGAGCAGGGACTCGGCTTCCACCTTGATCATGACCGATTTGAGGGTGATGCTGGATTGGTCCATCACGATGGTGCTCTGGCCGACTTTCAGGGTGATCGAGGTGTCGGATTCATAGAGGACGGCCTTGGTGACCTTGACCGTCTGGGTGCCCTGGACCGTGATCGCTTCGTCTTTCTTGACGGTGACGGTGCGGTTGGCATCGACCGTCATGGTCTGGTCGTTCTCAACCTCGATGACGTGGTCTTTCTGGGCGTGGAAGAGCATGACTTCCGAGCCCATCGTGTCGTCGAACGAGATTTCGTTGTAATCGGCGGCACCGCCGCCTTTGGTGGAGCGGGAGCGAAAGCCGCTCTTGTTTTTCTCTGCGGCGGGGAAGATCGGCGTGTTGGTGGAATTGTAGAGGGCGCCGACCGCGACCGGGCGGTCGATATCGCCTTCGAGAAAGGTGACCGCGACTTCCTGGCCGATGCGCGGGATGAACTGGGCCCCCCAGCCGCCGCCGGACCAGGGCTGGACGACGCGGAGCCAGAAACTGCCCGAGGGGGTGGTTTCGTTGCGATGGTCCCACGGGAACTGGACTTTGATGCGGCCGAGATCGTCGGTGTAGATTTCCTCGCCGGGCGGGCCGATCACGGTGGCGGAGTAGAAGCCGGCCATGGCGGGCTTGGGCAGGGGCATCGGCTGCCACGGGGTTTTGGCCTTGATCGCGGTGAGGGAGACGTTGATGCCGGGGTCGCGCGAGCCGGTCATGGTGCCGCCGTGATCGGCGAGGGCGATGGCGACCGAGGTGAGAATGTATTCGGTGGCTCCGCCATCGGCGGTGGGATCGCCGGTGAGGGTGATCATGCCGCCGGTGTAGAGATCGGGGATGGTGGCGCTGCCGGTGAAGGCGCGGGCGCGGACCTCGTGGGCCTGCATGTGGCGTTTGGCGATTTTCGAGGCGGTGCCGGGGTCGGGCGCGAAGGTCGGCCAATGGTAGTGCGAGCGGGCTGCGATGCCGTTCGCGGTCATGACCGTGGGTTCGTCGCCCTTGATTTTGGTGGCGGCGGTGGTGGGGTTGTAATCGCCCATGTCCGACGTGCCGATGGTGGTGGCGTCGGCGCGCTGCCAGGAGTGGATGCCGGCTTCGATCCCGCTCTGGGAGGAGAACATCACCGGGGAGGCCGGGAGGGTTTTGAAGGCGGCGTTGGAATCGCCGATGACGAGCGTGTGGGCACCGTCGCTGTGTTCGAAGAAATAGAAGAGCCCGTCCTGGGCGAGGATGCGGTTGACGAAGCCGAGATAGGTTTCGTTGAACATGACAGTGTAGGGGCGGGTCGGCGGGGGGGCGGTGACCCGGTAGTCGACATCGGTGACGCCGAATTCCGGCAGGATCTTTTTCACGATATCGAGAGAGGAGAGGTTTTCGAAGAAGCGGCAGTCGCTGGTCTGCTCCAGGAAGTGGAGCTTGGGGACGATGACGAGTTCGTAATCCCAGTAGGATTGCGCGGCGAGCAGGGTGGAGCCGGTGGAGGTTGACGGCATCTGGGTGATGCTGAGCACGAGGCCGTTGAGATAACAGAGATGCGGGCCGCCTTGGGCGATGGTGATGGTGACGGGCTGGTGGAGGAGCTGGTCGACCTGGATGATGGAGAGGCCGGTGCGGAGAAAGACCGCATATTCAAAGGGCTGACTTAGGGTGGTGGCTCCGGTGAGCCCCACGATCTTGAAGGAATATAAGGGTAGAGGTGTTTGAATCTCCAAGAGATCAGTATGTACATCCATCAGACCATTGCTCCCAACCTTATCGTTGTCTTCTATCTTAACGAAGGACCGCGGGCTAGGTTATCAGACATCGTTTCGCTCCTAAGAATGACGGTCTGAACAAAAATTTAGCAACAATAGTGCCTGCGGGCGTCATGGGCGGCGAGGTGGCTCCCACTCATCCGGTCGGGATGTGGGGTCGTACCATCTGACTATCCGAGAGACACGCAGCACCAGAAAAGGACACGGGGACAAGACTAACGCAAAAATTAGATCAACCGAAAGTCCAAACTCATTCGGGAAAGAATCATATGTAATAACACCTAGCCAAAAAGCTGAGCTGTGAAATTCGAGCCGATCTTTTAATTACTGCTCGCCCTTGCAGGCGGCTCCCATTCATCAGGCTGTGAGGAGGGATCAAACCATCGGACATTCCGTATTGTCCAAATAAGCAGAAAAGGGGACGGCAGAAGCGCAAATGACAAATAGAACGACCAATCGGGACCGATACTTCCCACGCTAGCTTCATAACTAACAACATTAAAATAAACAAGACCGAAATAAAAAAACGTCAAAAAATAATTTAAAATCAATAAATAGCTGACCCACCTAAATATTTTTACCGCATAAAGATAGCCTGACTGAAAAAAAAATCCAGAAAGTATAACAACAGGAAATAGAGTCGCTCTTATAATGAGTGAGTTGCCAGATAAGAAAAAATCCGTTCCACCGAAATAAGACAATAATATAGAAAACGTAAGAATAAACGGTACACCAAGCAAAACAGCATAACCAAATCCGACTCCTATTGCCGCCTTCGCGGGAAAACCAGCAGGTCTATTCAACGGATTTGATGGATATTCCAGTTTTTGCTCTAAATCATTACAGACGGGATCTCCTGGCTTGAATATTCCCGGCGGACGTGGCAATTTGGGTCCAAAATCTGGTACATGCCCGGGATCCTTGTTTGTCATAACTTCCTCGAATATTATAATTAAGTTAGGGGAGCACCAACAGGAAAAGTAATAGCGCTATGGACAACAGCGTGATTTTTATTCAACTCATTTCGCAAGTCTTTCGTATGTAGCCTGCATACATTACTTTTATCATAGTAATCATAAATATTTTTAGTTACTATAGCACCAGAAAATAGCTCGCCAACATAAGTTGATCCATCCCTAGCGAGTTTTACTCTAAACTCTCTTTTCATTGTCTCGAGCTTTTCTAGAGCTTGTCCAAGTTTTTCATTAAATTCAATTTGCTGCTTGGCAAATAACTGCTGTCGAGCAGATAATTCACGCATTGTCAGAGCCCGACGCACTTTTATAGGATCATCTCCGTAACGAGCTTGCATTTCTTCAAGTTTTTGAGCATAATCTATGCTTGTTGCACCAGCTTCTTCTGTTTTAACTGCCAACTCATCTGCTAATTTAGCCGCTCTAGGAATGGCAGTTTTAGCTAAATCTCGACTTTCTTCTACAAATTTTGGACTATTAAACACCAAGTCGCCCAACATGAGCAAGACACCCGCAGCTTCGGTGACGTGATGGAGACTAGAATCATCAAATGTTGACCGCCCCGCATCGTTATCTGTAAGATCATAAACAAGCAGTGTGCCATCATCGACTGCTAGTATAAGCGATCCTACAGCGGCCGCTCCCACGAGAACAATTGGTGCTGTTGTGGCGGCCGCACCAAAGAAGACAGCAGCGCCAATAACGACGCCTGCTACATCGAACGTTACCGATAACAAATCCAGCGCCGTTTCCGGAAGGACATGACCGCTTTGAGGATTTCCAAATTGTGGACCGAACCGAGCGGCCGCGTAGGGATTCTCGTATCTAGGTCCCGCCGTATGATTGGAAGCCTGTCTTTTTTCCAATATTTGTTTCGCTGCATCTTCCAATATCTTATGTCGAGGAATGCGAGCAGACCGGGATCGTGTTTCCGGAATGAGGAGCGGATTGATCGGTCCATACGACTGATAGACAATCGACTTACTGAAATTTTCGCTGTCGGGGCTTCCGACAAACAGACTTTTGGCGCCGAGCTGATCCGCGTATATTCCACCAATATCTGGCCCAACCGCCTGCATTCCAAAAGATGATATTCGAACCGCAGCTTGGCTCGCATCAACAAAAGGGCGGAACGACATCGGCAGAGAAGGTTTCTTTACCCGGGACAAAATTTAAAATCCTTGTGATGCACCCATAGCGTTCCTGAAGCCATCTGATGATATGTGTGAGGGAGATAACCATAGTTTTTAAGAAATTGAAATGTGACCCCTCGTAAAAAATCAATATTCTCAAACTCGTTAACGCCGCTTCATATTTTAGCCAGAATGCGTTATTACTCTGTTAACACATCGGGAGTGACGAGGCGGATGGGACGGCGGCGGTTGGGTTTGCTGGGCCGGGCGGTGGGCTTGATCGCTCTGGGGGGTGCGGGCGGCGGGGTTGCCTATGGGCAGACGGCGGTGCCGCCGTCCTTGCTGGGGCAGGTGCCGCAGGCGTCGCCCTTGCCTCATATTCTGCCCAAGGCACCCCCGAACCTCGGGCAGTCGCTGCCGAATTTCAAGCCGCTGGGGGTCGAGGGCGCGGTGCCTCATGCGGCGGTGCCGGTGCGCTCGGCTTCGGTGATCGGGGCGACGGTGTTTCCCGCCTCGGTGCTCGACCGTACGATCGGGCCGCTCACCGGGCCTGCGGTGCCGCTGGCCCGCGTGGAGGCGGCGCGGCTGCGGCTGGTGTCACTTTACCGTGACCACGGGTTCGTGCTGACGGCGGTTTCCGCCGAGATCAATGCCGCCGGGGATCTGCGGTTCATCGTCACCGAGGGGCATATCGTCACCGTCAAACTCTCGCGCAATATCGGGCCGGTCGGCTCGCTGGTGCTGAAATTCCTCGATCATCTGACCCATGAGCGCCCGGTGCGCGAAGCCTCGCTGGAGCATTGGCTGCTGCTGGCCGAGGAGATTCCAGGGGTTTCGGTCGAGGCGGTGCTGGAGCGCAACGATGCCGCCCCCGGCGCGCTGACCCTGGTGGCGCAGGTGCGCCATCAGCTGGTGTCCGGGTTGCTGACCGCCGATAATCGCGGGTTTTCCGAGACCGGGCCGGCCGAAGGGCTCGCGGTTGCCGATGTCAACAGCGTGACGGCGCTCGGCGATCAGACCCAGATTTCGCTGTTTCACACGTCGGGCAGCACCAATAATTTCGGCCAGGCGGCGGAGAGCTTTTATGTCGGCTCCAGCGGGCTGCGGATCGGGATCTATGCCGGGGCCGGGCGGGCGCAGCCGAGCGGGGTGCTGCGCGAGATCGGGTATCGCGCCTATCTCGAAGTATTCGGGGTCAATGCCAGCTATCCGCTGCTGCTGCGGCGGGGGAACACGCTGGAGGCGAAGCTGAGCCTCGATGGGACGCAGAATTTGATCGATACCGCATCGGGCCTCGGCGGCGGGGAGGCGGCGACATCGTCGGACTCGGTCAGGGCTCTGCGGTTCGAACTCAACGAGGCCTTCACCGACGATGCGCTCGGCGGGGATCGGGTGGCGTTGACCACCGCCTCGTTCCAGATTTCCAAGGGGCTTTCCATACTGGGGGCTTCGGCCAACGGGCGGATCAATGCCGGGCGGGTCGGCGAGAACCTCGATTTCATCAAGATCGATGCGGCGGTGGAGCGGACCCAGACCTTGTTCAGCCCGTGGGCGAACGCGACCGTTGCGCTGCAGGGTGCGTTCGGCGGCCAGTACACGCCGGATGTGCTGCCCTCCTCCGAGGAGTTCTATCTCGGTGGCAACCGGATCACCCAGGGCTATTATTCGGGACAGGTGACCGGGGACAAGGCGATTTATGCCAGTGCCGAGCTGCAATTGAACACGCCGGTGGTGCTGGCGGCGTTCGGGCGGCGGCTGGATCTGGGCACCCAGTTCTACGGGTTCTATGATTACGGCGAGAACTGGCAGAACGACAAACTCTCGCCGGGGGAGACGGCCAATAACTACCGGCTCGCCTCCGCCGGGATCGGCGCGCGGTTCCGGCTGACCTCCACGCTGGAATTCGACTTTGAGGCGGTGCATCGCTTCGTCACGCAGCTGCAACCGGCCGGCAGCGGGATTGCGCCTCTTTCCGGAACCGCGGTTTATTGGGGCGTGATCGCACGCTATTGATGGTGAACACATGACGACATCAGCGCCGATACTGCCCGATCGTGCCGCCAGCCGCCGCTTGTTGCTGGCCTCGACCGCGCTGAGTGCGGCGCTGCTGGTGAGTGGCACGGCGCGGGCCAACCCCCCCGCGCTACCCGGAAACACGACACCGCAGGGCGGGCAGGTGGTGGGCGGGCAGGCGAGCATCGCGCAGGCGCCCGGCAGCGTCACGATCCATCAGAGCAGTGCGCGCGCCGCGATCAACTGGCAGAGCTTCAATGTCGGTGCCGGGGCGAAGGTGTCGTTCGATCAGCCGAACGCCCAGGCGATCGCGCTCAACCGGGTGATTTCGAACAATCCCTCGATCATTGCCGGGCGGATCGACGCCAACGGGCAGATCGTGCTGATGAACCAGTCGGGCGTGGTGTTCACCCCAGGGTCGCAGGTGAATGCCGAGAGCCTGGTGGTGAGCACCGCCGGGATTTCGGCGAAGAACTTCATGGCCGGGAAGATGCTGTTCGATGCGCCGCCGAAGCCGGGGGCGCGGATCGTCAACGACGGCACGATCACGATGAAGCAGGCCGGGCTCGCCGCGTTCGTGGCGCCGCAGGTGGTCAATCGCGGCACGATCACCGCGACGCTGGGGCATGTGATCCTGGCCGGGGCCTCGACCTTCACCCTCGATATTTCGGGCGACGGGCTGGTTTCGATCGATGTCACGCAGGCGGTGCGCAAGGTCGATCTCGGCGGGCGGGTGGTCAATGCGCTGGTGACCAATCAGGGCGTGATCATCGCCAATGGCGGCACGGTGACGCTGACCGCGCAGGCAGTGGACGGGATCATTCAGACCCTGCTCGATGTGCGCGGCGTGGTGCAGGCCGACAGCGTCGGCCGGAGCAGAGGCGCGATCACGATCGAGGGGATCGGCGGGGATCTGCAGGTGGCGGGCAGCCTGCTCGCGCGCGGCACGCAGCCGGGCTCGGGCGGCGGGACCATCGCGGTCGATGCGAGCGGGGCGGTCAAGGTGGCGTCGACCGCGCTGATCGATGCCTCGGGTAAGGCTGGCGGCGGGGTGGTGGCGCTGGGGACCGATGCGGCGCGGGCCGTGGCGGGGCCGGCCGATACCACGGCACCGAAGGCGAAAAGCGTCAGCATCGCCGCGGGCGCGCATGTGAGCGCGGATGCGGAAGTTTCGGGCCGCGGCGGGCGGATCACCGCGCTTTCGACCACGCGGACCACGCAGGATGGCGCGCTTTCGGCGCAGGGGATCGCGCAGGGCGGGACGATCGAGACCTCCAGCGACGGGGTGATTTCGCTTTCGGGCACCGAAACGGTGTTCGCCGCGCAGGGGGCGTCGGGGACGATCCTGCTCGATCCGGCGACGCTGGTGGTGAAATCGGGACATGCCAACGCGCAGGCAGGGACGACGACCACTGGCGGCGTCACCACGATCGGGACCGATTCCAGCACGACGTCCTATGTCGATCCGACGACTCTGAATTCATTGACCGGCACGATCATTCTCACCGCCTCGTCGCTGCTCTCGGTCGCCTCGGCGATCAGCATCACCGGTACCAACTCAGTCACGCTGGCCTCCGGCGGGGCGATGGTGATTTCGAGCGGGGTGAGTGTCGGCGGGTCACTGGAGATCGATGCGGCGGGGTCGCTGGTGATCGGCGGCCCCATCACTGGAACGAATATCGCGGTCCAGGATCCCGGGGCCGGCAACAATGTCGATATCGACGGGGTGATCAACGCCGGGACGTTGCTGGGGATGTTCGCGGGCGGTTCGATTGCCGAGGCGAATGGCGGCTATGTGGTGGCGCCAACGCTGACTTCGGCGGGCGGGACGGTTGGCGGGGATGTGCTGCTGAATGATGCGGCGCAGCTGTTCCTCGCGAACACGATCGGCACGATCACGAGTTTTGCGGCAGCGGGAACGCTGGCGGTGGATAATGCGCGTTCGACGCTTGCGCTCGGGTCGGTGAATGTCGGGGCGGCAACGCTGACTGCCGGGGATATCACGTTCGCCGGGCCGGTTTCGGTGACCGGTGAGCTCGATCTGACCGCCCATGCAGGCGTGCTAGACGGGACGATTTCACAGCTGTCTGCCGGGCCGATCACGGCGGGCACTCTGGCGTTGAGCGCGGCGAACACGGCGCTGCTCGACGGGGCGGTCAATACCATTGCGAGACTCGGGACCGTGAGCACCGGCGGATCGTTCGCACTGGATGACGGGGGCTCGTCGCTGACCATCGCAGGGGCGTTGAGTGCGACCGGCGCTTCGATCGCGGCGGCGGGGCTGACGATTGCGGCACCGGTGTCGGTGGGGACGACAGGGTTCCTCGGCGTTGGGGGCCCGCTGACCCTGACCAGCACGGCCGGAATCGATGAGACCGGCACGGGCAGTCTCGTTGCCGGAACGCTGTCCGGCAAGGACGGGACGGCTGCGGGCGATAACGTGTTGCTGACCGCGACGAATACGATCGATACGCTGGCCGGTTTCACCACGGGCGGCAGTATTTCGCTGAACGATGCCGGGACGCTGCTCGATGTGACCGGCGGGTTGGATGCAGGGTCCGCGACGCTGACGGGCGATGGGATCGAGATCAACGCGCCGGTTTCGGTATCAGGCGTGCTGGCGCTCGGCAGCACTGCCGGGATCACCGCGACGGGCGGCGGCATCACGGCGGGGATTCTGACCAGCGATGGCGGGACGATCGGCGGCGATGTCGTGCTGCTCGGTACCAATGATGTCGGAACCCTCGGCGCGTTCGCCGATACGGGTACGTTTCAGCTCGACAACGGCGCCAGTGCGCTGACCCTCGCCGGGCCGTTCAGCGCGACGGTCGCGACGATCGCGGCCGGGGCGATCGGGATTACCGGGCTCGCTTCGGTCGCCAGTTCGCTGGTCGTGACCGGCACTTCGCTGATGGAAAGCGGAACCGGTGCGGTGGATGCCGGCCTGCTATCGACCGGCGATGGCAGTATCGGCGGGGCAGTGGCTCTCGGCGGTGCCAATACGATCGGCACGATCGGGGGGCTCAGTGCGACCGGCGGATTGCTGGTGGATGATACCGAAGCGCTGGTCGTGGCCGGGCCGGTGCAGGCCGGCGGGATCGATCTGATCGATGCGCAGGGATTGACGCTGGCCGGTTCGCTTACAGTGGGGTCGGGGCAGGCGATCGGGCTGGTGGCCACTACGATGGTGGATGACGGGGCGGCGCTGAGTGCCTCCCGCGGAACCATTGCGCTCGCGCCGTTCACGCCGGGGACGCCGCTCGATTTCGGCGGGACCACGGCGGGCGATCTGGCGATTGCGCCGAGTTTTGCCAGCGCGATCGCGGGGTCCGGTGCGCAGGACGTGATTTTGGGACAGGTGGTGCTGCCGGGCATGACCTATGCCGCCGATACCGTGCTGACCGAAGGGTCGCTGGCGAGTTTTGGCAGCAATCTGGTGGTCGATGGTCTCGCGACCATTACCAATTCGGCCGATCTGCAGGCGAATGCGCTGACCCTGGCGGGGGGCAGCATCGTCAATGACGGTACCCTCGATGCCGCCGCTCTGGCACTGAGCGGGACCGGTTTCAACGGCACCGGGCCGGTGATCGCCGCGACGCTGGCGGGCAGTTTCAGCAATGGCGCGGTGTTCGACAGCGGGCACGACGCGATCGGGCTGGTGAGCGGGCTGACCGCTGCGGGTGGCAATCTGCTTCTGGTCGATGGTGTAACCCCGACGATCGGCGGCGGCATCGTGGTGACGGCGGGAGGGGACCTGACCGTGGCGGCACCGGCGATTGCGCTCGGCGCGGGGGGATCGTTCGTGGCGCCGCAGGGGATCGTGACGTTCGAGCCGCTGGTGGCAGGGACGCCGATCGCGGTCGGGGGCGATGCCGCGGGGACGTTCGATGTCGGCAGCGGCCTGCTCGGGGCGATCGCGCCGGGTGCCGCGACGCTGGTGATCGGCAATACGCTGTCCGGCCCGCTCACGGTGACCCAGGCGTTGAGCCTCGGGATCGGCGATATCGTGCTGCATGGCGACGGCATTGCGGTGGATGAGGCGGTTTCGGTGGCCAATATCCTCGATCTGGAGAGCACCGGCTCGATCAGCCAGCAGGGGTTGATCACCGCGACCAGCCTGATCGGCATGGCGGGTGCCAATGCCGTGCTCGAAGGCAGCAACGTGATCGGCACGCTCGGCGCGTTCACCGACACGAAGGGGTTGCTGGTCCTGACGGTGGCCGGGTCGCTGACGGTGGACGGCCCGGTGACGGGTCCCACGATCCTGCTCAACGCCACGGATTTGACGATTCCGGGGGTGATCGATGCCGGATCGCTCGCGCTGAACGCCACGCTCGGCTCGGTCATCGGTGACGGGACGATTACGGCGACCAGCCTGACCGGCACCGCACTCGGGATGACGCTGGGCGGCCCCAACGACATCGGCACGCTCGGTGCGCTTACGGTCACCGATGCGGCCTTCCTGAATGACGATGCGCCCCTGACCATTGCCGGTCCGGTGACGGTGGCGACGCTGGGGCTGGGGGATACCGGGTCGATCGGGGAGACCGGGTCGATCACTGCGACGACGCTGGTCAGTCTCGGGACGATCGGCGGCAATGTCGTGCTGGATGGCGTCAATACCATCGCGACACTGGGGGATTTCAGCGCGGCGGGCAATGTGACGCTCGACGATGCGGCGGCGCTCGCGGTGACCGGCACGCTGGGGGCGGCGAATGCCGCGCTCGCGGCGACCAGCCTTGCCATTGGCGGGAGCATCGCGACCGGGTCGCTCGCGCTGACCAGCAATACCGATATCACCGAAAGCGGCGGGATCACCGCGACCGATCTTGCCGCCATCGCACCGGGGTCGCTCGCCCTGCTCGGGCAGAATACGATCGGGACGCTCGGGGCGGTGAGCGTGACCGGCGATGCGACGATCGATGACGGGATCGGGCTTGCGCTCGGCGGACCGTTCAGCGCCGCCAATGCCACATTCGTGGCGCCGGGGCTTGCGGTGAACGGCAGTGTCGCGACCGGGTTGCTCTCGATCGCGACGACCGGCAGCCTCACCGGGCTGGGCGCGATCACGGCGGGAACGCTGGCCGGCAGCGCCGGGGCGCTGGTGGCACTCGATGGCGCGAATACGATTGCGACGCTGAGTAACTTCACCGAGACCGGCGATTTCGGGTTGAACGATACCTCGCCGCTGGTGATCGCCGGGCTGCTCGACGTGCCGGGGGTTGCAAGCTTCGGCGATGACGGAAACATCACCGAGCCGGGCAGCATCGTGGCGGGCACGCTCGCGAGTATCGGGACGATCGGCGGGACCGCGAGCTTTACCGGCAGCAACACGATCGGCGCGGTCGGGGATTTCGCGGCGCAGGGCGGGTTCAATCTCGCCGATAGCGGCACTTTCGGCATCGCGGGGACACTGGCGGCGGCTTCGGTGAGTCTGACGACGCCGGGCAGCATCGGCGAGACCGGGGTGATCGAAACGGGTCTGTTCAACGGCGATGCGGCGGGCATGGCGCTGGACCAAGGCAACAGCATCGGCACGCTGGGTGTGGTCAGTGTCGCCACTGCGCTGCTGCTCAATGACGATGCGCCCCTGACCATTGCCGGTCCCGTGACGGTGGCGACGCTGGGGTTGGGCGATACCGGGTCGATCGGGGAGACCGGGTCGATCAACGCGACGACGCTGGTCAGTCTCGGGACGATCGGCGGCAATGTCGTGCTGGATGGCGTCAATACCATCGCGACGCTGGGGGATTTCAGCGCGGCGGGCAATGTGACGCTCGACGATGCGGC
>Ga0315298_1003607_pt1 | contig 24354 bp, 20 predicted proteins | sample WHS_1_MG_FD_203077 | JGI IMG/M metagenome (GOLD analysis project Ga0315298, IMG submission 203077) | Extremophilic microbial mat communities from Washburn Hot Springs, YNP, Wyoming, USA - WHS_1_MG | ecosystem: Environmental > Aquatic > Thermal springs > Hot (42-90C) | place: USA: Wyoming...
TAGTGTGCCACTGCTTGGCGTAAGCCAAGCAGTGCCGCCAGGGCCGTTTAGGCACTGCTTCTGGCGAAGCAGTGGCACACCGCAGCGTGGGGCTAGTGTGCCACTGCTTGGCGTAGGCCAAGCAGTGCCGCCAGGGCCATTTAGGCACTGCTTCTGGCGAAGCAGTGGCACACCGCAGCGTGGCTAGTGTGCCACTGCTTGGCGTAAGCCAAGCAGTGCCGCCAGGGCCATTTAGGCACTGCTTCTGGCGAAGCAGTGGCACACGGGCCCACGGGCGAGGCCAGCGGTCACCCCTTACGCCGAAACAGGCGCTGGAAAAAGCTCGGTTTAGCGCCCAGCACCCGAGCGATCTCGCGGCAGACGGGAAAAGCGTCGGCCTGCTCCAAGGCCCGTTGGGCGGCGGTCTTTCCTTGGCGATCGGTGGCCGAACGGTCCGCCCCCGCCTCCAGCAGAACCTGTACCACCGCCACCGCACCGGGATTACCTGCCGTGGCCGCATGCAAGGGGGTCTCGCGATTGTCGTTTCGGGCGTTGACCTCGGCCCCGGAGGCCAGAAGAATCCGCGCCACCTCGGCCGCACCCCAGTACGCCGCCGCATGCAGCGGCGTACAGCCCGTGGCGTCTTTGGCGTTGACGTCGGCCCCGGCCTTGACCAGGGTTTCAGCAATATCGCGATGATTCCCTTCGGCACACAGGTGCAGCGGGGTGGCCCCCTGGTCAGGATCGCGAGCGTCGGGGTTGGCCCCATACGAAAGCAAGAACTTCACGTTCTCCAGCCGACCCCGCTGGGCTGCAATGTGTAGGAGCGTATGGCGCACCGGCCGGCCCCCCGCCCTGCCCACCACGATCAACGTGTTGACCCCAAAACCCCGGTCAATGTATTGCTTGATCGTGGTGGGATCGGCCGCCTGAAGCACGCGATAATCGGCGTCGCTGAGGATCATGCCAAGTCCCCCGGGGCATTTCACCTTAGCACCCTGGCCCGGCGCACGCAAGGCCACGGCCGTGGCCTGGCGCGGGTGGGTCGTGTGGGTTGAGGCCCATGCGGCGTGGGCTGGGTGCGGCGTGTCAAGCCCCGCAAGCCCGAAACGGATACGACCATGCACGCCCGTTACTGGGGCCGTCGTGGCTTGCAAAACCGGCCGACAAGTCGCGACGCTACGGGTTGTGCGGCAAACCCATGGTGTGGTGGGGAGGCATTCCAACATTCCGAGCGGCCGGCCTGACACCGAGTTGGCTAGTGGGGTATGATTGCTCAAAAGCCGTTGCCGCGCTAGGGCCGCTCGGCTCACCCCCCCCGCCCGAAGGGTGTTCCTTTCCACTGGGTTTATCACGTCCACAGGTCCCGCCGTGAAATTGCTTCAAACCCTCAACAACCTTATCGGGGCCCTCGTATCGCTTGCCGTGCTGGCGTTTCTGGCCGTGGCTGCCTGGTTCGGGTACGAAACGTTTTATGCCCGGCAGTCGCTCCAGCGGGACCTGCTGGCCAAAGAACAGGAAATCCAACGCCTGGGCAAAGAACTGGAGGCCAAACAGCGGGAGATCGCCCGGTTGGAAACGGCCGTTCGCTTATTGAAGGTGGACCATCGGGTGGCCTACCTCGAAGTGCTCAAGCAGCAGGGGGCCGAAAAGGCAGGGGACCTGCAAACGACCCTCCGCTTCACCGAGGTGGACCAGCAAGGCAACCCATTGCAGCAGAAAGAGTTCACCATCCATGGCGACATGGTGCACGTGGACGGGCTGGTGGTGAAGTTCGACGATCGGAGCATCGAGGAGGCAGACCCCCTGCGATCCACGTCGCTTTTCCTGTTCAAACGCGTGTATGGCGATAAGCAGAAGCCTGAGGAGGGGTTTTCGATCGACCGGCAGGGGGCTCAGCCGGCCGCGTATGCCACCGGACGCCCCATGTCGGACTTCGAACGCGAAATATGGGACAAGTTCTGGGAGTACGCCAACGACGCCGAAAAGCAGGCCAAGGCGGGCATCCGGGCAGCGCACGGCCAGGGCGTATATCAAAAGGTGGTGCCGGGCAAGCGGTACCGCCTTCAACTCCGTGCATCGGATGGGTTGTCGTTGGTGCCGGAAGAGGCCCCTAAACCCGCTGGTCCGGCGTTCTGAGTGCCTCTCATTGCACAGCTTCGCGCAGCAGTCCGCGGCCCTTCTGCCCAAGGCACGGACCCCGGCACACATTCCACCGCAGTCGCCACCGGTGCGAAGCCTTAGCGCCGTGTTGCCTTAAGGCACTCCTCGGGCGTGATCAGCCCGTCGTTGTCCAAATCGAGCTGCGAGAACTCGCGGACCTCTTTTTCGGTCCACTGCGAAGAGAACTCGGCCATACTGATCTGGCCATCCTCGTTGGCGTCCTTTCGGGCAAACCAATCGGGCAACCCGGGCGGCAATCGCTCGATGGCCGACAGAAAGCGAGACGAACTCCGTGGCGCGGCTATGGCCGTCGCAGACGCCGTACCACTGGCAGGCGAGGTGGAACCCTGGCCCGAGGATGCCGAAGAAGAGCCAGAACTGCTGGAGCGGCCGTCGCGCCGGGCGCCAAAATCGGCCAGCTTGAGCGTCAGTTCGTCCAGCGTAACGATCCCGTCCCCATTGCGATCCGCGTCGCGGAGCGAGCTGCTCATTTGGCTCCATTCTTCGCGCTCCAATTGGCCGTTGCCGTTCTTATCGTACTGGCGAAGGAGGCTTTCGGCATAGCGGCGCAGCCGGGGATCGGGACCTAATGGACTGGGCGGAGGGTTGCCCGCGGGCGGCGCTGGGGATGCCGCCGGAGGATTGCTCGGGGTGGACGCAGGGCCAGAGGGCGGCGAGCCGCCAGGCGCGGTCCCGCCAGGGGGGCTGCCAGAAGGTGCCGATGGCGCCCCAGGGGACGCCGCAGGGGGACCAAACCCCGGAACTGGTGCAAGTTTTACCTCCACACCAAAACCGGGAACGGTGGACTTGGGGGCCTCTTGCCCGGCCGGCTTGGAACGGTCATCCGATCGCCGCTCCGAGCGATCCCGAGGCGGACCACCGGGAAACCCCGGGCCGCCGGGAAACCCCGAGCCACCCGGAAACATCATGGGCCCCCCTGGGAATCCCCCCGGTGCGAAGCCCGGTCCACCGGGAAACCCGGGGCCCCCAGGGAAACCCGGGCCGCCCGGAAAGCCTGGACCGGGAAATCCGGGCGGCCCCATAAACCCCGGGCCGCCGCGTTGCGAGGCCGCCTGGGCCATGCGCCGCTGAAGCGCTTCGCGAAACATGTTGACCGGGATAGGCCGCGAAGGGTCGAGGCCCGCGTCCCGGGCCATACGCTCAAAGAACTCTTTGCGCCGCCCCTCCATTTCATTGGGAGAAATCGTTCCGTCGCCGTTGGCATCGAAGCGGCGGAGGAGGAAATCGAAGCGGTCGGCCCCGCCGGGCGCCCCGGGCATTCCGGGGGGAGCGAATGTCGGCCGGCCTTCTCGCCCTTCCCGGCCGTCACGTCGATCGAACCGGCCACGATCTTGACCCACTGCCGAAAGGGCAGCATACCAAAGAGTTACAGCGAAAACCACAATCGGCAAAAAGGGTCGCATGGCGTAATCTCCCTCGGCAACGTGGCGATGCCAAGTTGCATCGGCGACCGAAGCCGCCCGCCCCGACTCAAGCAGCGCAAGCAATGGCCTGTTGCAGTGCCCTTCCAACGTCTATTGTAGTCACGAGCGCAAAAACTCGGATATGGCGAGCTTTTGGCCGGACGGGGAAGCGAAACCTACTAACGGTGGGTTCCTAACAACCCATAGATCGGAGGAACTTTTCTTGACCTGCCGGGTTAATAAATCGCAGAGGAGCGTGGGCCGTCCACGACGGACTAACCCTATATAGGGGGTCACGTCGGGCGGAAGCCATGCTTGGCGAGGCGTACCACCGGGGGGTTGCCGCCGCCTTAGAGGGGCTCTCTGAATGGTCCAAGGCGGCGGGTGAGTGTCGCGCTCGCCGTAGTGGATATCGATCACCAAACCGCGATTATTGCCCTGTGGGGCTCTCCAATTGCGCGGCACAAGCCCTGAAAGGGGTAATGGACGTACACCCCCGTGTCGGCGTAAGGTGAAGGTTGAGGCCCACTGGGCTTTGTTCTTGGGAAGCACGCAGTGGAAGCGGGTGAAATCCTTTTGCGGAAAGGCCTGTTGAACCAACGGCAGTTGGAGCTGTCGCGCCGCGCCCAGACGGATGGGACGCGGCTGGATCAGGCGGCCGTGGGGCTCGGATTTTTGACGGAAGAGCAGGCCCTGCGGGCGCTGGGGGAGGAAGTGGGACTGGAGTATGTGGACCTTTCGGAGACCGAGATCGATCTGTCGCTGCTGAAAGACTTTCCGCCCCGCTTCATCCATCGCGAGGGTCTGTTTCCCATTCGCAAGCAGAACGGCACGCTGGTGGTAGCTACCAGCGACCCGTTCAACCTGTATCCGTTGGACGAACTGAGCCTGGCTACGGGCACCACGGTGCTGCCGGTACTGGCCAGCCGATCGGAAATCGCCCGGCTGACCAAGATGCACCTCGGGGTGGGTAGCGAGACGGTCGAGGGGCTGCTGGCTCAGGCTGACGATCGGGTCCAGCTTTTGGATCAGATCGAAAGCGACGGTTCCGAGCTTTCGGAAATGGCCCAGGAGCCGTCGGTCGTCCGGCTGGTCAACGAGATCTTGCTGGAGGCGATCGAGTCGCGGGCCAGCGACGTGCATATCGAGTCGCAGCAGTCGGGGCTGTGCATCCGCTACCGCATCGACGGCGTGCTGCATCCCCAGCCGGTCCCTCCGGAGATCAGCCGCTTCCAGGCCGCGATCATCAGCCGGTTGAAGATCATGGCCCGGCTGAACATCGCCGAGCGCCGCCTGCCGCAGGACGGGCGGATCCAGTTGCGCGTGGCAGGACGCGAGGTGGACGTGCGGGTGTCGGTCATCCCCATGATCCACGGCGAAGGGATCGTCCTCCGCCTGCTGGACAAAGGGGCGATGGAGTTCTCGCTGAGCAAGCTGGGCATGGAGCCGGACTTGTACGCCAAATTCCGCGAACTCATCAGCCTGCCGCACGGCATCATTCTGGTCACTGGCCCTACGGGTTCTGGCAAGACTACCACGTTGTATAGCGCCTTGCTGGAGATCCGCAGCCCGGAGACGAAGATCATCACCACCGAGGACCCGGTGGAGTACCAGCTCGAAGGCATCAACCAGATCCAAGTGCATCCCAAAATCGGGCTGACGTTCGCCAACTCGCTGCGGAGCATTCTCCGCCACGACCCGGACATCATTCTGGTGGGCGAGATCCGCGATTTGGAGACGGCCGAGAACGCCATCCAGGCCTCGCTTACGGGCCACTTGGTGTTTAGCACGCTGCACACCAACGATGCGGCTGGGGCGTACACCCGATTGACCGACATGGGGGTGGAGCCGTTTTTGGTATCCAGCACGGTCGAAGGGGTGATGGCGCAGCGTCTGGTGCGGACGTTGTGCCCGCACTGCAAGGCCCCCTATCGGCCGAAGCCCGAGGAACTGCCGCGGGACTTCCCGCGCGAGGAACTGGCCCAGGCCACGCTCTACCGGCCGGTGGGTTGCCGCGAGTGCCGCCAGGTGGGGTACAAGGGCCGGGTGGGCATTTTCGAGTTGATGGTCACCAGCGAGCGTATCCGGCAGCTTGCCCATGAGCGTAACAGCGCCTGGGCGATCAAGCAGGCGGCCATCGAGGAAGGGATGCGGACTTTGCGGCAGGACGGCTGGCGCAAGGTGCTCGATGGGCGCACGACCATCGACGAGGTGGTGCGCATCACCAAGGCCGACGATTTCCGCTAAGCCATGGCCGAGTTCACCTACATCGCCCGGGATCAGAGCGGCCAGCGCGTCAGCGGGACCATCACGGCGGCGAATCGGCGTGAGGCGCTTGCGGCCATATCGGCCCGGTCGCTGTTTCCCGTCGAGGTGCGGGGCGACGCGCCGGTGTTGGAACCTAAGTCGGTGCGCCGGGTATCGGCGCAGGTGCTGGCCACCACTTTCGGGCAACTGGCCGATCTGCTGCGCAGCGGCGTGCCTTTGCTCCGCTCGCTGGAGGTGCTGGAGCGGCAGACTTCGCGGCCGGTGATGAAAGAGGTACTGGCCGAAGTGCGCCGCCAGGTGGAACAAGGGGCTTCGCTGGCAGAGGCGGCCGCCCGCTTCCCCCGCGTGTTCGGCGAGATGGCCGTCAGCATGATCCGCGCCGGGGAAGAAGGGGGGTTCCTCGAAGAGGCGTTAAGCCGCGTGGCCGAGTTCACCGAGGCCCAGGACGACCTGAAAAAGCGGACCGTCGGGGCTTTGGTCTATCCCGCGGTGCTGGCCTCGATCGGCACCACGGTGGTCGTGGTGTTGATGGTGTTTTTCGTGCCGCGGTTCGATGGGCTGTTCGCCAGCCTCCGGCAGCGGGGCGAGTTGCCCATGATGACCGAACTGGTACTGGCCGTCAGCCGCTCCATCCAGGGTTCGGGCCTGTGGGTGGCGGGCATCGGGTTGGTGGCGGCCTTGGTGCTGCGGCAATGGCTGGCCACCGAGAGCGGCCGATGGTGGCGCGACCAGACCAAGATCCGCCTGCCCCTGGTGGGGAGCATCTTTCTGAACCTGGCCGTGGCCCGTTTCTGCCGCGTGCTGGGCACCCTGTTGCACAACGGCGTCCCCATCCTCCGCTCGCTGGAGATTTCCAGCGAGGCCACGGGCAACCGCGTCTTGGGGGCAGCTATCAAGGAAGCGACCGAGAACATTTCGTCCGGCCAGCGGCTGGCCGGCCCCCTGGCGGCCTCCGGGCACTTTCCGCCCGCCGTGGTCGAAATGATCTCCGTCGCCGAAGAATCCAATACCTTGGAGAGCGTGCTTTTGAACATTGCCGACGGCCTGGAACGCCGCACCTGGCGCCTGCTGGACCTGTGCGTGCGCCTGCTGGAGCCGGTGATGCTGGTGCTGCTGGCGGGCGTTGTGCTGGTGCTGGTCATCGGCCTGTTAATGCCTGTGATCAAGATGAGTACCACCATCCGCTGAGCGGAGATCCGGGACCCGCCCGGGTGGATTCCGGCCGGTAACGCAGAAATGGCGGCCCAGACCGCCGACTGGCACAAGACAATTCGATTTCTTACGACAAGGAGTATCCCATGCCCAACCCAAGCCGAGTTCCGGCGCATCGCCGCGCCTTCACCTTGGTCGAGGTGCTGCTGGTGCTGGTGATTCTGGTGATCATCGCCTCGCTGGCGGTGACGGCTTACGCCCCAATGCAGAAACAGGCCAATATCGACGCCGCCCGCACCCAGATCCAGCTCTTCCGGCAGCCGCTGGAACTGTATCGCTTGCACATGGGCGATTACCCTCCTTCGCTAGAAGCCCTTTTGGCACCGCCGGCCGACTTGGGCGATCCCGGAGCGTGGCGCGGCCCGTACATGGAACGCTTGCCCCTGGACCCGTGGAGGCGGCCCTATCAGTATGTGTATCCCGGCAGGCACAACCAGGATAAGCCGGATATCTACTCGCTGGGCCCGGATGGCGTGGAAGGTAATGACGACATCGGCAACTGGGAAGAGTAGGGGCACGCAGCGGCCCTGATGTGTGTGGTGAAGGACACCCCGGCATGAGTGCGGCAACCCTTAGCGCGCGACAACTTGGCCGTTTAAGACCCGGCAGCCTGCGCCAGGGCTTCACGTTGCTGGAGGTTTTGCTGGTGTTGGCCCTGGCCGTGGCCGTCACCGCTGTCTCCCTGCCCGCACTGGGGCGCCCTTGGGCCAGCCAGCGACTCCGCAGCGCGGCCGATCTGATTCGGGCCGAATGGACGCGTGCCCGCTTCAAGGCCATTTCCACCGGCCAGACCGTCGTGTTCCGCTATACGCCGAACGGCTCGCGCTATTTGACCGAGGTTTGGGCTACCGACCCCTTTTCGGCCTGGGCCGGCGAGTTCGGCGTCTTCGAGGGAGACGACCTGGGCTTCCGCGCTCCCCGCGAAGAACGTGCGCTGCCCCAAGGCATTACGTTCGTCGGGGCGGAAGTGATGGCCGATACCCGCACCGAAGCCCTCGATGCCGAACTGGCATCGGCCAGCGCCGAATGGTCCGACGCGATTTACTTCTATCCGGACGGCACGGCCTCGACCGCCCGGTTGGTCCTCGCCAACGAGTATTCCGATTGGGTGGAACTGGCGCTTCGCGGCCTGACGGGGGTGATCACCACCAGCGACGTGCGTGCCCGGCAGGAGTAACGGGGAGGAACGCGATGTGAGCAGCGGCCGTAACAGCCTCGCCCGTAAGCGCATGCCAGCCGTGGTACGCCGTCCGGCAGGCGTCTGGCCCGGGGCGTGTTCTCCAAGGCGCCGTGGGGGCGCGGGGTTTTCGCTGCTGGAAGTCATGCTTGCGCTGGCCATTCTGGGCGGGGCCATCGTGGTCTTGGGCGAGGCAGGGCGTTTCGCCCTCGAAAACGCCCGAGTGGCTCGCGACCTGGCTACCGCGCAACTCCTCTGCGAAACCAAACTGGCCGAAATCGTCTGCGGAATGGAACTCCCCGATCCGGTCCAGGGGGCACTGCTGGCCCCGGGGACCTCGCCTGGGGCGCCCGCCTGGCTGTACTCCATCGAGACGGCCAGCATCGACCAGCAGGGGCTGCTGGCGGTGCAGGTTACGGTCAGCCAGGACCTGCCGCCGGAGAAACGGCCGATCGAGTGCACGCTGGTGCGGTGGATGATCGATCCGGAGGCGGAACTCCTGTGGGAGGAGGCCTCGACGACTTCGGAAGAGTCGGCCAGTAGCGGTTCCTCTTCGGGTTCGCCTTCCGCAGGATCTTCGACGGGGTCGCCATGAACGCTTCCTGCCTGGATCGACGAGCGGTGGTTTGGACCGTGCCACGGCTGGCGTCGCTCAGCCCCCGCGCTGCCGCAGGGCAAGCCAGGCGGAGCGATCGTGGAACCCGGCGGGGTATGCGCTCGGGCCGGGCTGGACGCCGGGGTTTCACCTTGCTCGAAGTGCTGTTGGCCTTGGGGCTGACCCTGGTGGTGCTGATGGCGGTGGGCATGGCCGTGGATTTCTTCATCCGGGGCATCGAAACCAGCCGCGCCGCCGTGGAAGAGGCGCAACTGGCCCGGGCCCTGCTTAGCCGCATCGCCGAGGACCTCCGCAGTGCGGTGCGTTACGACCCGATCAATGCCGAGCAACTGCTTTCAGGCGATACTTCGAGCCTATCCGGCAGTGGCTCGGGCGGATCCGGAGGCACGTACTCTACGCCTTCGTCTCTTCCCTCGCCCCCGAGCGGCAGCCCCTCCGCGGCACCGCCCAGCTCGCAGTCCACGGCCGACACCGGCAGCGTCGAATCGGGCGACACCTCCGCGGTCGATACGAACTCCACGACCCCCAGGGCCCTGCCCGGCCTTTATGGGACGAGGACCGAACTGCAAGTGGATGTCGCCCGGCTGCCGCGGCTGGATCAGTACAACTACGACTTGATGCCCGTGGGCGACTCGTTGGTGGTCGATCGGCTGAGCGACGTAAAAACGGTAACGTACTACGTGCTCGATGCGGCGGGGGGCGAGACGTCGCTGGGCCAGCCCCGCCGCGGCCTGGTGCGGGCCGAATTGGACCGCGCCGTCACCGCGTATGCAGCGGAGACGGGTTCGCTCGATCCGGCCCTGGAGTTCGAGCCGATCGCGCCCGAGGTGGCCGCCGTGGAGTTCGAGTACTTCGATGGCCAGCAGTGGTACGACACCTGGGATTCGCAGGAACAGCAAGGCCTGCCCACGGCCGTGCGCGTCACCCTGTACCTGTATCCGGTGGAATTGCGTCGCGGCGGCCTGGCATGGCTCGATGCCAACTCGCCTTACCTCAATAGCGACAACTTTGTGGCGTACAGCTTGTTGGTGCGGTTGCCGGGGTCGGAGCCGGCCACTGGCCAAGCCAGCTCCGCCGCCTCCGAGTCTTCCGCGAGCCAATCCGGTGCCGAGAGTAGCGGGGGCGGGTCGGGCGGCGGCTCGGCGGGTAGCGGTTCGGCCGGTGGCGCTGCCAGCACAGCTCCCAGCGGGGGGGCCGGCGGCGGTGGCACTGGCGGTGGCGGCGGTAGTGGCGGCTCCGGCGGCGGTCGCGGGGGGACCGGCACCTTCAATCCTTTCAGCGGCACCACCTCCGGTGGCGGATCGTTCGGAGGCAAATCGCGATGAACCGGTGTTACTGTCGCTGCCCTGCCGCGTCGCGCGGCCGCTTCCACCCCCGCGGAAGTACGCCACTGCTAGCGCGCCGCCGGCCAACGGCCGTTGCCAAGCCAAGGCGCTCGATTCCGGCAGCGGGCAAGCAGTGCGCGGCCTGCGTGCCGTCCCCACACCGTTTGAGGGCAGCCGCGTGCATCGTGAGTGGTTGCGGGCAAGGGCTCCACCGGCCGCGGTCAGCCAGCGGCGCCCTGCCGCTCCGCCAGGGCATGGTGCTTTTGGTGGTGCTGGTGGTCATTGCATTGCTGGCACTGGCTGCCCTGGGCTTCAGCGAATGGATGCTCTCGGAGCGCGAGGCGGCCGAATTGTCGCTGCGCCAGGTCCAGGCCCGCGCCTGCGCCGAATCGGGCCTGGAACTGGCCCGCGCATTCCTCAGCCAGGACCCGCAAACCCAGAACGAAGCGGGCGGGTGGTACGACAATCCCGAGCAGTTCCGCGGGGTGCTGGTCCGCGACGGGCTGTTGCCCCGCGACCGCGGCCGATTCAGCATCGTCGCCCCGCGCCAAGAAGATGGCCGGCCGAACGGCATCCGCTTCGGACTGGAAGATGAATCCGGCCGGCTGAATCTCAACACCCTCCTGCTGGCCGACCGGGTGCAGGAAGGCTCGGCGCGCCAGATTCTCCTGGGCCTGCCCGGGATGACCGAGGAAATTGCCGACGCCATTCTGGACTGGATCGATCCTGACCCCGAGCCCCGCGAATTCGGCGCCGAGGCCGAGTATTATGCCGCGCTCAATCCCCCGTATGCCCCCAAGAACGGCCCGCTGGAGACCATCGAGGAACTGCTTCTGGTCCGCGGCGTGACCCCGCAGTTGTTGTTCGGTGCCGACGCCAACCGCAACGGCATGATCGATAGCAACGAACCCGATCCCCAAACCTTGCTGGATGTGGACAATTCCGATGGCTCGATGAACTGCGGCTGGGCCGCTTATCTGACCCTCTGGAGCCTGGAGTCGAACCTCCGCCCCGACGGCACACCGCGCATCAACCTCAACCAGGACGACCTCGAAACCCTGTTCGAGCAAGTCAAAGAGGTGGCCGACGACAAAGTGGCTACCTACGTGGTTGCCTGGCGCCAGGCCAGTCAGAACGACACCAGCAACCAGCAGCCCACGACCGAGCTGGGCGAACTCGATTTCAGTCGGAAAAGCGCCCGCAAGTTCAGCACGGTCCTGGATTTGATTGGGGGGAAGGTACGGGTCCGTTTTAAGAACGAAAACGAGGATAAAGTCATCGAAAGTCCCTTCCCTAACGTCCCGGGACTGATGAACTCTTACTTGCCTCTCCTGATGGACAACATGACCACCCAGACCGCGCAGGTGCTGCCCGGGCGGATCAATATCAACCAGGCCCCCCGGGTGGTGCTGGCGGGCATACCGGGCATGACGCCGGAACTGGTGGATGAAATCATCGCCCAACGCGAAATGGACCCTGCCCAGGCCGAGAGCCATCGGAAATATGAGACCTGGCTGTTGTCCGAAGGGCTGGTAACGCTTGAAGAGATGAAGGCCCTGATGCCGTTCATCTGCGGGTCGGGGCGTGTTTACCGGGCTCAGGTGGTGGGGTATTTCGACCAGGAAGGGCCCGACGCCCGCTTCGAAGCGATTTTGGATGCTACCAAAACCCGGTGCCGCGTATTATTCTGGAGAGATATGACCCATCTGGGCCGGGGGTATCCCCGCGAGGTGCTGGGCGTGGGGTCCGGCGGCTGAAGGTTGATTTTCTGAGACCCAAGATATGGTTCGGCTGATCGGCCTGGAATGGAACGATACCGAGGCGCGGGTGGCGGTGGCCACCCGGCGGGGCCGGCGGGTCGCGCTGGAACATGCCTTTACCGTGTCGCTCCAACCCACCGAGCCGGGCCCGGAGGCCCCGCCCGTCGATGTGGGGCAGCGTCTGGCGGCGGCGCTGGCTGCACGCCGCGTGGGCAAGGCCGACGTGTTGGTGGCCGTGGGCCGAACCAACGTCGAACTCCGCCAACTGGCCCTGCCCCCCGCCCCCGACGAGGAACTGCCCGACATGGTCCGCTTCCAGGCCATGCGGGAATTCAATGCCTTGGGCGACGACTGGCCGCTGGACTTCCTCCCCATCGACGACGCGCCGGACCAGCCGCGCACCGTGCTGGCGGCCGCCATCGCCCCCGACCAGGTTGAGCAGATACGCGCCACCTGCCAGGGCGCGGGATTGCGGCTGCGGCGGCTGGTACTCCGACCATGTGCGGCTGCCTCGCTTTTGTGGCGACTCCAGGGCGAGGACCCGCTCCGGGTGCGGCTGCTGGTGGATCTTCTGGGCGACGAGACGGACCTGACGGTGGTCATCGACCGCAAGGTCATCTTCCTCCGCACCGCCCGCTTGCCCAGCGACCCGCTCACCGAGGCCGAAGGGGTGCAGGTGCTCTTCTCGGAGATCCGCCGCACCATGGCCGCCGTGCAGAACCAGCTCGGCGGCCGCCGCGTGGAGGCGGTGGTGCTTTGCGGCACCGGCGACCAGCACGCCGCCCTGGCAGCGACGATGGAAGAGCGCCTGGCCACCCCGGTGGAACTCTTCGATCCCTTTCAGGGGCTGGAGCTTCAGGGGGATGTGCGCAAGGCGTTGCCCGAGCATCCTGGCCGCTTCGCCCCCCTGTTGGGGATGCTATTGGACGAACTGGAGGGCGCTGCCCACGGTATCGACTTCCTGCATCCCCGCCGCCGGCCCCAGCCGCCCAGCCGCCAGCGTACCTATGCCGCGGGCGCCTTGGCCGTCCTCGTGCCCCTGGTGGCCTTGCTGGCGTACGGGCTCGTCCAATGGAACCGGCTGGGCGCCGAACGGGTCCGCCTGGAAAGCGACCTGAAGCTGTGGGACGCCCAACTTGCACAGGTCACCAAAGACGAAAAAGCACTCAAGGAGATCGAGGCTTGGAAAGCCGGCGATGTGGTTTGGCTGGACGAGCTGGACCGCATCTCGCAAAAAGCCCCCAGCGCCAAGGAGGTCATTCTCACACAGCTCGAGTTTTTGGCATTGCGCAGCGGGGGTGAGATTCGGATGGAGGGGGTGGCGGGCACCGTCGGCGCGATGAAGGCCATGGACGAAGCCCTGCGCGACGCGACCCATCGTGTCGTGCCCAAAGAGCGGGGCGAGGCTTCCAGCGCCAAGCCGCCGTACACGTTGCGGTTCGGCACCTCGATCGCAATCGTTTCGCCACCGCGACCCTCGGCAGCCGTGGCATCACGCCCGGCGAAGCGTGCCGCACCGGTGGTGTCGAGCGTGGAGGGCCGGCCATGACGCTCCAAAAGCGCGAAAAAGTGCTGGCTGCGGTCGTCGGTGCCCTGCTGCTGGTGGTGGCCGGCCGCATGGGTTTCCGTATCCTGTACAGCCCCCTCTCGATGCGCCAGGCCGAGGTGGAAGCGTTACAGCAGCGGATTGCCGAGCGCCAGAGCAAGGTCGCGGCGGCCATGGCCGCCCAGGCACGCCTGGCCGAATACCGCAAACGCTCGCTTCCTTCGGACCCGCAGGCCGCTCGCAGCCTCTACCAGAACTGGCTTTTGGAGCTCACGGATCGCCTGAAGCTCAAAGGCCGCAAGGTGGAGTCCAGCGACGGCCGCGTGGTCAAAGGCATTTACCACAATCTGCCCTTCACGGTTCGCGGCGAAGGAAGCCTGGACCAACTCGTCCAGTTCCTGTACGAGTTCTACTCGGCAGGGCACCTGCACCGCATCCGGCGCCTGTCGATCAAGCCCCAAGAAAAATCCTCCGATCTGGAATTGACCATCGTAATCGAGGCCTTGGCGCTTGCCGATGCCGATCGGCGCGACAAGCTGACGGCGCTGCCCGGCAACCGCCTGGCCCATTCGGACCTGAACGCTTACCGCAAAAGTATCGTGGAGCGGAATCTATTTGCCTCCTATCGGCCGGCCGCGATCACTCAGCGGCAGCCGCCTCGCGAAACGCCCAAACCGCCCGAGCCCATCGACCCCAGCAAGTTCGCTTACGTAACCGCAATCGTGCAGGTGGACGGCCAGCCGCAGGTTTGGGTCAAGGCCCGCACGAAAGACGAAAACTACCGCCTGCATGAAGGCCAGCGCCTGGAAATCGGCTCGTTCAAAGGGGTGATCTCGCGCATCGCCGACCGCCACGTGGAGATCGCTGTGGATGGCAAGTCGGACGGCAAGCCCTTAGTGGTGGCCCTGGGCGAACCGCTGCGCAAAACCGAGTAGGGCGGGCACCAGCCCGCTCGCCCGGAAGCCAGATCCTTCGAAGGGATGCACTCCGTTTCGCCCGTAATTCCACTGGCGCTCTACCGCTCGGCAAGCTGGGCCAACTCTTCGATACTCTTGACGGTGAAATTGAACTTGACCGTCAACCGGCTGCCGCTGTGGCTCACCTGCAGTCCCCGAAACAGCTCCACCAGTTTCTGCAGCATCGGGCGCGCGTGCGGCGGAGCGGTACCCACTTGGGCCGCCAGCTCTTGTTGGCCTTTATCGAAGTCGGCCTTGAGCTTGGCCGGCTGCTCGCTTCCCTTGAACTCCACGGCCACGGTGCCGCGGATCGACGAATCGACGTAGCCGGCCGCCGCTATCCAACGGAAATCAGCGTCTCTGGGGAGCGCTCCCATCATTCGCGCGCTCAAAGCGTCCTCCGGAAGACCCTCCGCAACTACGGCGAGAAAGTGATCGCCCGAGGGAATGTTTTTGAGCGCCTCGCGCAGTTCGGCGCTCAAAGGCGGGGCTTCGCTCCGCTGGTTGCGATCCAGGGCTTGCTTCAATTCGCTTTCCCGGTCGCTGAGACAATAGGTGCAACTGGCCAGCTTGGCGACGTAGCCGCCGCTGAACCGCACATACGAGGTCCCCGCATGGGACGAAATGGGAGGGGTATCGCCAGAGCCCGGAGGGGATTCAGCCGCGGTAAGCGTCGCGGCGATCGTTTCCAGCGACAGGTCGTCGCGGGTGCGCAACACCACGACGGAGGCCTGCGGCCCGCCCACGAACAAGGCGTCTTTAAGCGGCGTGATTCGGGCGCGCAGGTTGACCGGCTGCCTGGTTTTCGGAACAAGCCGCTCGAAGGCCTGCATCGCGGCACTTTGGCGAATCTTGTCGATGTTGACATAGCCCACCGCCTTGGCCTCGGGCGGCACACAAAACGCCGCCCAAGTGGGCAGACCATTGCCGGCCAGACCGGAACTGCCGGTGGCCTGCGAGACGCCGCCGCCCTGGAACGCCCGGGCCACCACCATGACTATGAACACCAGGGCCGCCACCGCGACGCCGGCACCCGCGCCGATCAAGGCCGGCCGTACCCACCGGCGCCGCCGGCGGCGATAGAGATAGGCGGGCGGGCCCAGCGGGACGCCAAGCGGCCCGGCTGCCGGTACCCCCATGCCCGGCTGCGCCCCAGCGCCCGGCGTGGCCGAAGGTCCGGGCATGGTGGGGCTACCGACGCCCGGTGTCCCGGGCGTCCCCAGTTCCGCTGCCAACAGGGCGTCCAACGGTCCAGCCACGGGTGCAACCCCAGGCGCAGATGCGTTCGGTGCAGGCCCGCCTGGGGCCCCCGCCGCCGCCACTCCCGCCTTGCCGGACGGAGGGACAGACGGCTCCTCCGGCTGCGCCAGCACCGGCAATACGAAGGTCTTTTTGCAAGCCGGGTTGGAACAGCGGGCTTTGCGGCCGGCAAGCTCCTGTTTGACTTCGTATTGCTTCCCGCAAAAAGGACAAGATACGTACATTACAGGCACCCTTCGCGAGAAAAGCCGCCACCTGACCCCACTGTAGGCACGGGGCGGCGTGCCGGTCAATCGCCCCCAGGCGAGCCGGGCCTGTCAAGGCCCGGAACATGGCCCTCATGGTTCGGGTTGGAGGAAACCCCGTCCGGTTACGACACAACGCGGTCCTCCGAGCACCGCTGGGCCTACCGTTCGATCAAGGTCACTACCTGGTCCGGAGCCACATTCTCGAAGACATCGGTCCCGCCGCCCACCCAGCGGACCTCGATTCGCTCGATGTGGTCTATAGTCCCGAGGCCGAAGTGGAGCCGCGTGCCCCAGTGACTTTGATAGCCACGGCCGCTATGGACCTCCTCGAGCCACCGCCGTTCGCCCGCCACCACGGTCACGTGGGCGCCGATGCCGTCGCGATTGGTTCGCGTGCCCAGCAGCCGCACGCCCAGCCAGTGATGTCCGCAGCCCGACTCGGCCAGCATGTTCCGGAGGATCGTAGGCGCCTCGCGCGAGTTGAGCACCACCACGTCGATATCGCCATCGTTATCCAGATCGTCGAGGGCAATACCCCGGCTCGCTTTGACCGGTGCCATGCCATCGCCCGCCTTGGCCGAGATGTCCATAAACCGCCCTCGGCCCGTGTTGCGCAACAACAGGTTGGGGCATTTGTAGGCCGTGCTGCGGTCCCGCAGCTCGATGTTGTCTTCGGTATGGCCGTTGGCGATGTACAGGTCCAGGTAGCCGTCGTTGTCGAAATCGACGAACCCCGCCCCCCAGTTCACGTAAGGCAGGCACTGGGCTCCGGCGTTGGTGACCGAAGTAACGTCCTGAAATACCCCGTCGCCGAAGTTCCGGAACAGCATAGGCAATTGCCCCTGATAATTCGTGGTGAAGAAGTCCAGCAGGCCGTCGTGATCGAAATCCGCCGCATCGACCCCCATGTTGGCCACCAGTTCGCCCTGCATGTTCATGGCCACTCCGGCGATGACGGCCACCTCCTCGAAACGCCCTCGGCCGTCGTTGCGGAAGAGAAAGTTCTCCATCACATCGTTGCAGATGAACACATCGGTATCGCCATCGTTATCGTAATCGGCGCAGGTCAGCCCCATGGATCGGCCCGCGTGGGCGGCAATGCCCGCAGGCCCACTGACATCGCTAAACATGCCGTCCCCGTTGTTGCGGTACAGCGTATCGGGAATGGGGCTGTAATCGCGGGGCGACGGGTACGAGGGGAACCCCCGTTCGGTCTTGGGCACGTGGGCGGCACAGTCCAGATGGATGTAGTTGCCCACATACAGGTCGGGCAGCCCATCGCGGTCAGCATCCAGAAAGGCCACCCCGGCGCCAATGATAGTTCCCCCGCTGCGGGCCACCCCGGCCTGGCGGGTTACGTCGGTAAAGGTGCCATCGCCGTTGTTGCGGAAAAGGAGGTTATCGCCGAAGTTGCTGAGATAGATGTCCGGATCGCCATCCTGGTCGTAGTCGCCCACCGTAACCCCCATGCCGTAAGCGGTGCAGACCAGCCCGGCCGACTCGCTTACGTCTTCGAAAGTCCAGTTCCCTAGGTTGCGGTACAAGGCGTGGCGGGGCGGGCGATCGACCGTGCAGCCGGGCAAGGGCGCCCCGTTGGGGAAATAGATGTCCACCAGCCCGTCGTTGTCATAGTCGAAGGTGGCGATGCCAGTGGACATGGCCTCGACGATGTAGCGCCGGCCGCTGCTCCCATCGGTATGCACGAAGGTGATACCGGTCTGAGCGGTGACATCGTGGAGTTGGATGCGGCACCCGGGCGGTCCCTGGGAAGCCGCATCGGCATCGGCGGGCGCCCCCAAACCCCCGACCGATCCGCTGGCCGAGGCTGCCTGCGGGCCAAACCGCGCCTGCGCGGCCCGCGAATCCAAGCGGGATTCCCGTACCGCAGGCACAAACGCGGCCGAAGAGCGAAGGCTCCACCAGGCGACCCCTACGCCACCGGCGACCAACGCCCCTGCCACGGCGATGCCCAGGCAAGCCCGGCCAGACGGCTTCATGGCACGGTCCTCCCCGCCGCCCCCGGGGACGGCTGCTTGCCGGCGCTGGCCGAAGGCTCGGCCGCCTCGGCCTCGTCCAGCACCCACGCCTGGTCCACCTTTGGCGTCTCGAACTGCTGCACCCGGCCACTGGGCCAGCGGACCGTAACCTCGCACGGGCCTTTCCACGCCCCCAGCCCAAACACCAATGCCGGCTGGTGTGTGGCAGCGTAGCTGGTGCCGCCGCAAAGTTCCTGCATGTACTGGCGCTGGCCGGCCCGAACGACAACACGCGCGCCAATGCCCCGCCGATTGCTCTGCCGTCCCAAGAAGCGGAACTTCAGCCAGTGCCCGCGCGCCGACTCGTTCCGCAGCAGTGCCGCCGGATCGTTCTCGTGTACCACCACCAGGTCCAGGTCGCCGTCCTCGTCATAGTCGGCGGTGGCCACAGCGCGGCCCACGTATTTGCGGCCGAAATAGTCGCTCACCTGTGCCCCGCACTCGTGCCACCGCTGGCCGTCATAAACAAAAAACAGCGGCGTCATGCGGTAGTATGGGTAATCCGGGGCGTTCTCGATGTGACCGCTGGCGCAGATCAGCTCGGGCAGCCCGTCCTGGTTGAAGTCGGCCATCACCACGCCAAAGGACAGGTGCTCCATAGTAAGCGACCGGATGCCCGCCAAAGCGCTCTCGTCCTGGAAGCCCCCCGGGCCGTAGTTGCGATACAGCGCGTCCGCCTCATCGCGGAAATGCGTGACGTACACGTCGAGCCACCCGTTGTGGTCGAAATCGTACACCGCGATTCCCATGTTGGCCATGGTGCTGCCCGCCGCGTCGGTCGCACAGCCCAAAAGCAGCGCCTGGTCTTCAAATCGACCCCCGCCCTGGTTGATGAACAGGTAGTTGGCCGTCGTGTCGTTGCTCACGAACACGTCGGCGAGGCCATCGTTATTGAAATCGGCCACGGCTACGCCCAGCCCCCGGCCATCAGGGTCTGCAAACCCTCGGCGCGAGAACTCCGCCGAAAAGCTGCCGTCCCCCCGATTGAAATACACTTCGTCGGGCCAGGCCGGTACATTGCCCGGATGGCACACGCTGGGAGTTCCTTTGCGGCTTTTACACTCCATGGGACGGTGCGGATCGTCCACGCAGTAGTTGGCTACATATAGGTCCAACAGACCATCGCCATCCAGATCGCCCCAGGCGGCCGAGGTGCTCCACCGATTGTCGCCCACACCTGCAACCTCTGTAACCTCGGCGAACGTCCCATCCCCGCGGTTATGCCACAGCGTGTTGCGCCCTAGGTTGGTTACATAGATATCGTCGTAGCCGTCGTTATCGTAGTCCCCGATGGCCACCCCCTGGCTGTAACCGAACTCGCGGATCCCCGCCTGCTCGGTAACATCCTCGAAAGTGCCATCGCCCCGATTACGAAACAGGCGGTCGGAAGGCTGCGGGGCCTCGGGCCCGGCAGTGGCATCGCCCCCCTGATTAAGGTACAGATCCCAAAGCCCATCCCCATCGTAATCCAGCCAGCCAGCCCCGCCCCCGGTGGTCTCGAATAACAGGCACCGGCCACGCTCGCCATTGAGATACACGTGGTGCAGCCCCGCCTGGCGATGCACATCTTGAAATCGGGGCACGGGGTGGCCGGCCGGGGCGTCTTTTCCGGCTGGGGCGGCGGCCGCGGAATGGCGTCCGGCCTGGCTCGCGGGTGGCGAGGCCCCGCCCAAGCCGATCCGCGCGCCGAATGGCGACTCGGCCGCACCCCCGGCCACCGAGCCGCCGCTGCTTGTAACGCCGGAACCATTGCACCCGCAGAGCAATGTCCCTACCCCCGCCACGATCCACAAGGCACGAACCGCATTCACCGCAAAATGAGACCTTATGCTGGCGGGGACAGGCAACCGCCGTACACGAAGCGCGTTAGCTCGGCGCCTCGCAGCCATGCTCCCGTTAGGCGAGTACCTGAACGGTGGCGCCTGCCAGCGTAACAGCTATCTTCATGCTACCACGGCCGGCGCCCGAGTCAAAGCGCGGCAGATCGCTCAGGCGCACAGGCGCGGCGCACCAGATGCTCGTCCACGCCGGCGACCAGTTCGACGTGGCCCAGCCTGGCAGGCAGCACGAAGCGCAACTGGCCATAGGCCGCCTTCTTGTCGTGCCGCATGGTGCGGAGCACCTCGTCGGGATGGAAGGCAGGCGGTTCGGTAGGGAGCCCCAATGCCGAAAGCAGGCGGCGCTGCCGCTGGGTTACCTCGGGTCCGATGCGCCCCAGAAGCTCAGCCAGGCGCGAGGCGCACACCATGCCCAATGCCACCGCCTCGCCGTGCAGCATCTGCCCGTAGCCCGATAGTGTCTCAAAAGCATGTCCGAACGTGTGCCCGTAATTCAGCACCGCACGCAGCCCGCTCTGTTCCTGTTCGTCCTGTTCTACGATGTCGGCTTTCAGCCGGCAGCAGCGGGCGATCGTAGCAACCAGCACTTCGGCATCGCGCCGCAGAAGTCCTTCGACATGCTGCTCCAGATAAGCGAACAGCTCGGCATCGAGGATCACCCCGTACTTGACCACCTCGGCCAGGCCCGAGCGGTACTCGCGCTGGGGCAGGGTGTGTAGCGTTTCGGTATCGATCAGCACCCCGCGGGGCTGCAAGAACGCGCCCACCATGTTCTTGGCCTCGGGGAGGTTGATGCCCACCTTGCCTCCCACCGAGCTGTCGACCTGGGCCAAAAGCGACGTGGGCACTTGAAAAAACGTGATGCCGCGGGCATAGGTGGCGGCGATGAAGCCGGCCAAATCGCCGATCATCCCGCCCCCAACCGCCACCACTACGGTTTTGCGATCGGCCCCCAACTCCAGCATCTTCTCCCACAAGGCCACCGCCATGGGGACCGATTTGGAGGGTTCGCCCGCTTCGACCACCACCATATCGACCGAGGCGCCGGCCTCGGCCAGGGTTTCAGCCACGATCCGGCCGTGAGGCGTCTCGACATTCCCATCGGTGATGACCACCGCGTGCGAGAAGTCCGCGCGCTTGCGCAGAAAATCACCGCTGTGGACCAGCGTGCCCTGGCCGATGGTGATGTCGTAGCTTCGCGGCCCCAGCTCCACGCGGATGCACTGCCCGGGCGGCGTCATGGTGTGCCCCCGGAGACAGGCGCCGAGGCCGCGGGGCTTTCCGCGGTGAACCGGGCCACATCTTCCGCCGTTACTGTAATCCGCCGGCAAAAGCCCGTATGCAACCGCACGTATTCCACCTGCGATGCCCGGCGCGGGTCGGCGTGCAAACGCGCTTCCAGCCGCTGGCGGTCCTCCGGCGGCAACTCCGGCACGTCCTCGGGCCACACGGTTACCATTTCCACCACCAGGGCCTCGCGATAAGGGTCGATCTTGTCTGCCATGGCGTGCTCCCCGGAGATGCGATATAAGGGCAGGCGGTGCCGCACCGCCCGCCGCATGGACAACGCGCCCTCCGTGAGCCCGGCTCCGTGATGATCTCATTCTAATCGCGCCGCGCAAGGCGCGGCAACAACCCCACGCCACGCCGGGGGTACACAGCACCAGTCGCAACACGGAGGCTGCGACGCAGCCCGGTGCAGCATGCCGCCGGCAGCTTTCTTCACGCCCGCTCGAACGGAAAGGCCAGCACCTGATCCAAGGTCGCGGCGCCTGTGGCCACCATCACCAGCCGATCGAAACCCAAGGCGCACCCCGTGCACGGCGGCAACCCCGCCTCCATGGCCCAAAGCAGGCGGCTTTCTTCGGGCAGCGGTTCCTTGCCGTCCCGCTGCCGCCAAAGGTTATTGCGGCGGATGCGGTCCCGCAGCTCCTCGGCCGAAAGCAACTCGTGATAGCCGTTGGCCAGCTCGATGCCATCCACGTAGAGTTCGAATCGCTCGGCCACCGGGGGCGGCCCGGGGCGCACCCGAGCCAGCGCGGCCTGACTGGGGGGATAGTCGTAGACGATGACCGGCCGGCCTCGCCCCAGATGCGGCTGCACGCGCTCGGCCAGCAGCAGGTCCAGCCAGCCGTCGCGGTCGTCCGGCGCCAGGCTGCTGGGGACCGCAATCGCCCACCGCCGGGCAGCCTGGCAAAGCGCGGCGTCGTCAGCCGCCAAAGGGTCCACGCCCACGTACTGCCGAAAGACTTGGGAATAACTGAGCTGCTCGGCTGGCCCCCGGGCCAACAGGGCCTGGCAGAGGTCGTCCAGAAGCTGCATCCCCTGCTGCATGGAATCCCCGGCTCGGTACCACTCGACCAGCGTGAACTCGGGATTGTGCAGCGGGCCGCGTTCCTGCCGGCGGAAGGCGTGGCAGATCTGATAGATGGCCGTAGCTCCCGCAGCCAGAAGCCGCTTCATGCCGAACTCGGGCGAGGTCTGAAGCCAGTAGCGCCGCGCCGATCCTAAGGCGTCCGCGGGCTCCACCTCCACGCAGAATGGGTCCAGATGGCGGTCCACTACCGTGTCGGCCGACAGCGCGGGGGTCTCCACCTCCAGGAATCCGCGGTTTTCGAAGAATTCCCGCACGGCATGGAGCAACGCCGCCCGCTTGCGGAGTACGTCCCAGGAAGCCGAGGGCCCAAACGGGCCGCGTGTGCTGGCGTCGCTCATCGAAGATGGAAACTTAACCCGCGGCAAAGCGGAGGTGTGCCGGGCGGCGGCTTGCCTGAGGCCGGCGCTATTCCTTCACCCGCTCGATGTACTCGCCGGTGCGGGTGTCCACGCGGATCAGGTCGCCGATCTCCACGAACGCCGGGCAAAGAATCTCCGCCCCGGTCTCTACCCGACACGGCTTGGTCACGTTGGTAGCCGTGTTGCCCCGCACGCCCGGCTCGGTATACTCCACACGGAGCACCACGTGATTCGGCGGCGACACGCTGATGGGCTGCCCGTTGAACAGCAACATGCTGCACACCATCGCCTCCTTGAGGTACTTCCACGCCTCGTCGACCTGCTGGGCGCTGAGCTCGTATTGCTCGTAAGTGTTGTTGTCCATGAACACGAACGTATCGCCCTGGCGGTAGAGGAACTGGGCGGTGACCTCCTCGATGTCGGCCGCCTCGATCGAATCGCCGCTCTTGTAAGTCCGGTCGATGACCGTGCCGCGCAGCAAATTGCGGAGTTTGCACTTGTAAAGGGCTTGGCCCTTGCCCGGCTTCACGAAATTGCACTCGATCATCAGGTACGGGTCGCCATCCAACTGGACCTTCAATCCCTTCTTGAATTCGCTGGTGTTGTACGACGCCACGGCAATTACCTTGTTCGCTATCCGCTAAGACCCATGGGTTCCACTACTGTACAGTTTACCGATCCGTCGGGTTTGTCGCAGGGCTCGCCAAGCGACGCAGCCACGGCGGACGAGAGTTGGCAGGCCGTGCTTGCCAACGCGATCACCGAGGTAGGCGAGCTGTGCCGCCTGCTCGACCTTCCCCCTCGACTGGCCCAGGTATCCAGCCGCGCCGGTGGGTTCCCCTTACTGGTCCCACGCCCTTTTCTGTCGCGACTCCGCCGGGGCGACCCCCTGGACCCCCTCCTCTTGCAGGTTCTGCCCCAGGAACTTGAGGAGGCCGAGCACCCGCGGTTCTCCTGCGACCCCCTCGGCGAGGCACGGTCCACAGCGCCCGCAGGCGGGCTGCAAAAATACCAAGGCCGGCTTCTTATGGTAACGGTTGGCCAATGTGGCGTCCATTGCCGGTTCTGTTTCCGCCGGCACTTTCCTTACACCAAGGGACCGCCCAGGCTCCCCCGTTGGGCGCAGGTTCTCCAGGCCGTCCAGCGAGATCTTTCGCTCCGCGAGGTAATCCTTAGCGGAGGCGACCCTCTTACCCTGGACGATGACGAACTCGCTTGGCTGGTGGAGCGGATTGCGGGTATCGAGCATGTCAAGCGACTCCGGGTGCATACGCGGATGCCCATTGTCATCCCCCAACGCGTTACCGAGGGACTGATCCGCGTTCTGCGGAGCACCCGATTGGTGCCGCTGATGGTGGTGCACGTGAACCACCCGGCAGAAATCGACTCGGCCGTGGGAGGGGCACTAGCCACCCTGGTAGACCACGGGATTCCCCTGCTGAGCCAGTCGGTCCTGCTGCGGGGGGTGAACGATTCGGCCGACGTGCTGTGTGCGTTGTTTGAGCGTTTGGTGGAGCTCCGGGTGATGCCGTATTACCTTCACCAGCTTGACCCGGTTGCCGGGGCCGCCCACTTCGAGGTGCCTGAAGATCGTGGTCGCGCGCTCATGGCCGAGGTCCGCTGCCGTCTGCCGGGCTACGCCGTGCCCCGGTATGTACGAGAAACCCCCGGGGCGCCGTGCAAGGAGATTCTGGCTTGAGGCAACTGGCGAAGTTTTGGCACTAGCGGCGCTGGTGTCGCATCTTCCAGGCGAGCCGGACCTGTTGGCCGTGTGCCACTGCTTCGCCAGAAGCAGTGGTTAGACAACCCA
>Ga0315298_1003608_pt1 | contig 24350 bp, 23 predicted proteins | sample WHS_1_MG_FD_203077 | JGI IMG/M metagenome (GOLD analysis project Ga0315298, IMG submission 203077) | Extremophilic microbial mat communities from Washburn Hot Springs, YNP, Wyoming, USA - WHS_1_MG | ecosystem: Environmental > Aquatic > Thermal springs > Hot (42-90C) | place: USA: Wyoming...
TGTTGATGTTGAGGATCAGGCACATAACCGACGGGGTGGCGTTGGGGTCGAGGGAGTTTGTTGAGGAGGTGTTTGTGAGGTATCGGAACAAGTTTGGGTTGAAGCGGAAGAACGGGGCGAGGCGGATACCTGGGATGTTGTTGGGGGAGGTGTATGCGTTGCGCGACCTCAAAGTGAACGCGATCGAGTAAAGGGAAAAGCACGAGGTCGGAGCAAGGGGGTAGGGAGATTTCCAGGAATCAGAGATTGAGCAGGCCGAAAGACTGGCGATGGAGTTCGGCGATGGGGGATTGTTGTTGTGTAACGTCGTTGCTCGTGTGGGCAGTGTGGTGATTGGGGAAAAATCCGCGGTTTCAGTGGCGTTGAACGGGGCTGGAGACGCCTTGCTCGATCAAATCTGAGGTTTCCGATGGTTGTTTGGTGCGGTTGGGGGGTGTTTTCTGCTGGCGGCGCAAATAGAGGGACAGACACGATATTTGGCCGGCCTCATCGCCGCGGGGGTACCGGCGTAGTCCCGGACAGCGCGGTGCGGCAGAATAGAGTGACAGACACGATATTTCCGAGCGCCCGTCGGACGGTCGAGGCTGCTGGGACACACAGATATGGGGACAGGCACGATCTCCAGGCACGATGTCCGATGTACCGATCAGGAACGTCCGACGTCCAACGTTCAACCTGAAAAATGCATCTCTGGCTCCGATTTATGCAAAATTTCTAGGAAAATCGGGGTGTCCACCACTAAACTACTTACGAAATCGTTCATTTTGCCCCCGGTCAATCAGGCAGCCGAAGCTGTTCGATCCGTTTGGCCGCTTCCAGGAAAACCTCTCGCTGATGATGGTCCCGCGGCAAATGCAGCAGGTTCCGGCCAGAGCGGCAGGTGAGCTTGCCCGACAGGACCAGCAGCTCGTTGCGAATCGTCTCGACGTTAACGCGCTGATTTTCCTTAGGCAGACACAGCCGCTTGAACCAGTGCACTATGTTGCAGGCCAACACAGAGCAGCTGGAAGAAAGCCACATTGGCGGTCCAATCCTGGGTCGGAATTTTGCTCAGCGCCAACTGATACAGCAGTTCCCGGATTGTTCGCTCAATGTTGGCGCGGGCATGGTAGGTCCACCAGATGTTCTCGGCCTTCAAGTCCAGGTTGGTGATGTAAGCCGTTGGAGGCGTTGGCGCAGATGCAGCTTGTTACAAAACCGCTGAATCAGGAACAGACCACCGAAGTGAGTCAGGGCATCGCCATCAAAGGAAAACTCCAATCGTTGCAGCCCTCTGCGCATTTTCGGAGCCAGTAAAACCGCAATTGTGGTGTGGTGTCAATAAGTTCACTTTTAGTGAGGTTATTGACACCACTGCAAAAAGCGGTTCCCGAGCAGCAAAATCGGCGGATTCGAGGTGAATCTGGGGTTCAACCATGCATTTTTGAGGTTCAACGTTCAACGTTCAACTCGCAACTTTCAATGGGTTGACCGAAAGGGCGCAGGGTGGGCGGAATATGGGGACAGACACGGAGTTATGGCGACAGGTATCATTGGGCTGTTCATGGCGCTACTGTTGTGTCCCTATCTGCAGCGTTAGTATTTTTTTCTGGGGTCGTGAGCTCGGGCGCAGGCGGCGGAATCGCAGGAGATATTTCCCAGCCCGGCGGCGCAGAGTTTTCTGATCAAGAGGCGCAATCAACGGCGTCTTTGGGTGTCGGGCAACTTTGGTTGCGGCTGCGCCGCGCTGAATTGTTATATTGCGAAATCGATCATATTTGCGAAGATTTTCAAACTGCCAGTTGGCTCAGTTTGTCAGTATCTGCTTCTCTGGCAGCGAGTAGTGCGGTCACTACAGTGCGGTCTTCGAAGTGTTACATTGGATAGTCTGCCCGGGACCAAATATGGGGACAGACACTCAGTATCTGCGACCGGACTATTGACCCCGCCGGACCAGACCAAGCACCGGTCGGGTGGCCCCAGCCGGCTGTGGTGCCCAGATATGGGGACAGACACCATGTCCGGTTACCAATCAGGAACTTTGAACGTGCAACGTACAACTTTCAACTTTCAACGGGGTGACCGAAAGGGCGCAGGGTGGACGGGATATGGGGACAGACGCGCAGTTTAAGCAACCGGACTTTTGATCCGCCGGACCTGACCAAGCGCCGATCGGGCGGTCCCAACCGGCTGTAAGCCCCAGATATGGGGACAGACACGCAATTCAAGCAACCGGACTCTTGACCCGGTGGACCTGTCCAAGCGCTGGTTGGGTGGTCCAAGCCGGCCCTGGCACCCAGAGATGGGGACAGACACGATGTCCGATATACCGGTCAGGAACGTTCAACGTGAAACGTTCAACTCTCAACGTTCAATGTGGTGACCGAAATGGCGCATGGTGGCCGGGATATGGGGACAGACACGCAATTCAAGCAACCGGACTCTTGACCCGGCGGACCTGTCCAAGCGCTGGTTGGGTGGTCCAAGCCGGCCCTGGCACCCAGATATGGGGACAGACACGATGTCCGGTATACCGATCAGGAACGTTCAACGTCCAACGTGCAACTCTCAAGTTTCAACGGGGCGACCGAAAGGGCGCATGGCAGGCGGGATATGGGGACAGACACGGGATTTGGACAACCGGGCTCTTGGCCCAGCGGACCTGACCCAGCGGCGGTCGGACGGTCGCGGCGGGCTCGGCGCACAAATATGGGGACAGGCACGATGTCCGATATACCGATCAGGAACGTTCAACGTGAAACGTTAAACTCTCAACTTTTAACGGTGTGACCGAAAGGGCGCATGGTGGCCGGGATATGGGGACAGACACGGTGTTTGGAGACCGGCGGGGTAAATAGAGGGACAGGCACGATGTCCGGTATGGACCAAATATGGGGACAGACACGGAATTTGGCCGACCGGATTTTTGACCCGTTAGACCTATCCAAGCGCCGGTCGGGTCGTCGAGACCGGCTGTGGCGCCCAGATATGGGGACAGACACGATGTCCGGTATACCGATCAGGAAGGTTCAACGTGAAACGTTCAACTCTCAACTTTCAATGGGGGGATCGAAAGGGCGCATGGTGGCCGGGATGTGGGGACAGACACGGCTTTTAGGGCCGGCGAGGCAAATAGAGGGACTGGCACGATGTCCGGTATGGACCAAATATGGGGACAGACACGGAATTTGGCCGACCGGATTTTTGACCCGTTAGACCTATCCAAGCGCCGGTCGGGTGGTCGGGGCCGGCTGGAGCGCCCAGATATGGGGACAGACACGATGTCCGATATACCGAACAGGAACGTTCAACGTGAAACGTTCAACTCTCAACCTTCAACGGTGTGACCGAAAGGGCGCATGGTGGCCGGGATATGGGGACAGACACGGCTTTTAGGGCCGGCGGGGCAAATAGAGGGACTGGCACGATGTCCGGTATGGACCAAATATGGGGACAGACACGGAATTTGGCCGACCGGATTTTTGACCCGTTAGACCTATCCAAGCGCCGGTCGGGTCGTCGAGACCGGCTGTGGCACCCAGATATGGGGACAGACACGATGTCCGGTATACCGATCAGGAAGGTTCAACGTGAAACGTTCAACTCTCAACTTTCAATGGGGGGATCGAAAGAGCGCATGGTGGCCGGGATGTGGGGACAGACACGGCTTTTAGGGCCGGCGGGGCAAATAGAGGGACTGGCACGATGTCCGGTATGGACCAAATATGGGGACAGACACGGAATTTGGCCGACCGGATTTTTGACCCGTTAGACCTATCCAAGCGCCGGTCGGGTCGTCGAGACCGGCTGTGGCGCCCAGATATGGGGACAGACACGATGTTCGATATACCGATCAGGAACGTTCAACGTGAAACGTTCAACTCTCAACTTTTAACAGGGTGACCGAAAGGGCGCATGGTGGACGGGATATGGGGACAGACGCGCAATTTGGGCGACCGGACTCTTGACCCGGTGGACCTGTCCAAGCGCTGGTTGGGTGGTCCAAGCCGGCCCTGGCACCCAGAGATGGGGACAGACACGGAATTTCCAGATTTGGGGACAGACACGATGTCCGATATGCCGATCAGGAACGTTCAACGTGAAACGTTCAACTCTCAACTTTTAACGGGGTGACCGAAAGGGCGGATGGTGGCCGGGATATGGGGACAGACACGGAGTTACGGTGATACGTATCACTGGGCTTTTCATGACGGTACTGTGGAGTCGGTATTTGCAGTGCCTGTATTTTTTTGAGGAGGCGTGAGCCGGGGGCAGGGGACGAGGTCGAAGCAGATGTTTCCCAGCCCGGCGGCGCAGAGCTTTCTGATCAACGGGCACAAGCACTGCGTCTTTGGGCGTGGGACAACTTTGGTTCTGGCTACGCCGGGCTGGGAAACATGCGGGCTTCAGGAAATCCGGGCGTTCGAGGTGCAGGACGAAGCCTCTGTTACAAGCCGAAGAATTTTCTCTGTTACCCGACTGGTTGGTGGTAGAGTGGCAGCCGCATGAAGCATTCCCTAACAGATTCTCAAAACAGCAATAGCAAGGGTCGGCGGACGTCAAATCTTAGTGTGCAAGGTGGGTTTTCTTTGTACGGCCGAACCGTCACGCGGCGTTGTTTTCTTGGGACCGCAGGTTTTCTTGCGGGCGGATTAGCCTCGAACCTACCGTTGATAGCCGGACCGTTTGTTCGCGAGGATTTCGAGCGCCTTGTGCCCGCCGACAAGAAACTGCGACCGGAATGGGTCGATTCATTGTTTGCACGGGGCACGCCCACGGTTTATCGCTGGCCGGAATCCAAACTCATCGGCATGCCGATCGGCGGTGTGTGCTCCGGCCAGATTTATCTCGGGGGCGACGGACGTCTCTGGCACTGGGACATATTCAATCTCACCCGGGGAACGTCGGACAGTCACTACGCGCATCCGCCGGAACCCGAATCGCCGATCGAAAGTGGTTTTGCAATCAAGGTGCGCGATAACAAGAAGAGCCAAACACGAAAACTCGATCATACCGATTGGCAGCACGTCGAGTTTTGCGGCCAATACCCGATCGGCATCGTGCGGTACAGTGACCCGGCGGCGCTGGTGAGTGTCTGCCTCGAGGCTTACTCTCCGTTCATTCCTCTGAACACGCAGGATTCAGCTCTGCCGGCAACCATCCTCGAGTTCACAGTTCAAAACGAGACACAGTCTCAAGTGGACATCGAACTGGCCGGGTGGCTCGAGAACGGCGTTTGCCTCAGCTCGGCGTCCGAAATGCCCGGGGCACGTCGGAACCAGATCCTCGATCGCGAGCAGTTCTTGATGTTGGATTGCTCTGCAGAGGTTTTGCCGGTCGCGCAGCGGGAGGAGAAACGACCGGATATTGTCGTTGATGATTTCGAGCGTTCCACGTACGCGCCATGGAAATCTTCCGGCACTGCGTTTGGAGCCGGCCCCGTGGCTGAAGATTCGATGCCATCCTACCAGGGTAAGGTCGGCGCACATGGGAAACGGCTTGTGAACTCTCATGCTTCGGCTCCGGGACAAACAGTGGCAGAGAAAGATTCGGCAACGGGCACGCTCATCAGCGGTCCTTTCGTGATCGAGCGCGATTACATCAACTTCCTTGTCGGTGGCGGCGCTCACGCGGGCAGGACATGCATGAACCTGCGTGTGGACGGAACAATTGTTCTTTCCGCTACGGGCCGAAATGACAACCGCCTCGGTCCGCGCACATGGGATGTTCGCAAGTGGGCCGGCAAGACGGCCCAGATCGAAATAGTGGACAACGAATCAGGCGGCTGGGGAAACATCGGTGTTGACAACATAGTTCTGAGTGACACGCCGACAGTGCCTTTCACGCCGCTGGCAGAAAAACCGGATTACGGGACGATGGGCCTTGCGATTGTTCGTGCCGGTGCTGTGCGCGATGGCCAAAAGGACTTTGCGAGCAGCGTTTTGTCGGGAGGCCGGTTGCCAGACATCGCATTTGGCGAAGGCGGACCGGCGACGGTTTCGAGGCCGTTCGGCGAGCGATTGATCGGCTCTGTTGGCAGGCGTTTCAGACTGGCTGGCGGTGAATCGGCAAAAGTTGTCTTTGTGCTGACGTGGCATTTCCCGAATCTCAAGATTGACGGGCTCGGCGATCACAAGGGGCGTTATTACGGGACGCGGTTTGCTCACGCCCGGGCTGTGTCTGAATACATCGTGGCACACCTGTCACGCCTTTCGGGTCAAACGAAACTGTGGCGGGACACATGGCATGATTCTACGTTGCCGCATTGGTTTCTCGAACGAACCATGGCTCCCACCTCGCATCTTGCCACAAACACCTGCTATTGGCTGGGAAACGGCAGGTTCTACGCATGGGAAGGAGTTGGTTGCTGCGCCGGCACGTGCGCGCATGTATGGCACTACGCGCAAGCCATGGCACGGTTGTTCCCCGAGCTCGAACGAAGCGTCCGCGAAATGGCCGATTACGGCGCGGGTTTTGATGCTGCGAGCGGTCGAATCCGATTCCGCGCCGAGCACAATGATCATTGGGCTGTGGATGGCCAGGCCGGCTGTATTTTGCGTGTCTTGCGCGAGCACCAAATGAGTGCTGACAACGCGTTTCTGAGACGGCTTTGGCCAAAGGTCAAGAAATCACTCGAGTTCCTCATCAGCAAAGACAATGGCAAAGACGGCATCATAGACGGTCCCCAGCACAACACCCTTGATGCAGACTGGTACGGTGAAGTCGCGTGGTTGAGCGGGCTTTACCTGGCGGCGTTGCGTGCCGGAGAAGAAATGGCACGCGAAATGGGCGATGCGGATTTTGCAGACCAATGCCGGGCAATCTTCGAGCGCGGGCGGAAAACCGTTGATGAGCGTTTGTTCAATGGCGAGTACTACATACAAAGGCCGGATCCCGATCGAAAGAGGACAGTTGGCTCGTACGACGGTTGTGAGATCGACCAGGTTCTCGGTGATAGCTGGGCATGGCAGGTCGGGCTCGGTCGCATCCTCGACGAAGCTCATGTTCGTAGTGCGCTAAGGTCCCTCTGGCGGTACAATTTCACGCCCGACGTCGGCCCCTACCGGAAAGCGTATCCTGCCGGGCGGTGGTACGCTTTGGCAGGCGAGGCGGGTTTGCTCATGTGCACATGGCCGCACGGTGAAAGCCAGCGTGTGACCGAAAGCTTTGACTTCTATTTCAACGAATGCATGACCGGGTTTGAATACCAGGTGGCATGGCATTGCATGGCCGAGGGCATGCTTCTGGAAAGCATGGCAATCACCCGCGCAATTCATGATCGTTACCACGCTGCGCGCCGGAATCCGTGGAACGAAGTCGAATGCGGCGACCACTACGCCCGCGCAATGGCGGCTTATGGAGTCTTCCTCGCCGCTTGTGGGTACGAGCATCACGGCCCCAACGGGCACCTCGGATTTGCACCTCGGCTCCAGCCGGAAAACTTCAAATGCGCGTTCACCGCCGCTGAAGGTTGGGGGTCCTTCACCCAGCAAATCTCGAATGACCGCCAACGGGCAGAAATTGACCTGAAGTATGGCAGGCTCAACCTGCAGACTTTGAGCCTTGGAGTGGTTGGGGACCGCGCACCTCGCCGAGCCGAAGTGATCGTGGGCGGGTCAACAACAAAGGCGCGGATGGATTACTCCAAGGGCAAAGCCGTGATTAGCTTCAATCGACCGGTCGTATTGAATGCCGGTGACAAGCTCACGGTGGTATTGGAAATGTGACTGGCAGGCCATCGGCTGCCCCAAAAGCGAGTGAAGCCAAGGGCTGGAAGCCCGTGCCATGCCCGGCAGCAACGCAGCGCGGCGCAACCACAACCGAACGGTCACGGGGAGATAATAGTGGTCGTTGAGGTCCGGTCGCCCAAACAACGTGCCTGGCACCGCCATTCTCGGCGGGACGGCAAGTTCGCGGCTGGGCCACGCTGAGTTAAAACTCGCGCGGCGGGAGTCTCTTCGGGATCGGAACCCGATCCAGCACAGCGTGACGAGGTAATCCGTCTTGCATCGGGACCGGCAGCTCACCCTGGATCAACGGCCTTGCGTATTCGATAAAATGCTCATTTGGGAGGAAGCCGTCTTCGCTGATCCATTCTCGCGGGACGACGCGCTCGACATTTGCAATGTCTTTCAGTTCTTGCAGTGCAGTGGTACAGCGGTATGGCTGGTTGCTCTCGCGCTCGAGCTTGACCATGTAACCGCTTTTGCCTTCGACAGCGACCCTGACGGCTTTTTCGCCGCAGGCGAGGGCTTCCTCGATATCGGTTGCACTGGCGAAATGCGCGGCAGATCGTTGGGCATAGCCGAGTTTGACTGTGCGTGCCTTTACGTTGAGCTTCTTTGAAACGATTTGTGCGAGCCGATCTGCTGCGCCGGAAAGAAGCCCGTGCCCGAACGGGTCGATTTGGGTCGAGTCAAGGCCGATTCTGTTACCCGCGGCGTCTTTGATTCCTTCGGCGACGACGACGACGCAGTATTTGAACGCGGCGATTGTTTCCTTGACCTTGGCGACAAACCTGTCTTCGTCGAAAGCCACCTCTGGCACGAGAATTATGTGGGGTGCGCCGGCAGGATCACGCCTGGCCAGAATGGTGCCGGCAGCGATCCAACCAGTGTTTCTTCCCATCACCTCGATCAGGCAGCATGCGCCGTCGTCGGTGGCCATGCTGCCGATGTCAGCAGCGACTTCCATTACGGTGGCGGCGTTATACTTGATTGTGGACCCGTAGCCCGGGCAATGATCGGTGTGGGGCAGGTCGTTGTCGATTGTCTTGGGTATTCCTATGACCCGCATTTCCCAGCCGCGTTTTACGGCTTCCTCGTGCACTTTGAAGGCTGTGTCCTGAGAATCATTGCCGCCGATGTAGAAGAAGTACCTGATATTATGCGCCTCGAAAACCTTCAACATCCGGTCCACATCGCGGGCGGCCTGTTGGGGCTTGTTCTGGAAATCGATTTTATATCGGCAAGTGCCAAGGGCCGCCCCGGGGGTGAACTTGAGAGCTTCAATGGTCGCGCGCTTTTCCACTTCGAGGTCGATGAAATCCTCGTTCAACACTCCGAGGATTCCATTCAGAGCGCCGTACATAACAGGTACCGGCTCGTCCTCAGCATCGGATTCCTGGGGGAACAGGTCCGGGTAACGCCCGGCTTCCTGTATAACACCGACCAAGCTTGCGTTGATCACCGCCGTCGGGCCGCCCGACTGTGCTACCAGCATTCTACCTATGAGATTTGCCATGTTTTGACTTGCTCCACGACTGCTGAATCCAGTGACACCTGCCCCCCCTATGGGTTACAAGCGCAGATGCACTGAACTTCAACCTGCCAATAGATTTGTATAATGTCAAAGATGAATTCTCGGAGCCGATGAAAATGCGGCGCCTCTCAGATTTGTCGATTCTGATCCCGTCGCCAGCCGAACGAGCGCGTTGAGGCCCGGGAAATCTCGCCCGATCAAAGCTTTGAGTACCCTGTCTGGTCAAACGCCGAGATTTCGAGGCTGGCGAGGTTGACGAGTCAGTGACACCGGCGAAAGTTTATTGGCCTAACGGCACGGCATATTTCGCTGGCCTGAGTCGAAGACTTGATGGATCGAATTTTGTTGTTGCAAGGAGACTTCCCGGCGCCTATGGTTAGTGCGTATTTCGTAAAACGATGAATGTGGCAGCGCCGCCACCGTTCAGACGCCCCGAATTAAAAGGGGAACCGAAGGGGTTTGCTTTGTTGGAGCTGTTGGTGGTGGCGGTGATAATAGCAATTCTGCTGGCGCTGCTGTTGCCCGCGTTGTCAACCTCGAAAGCCAGAGCCCAGGGACTCTATTGCATGAAGAACCTGAAGCAGCTTCAGATGGCTTGGGCAATGTACGCTGACGATCACCAGGACTATTTGCCCGGGGTGCTGATGGGCTCGACGCCGGGATCAGGAGTCTGGGTGTCCGGATGGCTCGACTTCAGCAGCAGTCCCGACAACACCAACACACTTTACCTGACAGACCGGCGATTTTCACAATTGGCGTTCTACGACGTGCCGGCAGCATGTTACAAGTGCCCCGCGGACCGCAGTCTTGTTTCCATTGGCGGTTCGTTGCATCCGCGCGTCCGCAGCGTTTCCATGAACTGCTGGATGAATTACATCGGCTCAATCCCAATCGGACAAGACCGTTACAAGGTTTTTCGCAGGATAAGCGACATTACCGAACCGCCACCCCAACGCGCATGGGTGTTCATGGACGAGCGTGAAGACAGCATAAACGACGGTCTTTTCCAGACCGATCTCAAGGCGCGCGGCAAAGTAGCGCGGATTGTTGATTATCCGGCCAGCTATCACAACCGCGCTGCAGGCCTGTCATTTGCAGACGGACACGCGCAAATCAAACGTTGGCTGGACAAACGCACAACCCCGGAACTGCGCCCCAGCCAACCAATCCCCCTTGGCGTTCTTTCACCAGACAATCCCGATGTTGCATGGCTGCAGGAGCACTCGAGCAGCCCGATTGCGGAATAGCGATAGCGTTGCCGGACTGTTGAGAATCCCGGTTCTGCTGAATCTGAGGAGAATAAAACCGTCGAGGCTCCGCCTCGAACCGACCAATCATGCTGCATAGTACATTGGGAAATCTGTGCGGGAATCGGAAATCAGCGGATCGATTGCGACTTTTGCCGTCAGACCGGTCAGCCACTGATCCGGATCTTCTCTCGCCCGTGGGCGGCGAAGTCGTTCCGGGCAGCGGCAGCGTGACGGAGCGCTCGGCTTGCAACGAACGCCTTTATTTCGCCACGATCATTCGGTTGCAACCGTGCCGCGCTACGCCATAGTGTCCAACGGGTAATCGCCGTGCTCGATGCGCGGCCAGCATCGCTCAAACGCGGACGCTCTGCGGACACGCTGTTTCCGGACAAAAAATGCCCGGACAATGGCAAATTGAGTGGAGTTGGCGGCGTGGTGTGGTAACATTCTTATTGCGACGTGCGTTGGGAAGCCCTTTGAGACAGAACAGGGACAAGCCTGCGACGTCATTTATTGATTATGGAAAGCAAAACTGGTGTCCGGCAGGAAACCTCGGGCTCCAAGGTTCGCGAAAGCGCAAGTGAGGACAAGCGCTTCAAGATTCTTGAAACTCAGATGAAGCGATACCAGTACCGGCAAGATTCGCTCATCGAGGTATTGCACAAGGCCCAGGACCTGTTTGGGTATTTGGACGATGAAGTTCTGACTTTTGTGGCGCAGCGGCTCAAGTTGCCACCGAGTCGCGTTTACAGCGTGGCGACTTTCTATCACCTTTTTACGCTCAAGCCACAGGGTGAACACACATGCGTGGTTTGCATGGGGACAGCGTGCTATGTGAAAGGCGCAGACAAGGTGCTGGCTGCATTGGAACACGATTTGGGAATAAAGGCCGGTGAAACCACCTCTGACGGCAAGGTTTCACTTGTGACAGCGCGTTGTATCGGCGCCTGCGGGCTTGCCCCGGCCGTTGTTTACGACGGCAAGGTGGCCGCGCGGCAATCGTCCAATGATGCGTTGGCCGTGACCCGGCAATGGAGGGAACATGCTACTGGCGGATCTCATACGCATTAAAGAGCAGGAACTGGCGGGGCGGAAACCGTTCACGCTGCGCGTCTGCATGGCAGCAGGTTGCGTTTCCTCGAACGCCGAAGCTGTCCTCGCGGCTCTTGACAGAGCGGTCAAAGACGCCGGACTCGAGTCGCAAATCGAGGTGCGTCCGGTCGGGTGTTTGCGTTTGTGTTGCGATGGCCCGCTTGTGGCGGCCGACCCGAGCGGCAAGCTTTACAAGAAGGTCAGGGCCGAAGACGCTGTGTCGGTGGTGAAAGCGTTGCAGGGCGAACCGACGTCGGTGCGCACCGGCGACATGCGCGAGCCGTTCTTCGAAAAGCAGTTCAACATCGTGCTTGCCAACAGCGGCCTGATCGATCCGGAACGGATTGAGTCATACATTGCGGCTGACGGCTACATTGCGCTGCGAAATGTTCTGCGGGACATGAGTCCGGCGGACGTGATTTCGGCAATTACCAAGAGCGGCCTGAGGGGACGTGGCGGTGCCGGTTACCCCACCGGCCTGAAATGGTCAACCGTCGCCAAGACAAAGAGCGCGCGCAAGTTTGTGGTGTGCAATGGAGACGAGGGCGATCCGGGGGCGTTCATGGACCGGAGCGTGCTTGAGAGTGACCCTCATCGGGTGATCGAGGGAATGATCATTGCCGGCTACGCGGTAGGAGCGCAACAAGGTTTCATCTACGTGCGCGCCGAATACCCGCTGGCGATCAAACGACTGCAGACGGCCATAAAACAGGCAAGGCAGTTCGGGTTGCTCGGCAGCAACGTGCTCGAGTCGCCGTTCAGCTTCAACATTGACATCAGGATCGGCGCCGGTGCGTTTGTCTGCGGCGAGGAAACAGCGTTGATGGCCTCCATCGAAGGGTTGCGCGGAAATCCACGACCGCGCCCGCCGTTCCCTGCCGAGAGCGGCCTTTTTGGCGAACCCACTCTGATAAACAACGTGGAGACTTTTGCCAATGTGCCGCCGATCATTCTCCAAGGGCCGGAATGGTACGCCAGCATCGGCACGGAGAAAAGCAAGGGAACAAAAGTCTTTGCGCTTGCCGGGAAAATCAATCGGACAGGCCTGATCGAAGTGCCAATGGGCATCAAGCTCCGCGAGATAGTGGAAGAGATCGGCGGTGGCGCGCCTGAAGGCGCCAAGATCAAGGCTGTGCAGACCGGCGGGCCATCCGGCGGTTGCATACCCGCCAGCGAGCTGGACACGCCCGTCGATTACGAATCGCTCACAAAACTCGGCTCGATCATGGGTTCGGGTGGGATGATCGTCATGGACGAGAGCACGAACATGGTCGATGTCGCACGGTTTTTCATGGATTTTTGCGTGGACGAATCGTGCGGCAAGTGCATCCCATGCCGTGCTGGCACCGTGCAAATGCACCGTCTGTTGACCAAGATTCTGAACAGGCAGGCAACCGAGAGTGACCTGAAAACGCTCGAGGAACTGTGCGAACTGGTGCGGAGCACGAGCTTGTGCGGTTTGGGTCAAACAGCGCCGAATCCGGTCCTGAGCACCCTGCGGTTTTTCAGGTCCGAGTACATCGAGTTGTTGCAGCCCAAGAGCCCGTCGCCGGAGTGCGCTTCAACAGCTGAGACGAAGAACGAGCCGGCAGACAACAAACAGGTTGATGGACGTTGAGCCATGGCAGCGAAAACACTCACAATCGACGGCCAATTGGTCAGCGCTGAAGAAGGGCAGACAGTGCTCGAGGCGGCGCGGGACGCGGGAATCTACATTCCGACGTTGTGTCATTTGAACGGCATTCAGGACATTGGAGCGTGCAGGCTCTGCCTTGTCGAAATTGCTGGCAGCCCGAAGCTTTTGCCGGCGTGTGTTACCAAGGTGCAGGAAGGCATGGAAGTGCGAACCTCGAGCGATCGGCTTCGGCGTTATCGCAGGATGATTTTGGAGCTGTTGCTGGCCGAGCGCAACCACGTCTGTTCAGTTTGCGTGTCGAACGGCCATTGCGAACTGCAAAGCCTCGCAGCCGAGCATGGCATCGATCATGTGCGCTTCGAGTATTTGAGCCCGCGACTGGAAGTTGATTTGTCTCACAGGTTGTTTGGGATGGACCACAACCGTTGCATATTGTGCACAAGATGCGTGCGGGCGTGTTGGCACGTCGAAGGCGCCGGCACCAAGAACGTCGCCGGCCGCGGCATCCAGTCAAGGATCATATCGGACCTGAACCAGCCATGGGGTCAATCCGAGACATGCACTGCCTGTGGGAAATGCGTTGCAGCGTGTCCGACCGGCGCCCTTTTCAATCGCGGTGCCACCGTTGCTGAGATGCAACGTGATCGGACCCGCCTCGAGTACATCGTGACTGCACGGGAGAAAAGTCAATGGATCGTTTGAGACTTGCCACAATCTGGTTCGCGGGATGTTCCGGCTGCCACATGTCGTTCCTTGACATGGACGAATGGCTTGTGGAGCTGGCGCGTTTCGCAGATGTCGTCTATTCGCCAATTGTTGATCACAAGCAATACCCGGAGAATGTGGATGTGTGTCTTGTAGAAGGCGCGATTGCCAACACCGACAATCTCGAATTGCTTTGCCGGGTCCGCGCGCGCACGCGGACCTTGGTTGCGTTTGGCGATTGCGCAATCACAGGTAACGTGTCGGCGATGCGCAACCCGCTCGGGAGCGCAAATCACGTCCTCCGGCGGGCGTATCTTGATCCTGGCAACCTGAGACCTGCCCTGCCTGCCGAACCGGGTGTGGTGCCGCGGCTTTTGGACCGCGTCCTGCCGGTGCACCAGGTTGTGCCCGTGGAATATTTTCTCCCCGGCTGTCCTCCATCTGCGCCGCAGATCAGGCAGTTTCTGGAAAACCTGTTCGCCGGCCGTGGTCAGTCAAATGAATGCGCAAAAGTCCGGTTCGGCTGATTCAAGTACCGATTAATCACCCTTTCCCGGCCATCATACTCACATGCCCAGACAGATAACAATCGATCCTGTAACACGCATCGAAGGCCACGCCAAAATCACAATCCAACTCGATGAGGCTGGCAACGTCGATAATGTACGATTTCATGTTGTTGAATTCCGGGGTTTTGAACGCTTTTGCGAAGGCCGCCCTTTCTCCGAAATGCCCGGAATCACCGCACGAGTTTGCGGCATCTGCCCGGTAAGCCATCTTCTGGCTTCAGCCAAAGCGTGCGACCGCATACTTTCGGTCGATATTCCGCCCGCAGCCGAGAAGCTGCGCCGCATGATGAACCTCTCGCAGATAATACAATCCCACGCATTGAGTTTCTTTCACCTGAGCGCACCCGATTTCCTGCTCGGATGGGAACAGCCGCCCGAACGACGAAATCTGTTCGGCCTTGTGACTGCAGAACCCGAGTTGGCCCGGCGGGGAATAAGGCTTCGCCAGTTTGGCCAGGAGGTCATCGAGATGCTGGGCGGTCGCAAGATTCACCCGGCATGGGCGGTGCCGGGCGGAGTAAGGACGGCGCTTACTGCGACCGGCCGCGACGCGCTGAAGGCTCGTTTGCCCGAAGCGAAGGAATCGGCCCTCATGGCGCTCGAGCGTTTCAAGAAAGTCCTCACCACACACAAACAGGAATTGCAGGTGTTCGGCAATTTCCCGAGCCTGTTTGTCGGCTTGGTTGCCCCGGATGGAACATGGGAGCATTACGATGGCCACCTCTGTGTGATGGACAGCATCGGGAACGTCATATGCGACCTCGCTGATCCAACGCAGTATGGCCGCATCATCGGCGAAGCCGTTGAAACTGCATCGTACCTGAAATCTCCGTACTACAAACCGCTCGGTTATCCCGGCGGCATGTACCGGGTCGGCCCATTGGCGCGACTGAACATTGCCCGGCAAATGGGCACGCCACAGGCAGACGAAGAGCTGTCGCAGTTCAAGACCCTTGGTCGCGGCGCAGTCAATGCGTCGTTCATGTACCACTACGCGCGTTTGATCGAAATCCTTGCATGCCTCGAGCGCATTGAAGGAATGCTCAATGATCCCGATCTTCTGGGAACCCGGTTGCGCGCTGACGCGGGCGTCAACTCCCTCGAGGGTATCGGCGTGAGCGAAGCCCCACGCGGCACATTGTTCCACCACTATAATGTGGACGAAAACGGCGTCGTCAGGAAAGTCAACTTGATCATCGCCACAGGCCAAAACAACCTTGCCATGAACCGGACAGTCGCACAAATAGCGCGCCATTACCTGACCGGCTCCACAATTTCCGAGCCAATGCTGAACCGAATCGAAGCCGGCATCCGCGCGTTTGATCCATGCCTGAGTTGCTCGACGCATGCCGACGGCCGAGTCGCGCTGCGTGTCGCTTTGTTGGATGCAAAGGGGCAGGTCTTGGACGAAGTAACCCGGTTGTGACCATGACCCGAGCCAGTCCCGCACAGGACCAGGTTCTGCTAATTGGGTACGGAAATGAATTGCGCGGCGACGACGCCGTTGGGCTCCACGTGGGGCGATCAATCGAAGCTTTGCACCTTCCGGGAGTGAAGGTCCATCTCTGTTCGCAACTAACACCTGAACTGGCAGAGTTGATTGCAGGACCGAAAACGGTCGTTTTCGCCGACGCCGCCGTTTCGGGTCGGCCCGGCACCGTCGAATTGTGTCCCGTCCAAGATCGACCGGAATCGCCCTCATTCCATCACTTGATCGTGCCGGGCGCGCTCGTGCAGTTGTGCGAAGCCGCCTTTGGGCATCGGCCCGACGCTTTCATGTTAAGGATTCACATCTCACAGTGCGAATTGGGTGCGGAGCTCAGCTACGAGGCGCAACAGGGCGTTGCAAAAGCTGTGGCCTTGTTCACAGAATTCTGGTCAGGTCACCCCTTTGAAAGTTGAGCGTTGGTGCGCTCGGAGAAGTTGTGTGAATCCGGGGGTGAAAGTCCCCCCAGGCCGACGGTGAACCCGTCGGCGTTCAGAACGAAAGAACTGAATGGCAAAGTCTAGCCCACAGCCCAAGACCGAGGGTTGCTCGACCCAAGGAGGACCGGTGGACCTGTGGTTCTAGCGATCCGAACAAAGGCCGAGAAGCGTACCCAGGAACAAGCGTGAGCCGCAGGCCGGACCCGCTCGGAATCGAGGGGAAAATTTATCACCCTGTTTCATGTGGTGCGGCTTGGTCGAAAGCGAATCGCATAAATCAAACCTATGATGATCAGGAGCGCGCCCCACCAGATGTCGGCGTGTTTTTCCCAAAGGGCGACCTTTTGCACTGGCGGGTTGGCAAGGCTGTAAATGCCCACACCCAGAATCAGCACGCCATAGACAGTTAGGAGTGCGCCGATGAAAAACCAAATTGGCACTTGATGATGTCCGTGTTCCATACGCAATACCTCACCAGAATATGATATTCACGATAACAAGCACCACGCCCACTACCGCAGCCCAGAAAGCGGGTTTTTCGTACCATGGACACTGTCCTTCGTCAGGCAACGGCGCGAGCCCGTAAACAAGATGTTTGATTTCAGAGTCCGGCTTTGGCCGGGTGAACAAGCTCACCATAATCACAACGCCGATTGTCAGCAGCAGCGACCAGAACGCGCTGAACATGTTCACCGCCATGTCCTGAGCTTTGGGCGACGTCGCGATATGTTCAGCATGTCGCGGATTGAGCTGGGTTGCTTCAAGTTTTCTCATTGGCGCCAGCTCGGCGGGGAATGCGCTCGCAAGCAGCCTGCGATTGAATCTTGCGAGGTCTTCGGATTGGACCTTGCTCGGGTCGGTTTGCAGAACGGCCCGGTCGAGAGGTACACCCGAAAACCTTACGGGCGTGTAGAGGTTGGGTTGGTTCAACAGGGCGTTGAGGTCCTTGACCAACGCAGTGCGAACGCGAAGCACTTCCGGGTCTGGAGTTCTTACCGCCTGCTGCAGCCGGTTCCACAAACCTTTTTGCTGCATGGCGCCGACTTTGCCCGACGACACGAAATCTGCGAGCAACTGGCGCGTTTGAGGCGAGAGATTCTGGGAAACATGTGCCGCAATTGGCGTCGAAGCGGAGTGGAGTTTCTGAGCGAGCGCGGGAAGGTCTTTCACATCTTTTTCCATGAACGGGACGTACCAGCCCGGGAACCAGTGGACATAAAGGAACATGCAGATCGAAGCGAGAGTGCCTGTGGCAAGGCCCCAGAACCCGCCTGCGGGGGTTGCCTGTTTCCACAGCATGCCCATGATCACCACGCCGAAAAGCGGCACAATAAAGAACAGCACCAGCACCTGCAGATAAACGAGGATGTTGCTGAACAACATCGACGCATAAGCCGTCACAATCGCTATCAACACGCCAATAATCGAACACCACCGGCCCATGCTGACGTAGTGTCGGTCGGGCGCGTTACGGTTGATCAACGGCTGGTAAACGTCGTATGTCCACACCGTGGCGAATGCACTGACATTGCCTGCCATCCCGGACATGAAACCTGCAATCATTGCGGTGACGCCCAACCCCAGCAATCCCGGGCCAAGATAGCGCGCCATCATAAGAGGCAACACCTGGTTGTAGCTGTAACCGCCCGTCGCCTGTGCTTCGTGTTCCGGAAGCAGTTTGATCCCGGCTTTCTCCTGAAGAATCGCCAGCCCGAGCAATCCCGGAAGAGTCACGATGATCGGCACGCACATTTTTAGGACGGCGCCAATAATCGTGCCGTTCTGAGCCGCACGAAGGCTTTTGGCCGCCATCACGCGTTGGACCTGCAAAAAGTCCGTGCACCAGTACCCGAACGACACCGCAAGGCCAAGTCCGAACACCATGCCTGTCCAGTGCATGCCCATCGGATTGTCCGAGGCGGACCCCATGTTTGCCCACAGACTTGTGAAGTTGGTGCCCGGATTTGCGGCGTTGATCCGGTCCATCATCCCCGAAAACCCGCCCGCTTCCACGAGACCCAGTATTGGCACCAGAAGAATGCCAAGCCAAATCAGGAAAAACTGCAGAACCTCGTTGAACACCGCCGACAACAACCCGCCCAAAGCGACATACACCGCCACAGTGAGCGACGATACCCAGATGCTCACATGGATATTCCAGCCCAGCAGCAAATGCAGGACCGACGCCATGGCAAACATGTTCACGCCGCATACCAGCACCGTCATGAATGTGAACGAAACTCCCGCCAGCACACGGGATCCTTCGCCATATCTGAGCTTGAGATAGCCAGGCACAGAATGCGTCTTGCAGATGTAATAGAACGGCATCATCACCACCGCCAAGAACAGAATGGCAGGGATCGCGCCGATCAAATAAGCATGCGCGCCCAGCATACCGTACTGGTAGGCCATTGCGGACCAACCCATCGTTTCGAGTGAACTCAGGTTCGCAGATATGAAACTCAGACCGGCGATCCACGCAGTCATTTTGCGGCCCGCCATGAAAAACTCTTCGCCCGTGCTCGCGTATTTCCTCAGGTATCCCCCGATTATCAGCACCATGACGAAGTAGATGACAATGATGAGCAAATCGACCGGGGTCAGGCGCAACAAAGAGCCACCCGATGCAGCGGCAAGAAATGGAGTGAAACTCATATTGATGGACGTTATCCGTACAGGAACCGTCAACGCCGGTCAAGCCCGGCGGCTGCGGCCTGCAATTGCGAAGCGATTTGTTTTCCCTTCTACACCTCGGGCAACAAGTAAGGCGCGCGGTATGTGCGCCCAAGCAATGCGGTCGCATCTGGATCATTAGGGATCGTTTCGTTTTGGCCGTCCCAAATGATCCGGCGTCCCACGCGATAGGCGATGTTTCCCAAATGGCCAGGGATGCTGCCGAGATGCCCGAGTTCGACGTCCGCATTTGGCCGCTTTCGGCTGCGGATGCATTCAAGCCAGTTCCGCTTGTGTTGTGTGTCCTGGCCGCGGTCCTGAACCTTCAGAGGCTCGGACCTTGCGTCTTCGAGGAACACGGTGTAGCCGCGGCGGTTTATTCGGAGCGAAGCCTTGGTTCCGTAGAACTCGATGCCGTGGTCCATTTCGCCCCACGGGTCTTTGCCGTTGCCGTGGCGCAGTTCATAGGTCCAGACATAGCCCGGGCATTCAAAAGTCACGGCTGCGGTGTCGGGCGTTTCGCGCGCGTCATTGAACACGAACTTTCCGCCCACGGTGGTAACGGCATTGATCGTCGGTCCCATCGCCCATGTCACGACATCGAACAAATGGACGCCCCATGCCGACAGCATCCCGCCCGAATACGCCCAGTGGTAGTAGAAATAGAAATCAAAGTGACGCGGATTGAACGGGCGACTCGGCGCCGGCCCAAGCCACAAATCGTAATCCACACCCGGCGGCGGATCCGAGTCGGGCGGATTTCCCATGTCGGCATGAATGCTTTCCAACCCCCAGCAGTTCCACGTCCTGACAAGGCTGATCTTGCCGAACTCACCCGACTTGATGCGTTCGACGGCTTCGATCCATGTGGGTCCCGAGCGTTGCTGTGTGCCCAGTTGGACAACTCGATCGTATTTGCGCGCGGCACGCACCATTGCGCGGCCCTCGCGGATGTTGTGGCCGAGAGGTTTCTCGACATACACGTCCTTGCCAGCCTGACAGGCATGGATTGTCTGAATTGCATGCCAATGGTCCGGGGTCGAGATGACCACGGCGTCGATGTCTTTCGACTCGAGCAGTTGCCGGTAGTCCTTGTACGTCCGAATTTGCGGAGCAGCGGCTTTGGCCCGGTCAAGTTTTGCTTGGGAGGCGTCTGCGGCGGCGACGAGTTCAACGTCTGACATGGCTTGGAATTGTTTGAAGTGGTCGAACCCGCGTCCGCCAACGCCGATGAAACCAAGTCGAATCTTATCATTTGCGCCAAGCACATTCAGAACCGGGCCGGTGGCAAGCGCGGCGCCAAGCGCGAGTGTTTTGGATGAGGCTGCTACGAACTCTCTGCGAGTGAGTTGGGATGCGGTTTTCATGGCTGTATTGTGCAACTTTGGCGGACTGCGTCAATCACACGGGCACCCAGCGCGGCGCGACAGAGTGCCGAGCTTGCAACAAACGCAATTTATCTCACCGCGATCACTTGGTTGCATTGTTATATTGCGAAATCGATCATATTTGCGAAGATTTTCAAACTGCCAGTTGGCTCAGTTTGTCAGTATCTGCTTCTCTCGCAGCGAGTAGTGCGGTCACTACAGTGCGGTCTTCGAAGTGTTACATTGGATAGTCTGCCCGGAACCAAATATGGGGACAGACACTGAGTATCTGCGACCGGACTATTGACCCCGCCGGACCTGACCAAGCGCCGATCGGGCGGTCCCAACCGGCTGTAAGCCCCAGATATGGGGACAGACACGCAATTCAAGCGACCGGACTCTTGACCCGGCGGACCTGTCCAAGCGCTGGTTGGGTGGTCCAAGCCGGCCCTGGCACCCAGAGATGGGGACGGACACGATGTTCGATATACCGGTCAGGAACGTTCAACGTGAAACGTTCAACTCTCAACGTTTAACGGGGTGACCGAAAGGGCGCATGGTGGTCGGGATATGGGGACAGACACGCAATTTGGGCGACCGGACTCTTGACCCGGTGGACCTGTCCAAGCGCCGGTTGGGTGGTCCAAGCCGGCCCTGGCACCCAGAGATGGGGACAGACACGATGTCCGATATACCGATCAGGAACGTTCAACGTCCAACGTTCAACTCTCAACTTTTAACGGGGTGACCGAAAGGGCGCATGGTGGTCGGGATGTGGGGACAGACACGGAGTTACGGTGATACGTATCACTGGGCTTTTCATGACGGTACTGTGGAGTCGGTATTTGCAGTGCCTGTATTTTTTTGAGGAGGCGTGAGCCGGGGGGCAGGGGACGAGGTCGAAGCAGATGTTTCCCAGCCCGGCGGCGCAGAGCTTTCTGATCAACGGGCGAATGCACCGCGTCTTTACGCGTCAGGGAACTTTGGTTCCGGCTACGCCGGGCTGGGAAATATGCGGACCTTGGGAAACCCGCGCCAAGGTTCCCGCTTGCCGGAAACCATGCGCACTAACGTTTCTAGCTACAGAGATTTGGAGCAAACCGCAGACTCCTTCGGTATTGGACGTTCGCCATGAACATGGCAGAGTTTGTCAACAAAATCAGACGAGAACATCCGGTCAAACTCCGCTTGCGCGGCGCAAAACATGCTTCACATTAGTCGAGCGCCAAACAACGCATTGTATGAAATTCCATCGCAACTCAGGCTCCGGATTCGAAAAGCCATCAGCGCCCGATGTTGGTGTCTGCCGCCGCGCGGCAAAGTTTCTGCTCGAAATGATCTCCGCTCTGTCAGTGGTGAGCATTGCCGCATGCCTCGCCGGGGATTGGCCGGGCTTCCGAGGGCCGAACGGCGATGGCACTTGCAATGCCCGGATTCGAACCGATTGGGCAAGCAACCCCCCAAAGGTTCTGTGGCGAAAAGGCGCATCAAACAATCTTCAGGACGGATTCAGCTCGATTGCGGTGAGTGGCGACCGGCTGTTCACGATGGTCAGGCGTTCCATAAACGGAAGTTATCAGGAGGTGTGTGTTGCGCTTGACACTGAAACGGGCGCTGAGCTTTGGTCAAGACCTCTGGGACCTGCAAAATACGACGGCGGAGGGAACGAGGGAGCGCCGGGAAACAGTGGCGGCGACGGTCCACGCTCGACTCCCACTGTGAACGGCAACCGAGTTTATGTGTTTACCGCGTGGTTGGCGCTCGCGTGCCTCGACGCCGCAGACGGACACGTCGTTTGGTCGGTTGACCTCACTGCCGCACCATACAATGCCTCGGTCATTACATGGCAAAACGCGGCCTCGCCCATCGTTCGAGATGGCCTTGTCATTGTGAATGGCAATGTACCATCCAAGCGGCTGATGGCCTTCAATGCAGAGAACGGAACCCTCGTATGGAGCGGGCACGACGACAAAATGACGCATTCGACTCCTGTCAACGCGGAGTTGTCGGGAGTGCCGCAGGTGATCTTTTATGCACAAAGCGGGTTGGTGGCTGTGAACCCGAGCACCGGCGCTGTGTTATGGCGGCACGCCTGCAGTTACAACGGAGTTTCGGTCGCTTCTTCCCCGGTGGTGTCGGGCGACCTTGTTTATTGTTCGGCGGGCTATAACACCGGCGCACGAGTAATTCGCATCTCGAAATCCGGTTCGCCGTTTTCCACCACCCAGATAGCGAGGACACCCGGCATGTTCGAGAGTCAATGGGCGACGCCTGTTTGTCACGAAAACTGTTTGTACGGCATTTTCGGCACAAAAGAGCACGCCACTGCACCACTGAAATGCCTCAAAATTGACACGCTTGAAGAGCAGTGGTCGCAGGACGGTTTCGGCATGGGCGGTGTGCTCCTCGTGCGAGACAAACTGCTCGTCCTTACCGATGCCGGCGCGCTTGTCCTCATCCGACCAACTCCTGCCGTGTATTCCGAAATTGGGCGGTTTGCCGCTCTCTCGGGCAAATGCTGGAACGTACCTGCGGTCACCAATGGTCGAATCTACGCTCGCAGCACAAGGGAAATCGTGGCGCTGGATGTCTCTGTCCCACCTCCACCGCAGGTGCGACTCGAAGTTGTGCGGTCCGGCACGGATGGCAAAGTGCGAATCCGATTCCGCAACGCCGATGGGACTGCGATCGAGCCGAGCCGGCTGCCTGGGATTCGGGTTCTGGCCAGTTCTGACGTGGCCGCCCCGCGTGCGATGTGGGCCGAGTTGGTCAGTGATTTGCAGGTCCAAGATGGGACCGTGTTTCTCGACGAATTGACGGAAACATGGCCGCAGCGATTCTACAGGATTGTCGAGAACCCGTGAAACTGTCGAGCCACATCTGTTGCATGAACTCGCGCCCGCGAAATGCGTTCACCCTGATCGAACTGTTGGTGGTGATCGCCATCATCGCGATTCTGGCGGGGCTGCTGCTGCCGAGCCTTTCGTCCGCAAAGGAAAAGAGCCGCCGCTCAGCTTGCTTGAACAATATTCGGCAGTTTGTTGTCGCAACGCACCTTTATGCGGGGGATTTTCTCGAGCACCTGCCTCCGGGGAACACGGATTACGAATCGGCCACCGATCCTCCTGCGGAGGATATCCCGGTCATTTGCACAAATACGCGTAACGCCATGATCACCTACGCCGGAAGCTGGCGTGTGCTTGATTGCCCGAGCTTGCGCGATCCGTTCAACCGCCCAGAAGGCTGGCAGCCCGAACCGAACTACGGATTCGTGATCGGTTACAACTACCTCGGCGGCCACACTCGAACGCCCTGGGACCCACTTCCCGGTCAAACAGGCAAATGGATTTCACCACAAAAGCTCTCTGAAGAACCCGCTCTTGTCCTTGTAACCGATGCCAACGATTGGTCGCCCGGATACGGAAAAACTCTCGCGCCACATGGGGCAAACGGGCCCATATTGCGAGGACGCGACGTCACCAACGCCGGCGCTGAAGGTGCCAGCTCGGCGAGCATCGGCGCCGCAGGCGGTAATGTTGGGCTCGTGGACGGTTCCGTCTCGTGGAAACCGATCTCGAAGATGCTCATCTACCGGGGCAGTCTAAAGTGGGAAGAAGCCGGCTGCACTGCTGCGTGGTGACTTTTGGCGCGCCACAGCCGCCATATTCCTCAGCGTGGCGCAGCCGCAGCCGAAGGATTGCGGCGCGATAAATGCGTTCGTTCCAAGCTGGGCGCTGTGTCGCGCTGCGCTGAAAAGGGCGACTTGTATCTGTTTAGCGGTACCGAGAGGGGGGTGAGCGACCAAGGGCGATACGACAAGAGGCAGAAGGCGCCAAGGTTGTGGGACCGGACCCCTGACGCTGTATTAACAGTCGGCAGCTAATAAGGCCGA
>Ga0315298_1003609_pt1 | contig 24347 bp, 26 predicted proteins | sample WHS_1_MG_FD_203077 | JGI IMG/M metagenome (GOLD analysis project Ga0315298, IMG submission 203077) | Extremophilic microbial mat communities from Washburn Hot Springs, YNP, Wyoming, USA - WHS_1_MG | ecosystem: Environmental > Aquatic > Thermal springs > Hot (42-90C) | place: USA: Wyoming...
CACTGATATGAGGCCACTTTGTATTATATTGTTGTTTATTTATGAATCCAGCCCCAGTCAGAATAAATTTTTCTAACTTCTTTTGATGTTAGGAAATCTATGAATTTTTGAGATAATTCGGCGTTTTTGGTGTAAGAGATCATGGCGACTACTGTGCTTCTGAAGACTTGTAGCTCTGGAGGCAGCTCGATGACTTTGCATGTGTCTGGCCAAACATTTTGGAATGCGTTCCAACCGAATATAGCGTCAACTTTGCCGCTGTGAATCAAGCCCATAAGGGAGCCGCAGGCATCCGCGTGATGTGTAATGTTCCGCCTAATCTGGTCTGTTAATCCAGCCTTGCTTGCAATATCATCCCAAACGCCCTTCAAGCATCCGTCAACAGCTATTCCGATGCGAACACCTTCCCGACACAGATCGTTTAAAGAATGGATTCCAGCTGGATTTCCAAGTGGAACAATAATGACGGATCTTCTGAAGCCTAAGCTTCTCCTCGAACCCTTAACAATCAACCTGCGATCCTCCGCCTCATCCAAAATATATTCGGCGCCACAGCAAATAACATCACCCTTTTTAGATTCAGTTATTTCAACCAAGAGATCACCAGGCTTGCCCACCTTCAAATTGCAACGAACCCCGAACTTTTTCTCGAAAACGCCAATTGCGTCCCTAAGGGGCGGCGAAACGGCACCCGCAGAATAAATATAAAGGTCGCATTTTTCAGCCATCATCCATGCACCTTGAACATTCAAAATTATAGAAAGTAAAGTATTTAAACTATTAACTTTATAGCGAAATAGTAATTATGCCTAACGAAAGTGCTTAACATGAGTGAAGAGGAAGAACACATTTGCGTCTGCCCGCTTGAAGGCATTATTGACGTCATAAGCAAGAAATGGACACTTCTCATAATTAACGCACTCGGCAACAGGGGGAAACTTAGGTTTAACAATCTCATGGAGTACTTAGGCCGAATCAGCCCTAAGACTCTGTCTGACACACTAAAGGAGCTTCAGGCCGAAGGCCTAATCAAAAGAGAATCCTTCGCCGAAATACCTCCACGGGTAGAATATTCACTTACAGAAGATGGTGTAGAACTTAGAAAATCAATAATTCCCCTCCTAAAATGGGCTGCAAAAAGAAACAACGCATAAAACAAGTAAACACAGCCCTAAAGAGAACACGCATTATTCTTCGACGTTCCATTAAGAGACACTAACGGAAGAAATATCGCGTTGTAGCCAGATTGGTTTTAAAACATTGTTTATATGAATGATGATTATTGAATGGTATATGAATTAGCTTTAAGTTTTAAACTGCATAATGTGGATGATAGTAATATTTTTGTTAATGCAGCCTTTCAGAGTTTCACCTTTATTAGACGTAGAGTGTTTAGAAGAACGAGCATGGTTAGGTCGTCATCGCCTGCGGCGACGGTGAACCACAGAGGAATAAACCCCACTTGTCCTAATGCACCTAATATTATCTTAATCCCTAACGAAGCGGCTATGTTCTGTTTAGCGACTCTAACAGTTTTTTTGGCTTAGCTTAATTAGGTAAGGCACTTGAATGAGTTCATCTTTGACAAGGACGATATCGGCTGACTCGAGCGCAATGTCAACTCCGCTGCCACCCATAGCGATGCCTACATCGGAAGCTGCGAGGGCTGGGGTGTCATTAACGCCGTCTCCAATCATTGCCATAACCCATAGTTTTCTTTCATCCAGTTTATGATTATTAATTTGTCTTCGGGGGAAAGTTCTGCATAAACCTCATTAATACCGAGTTTTTCAGCAATCTCTTTGGCTACTTCCCGCTTATCTCCAGTGAGCATTGTCGTATAGATTCCAGCTTTCTCCAATTATGTTTATGGAAATGCCCACGAAAGTATGTTTCTCGTTCTCATAAAACGCGTTTATTTTCTCACAATTACATGAGTATTCTTACGTTAGATCCATGTTTCCTATAACTACTAGTGCGCCGTCAACACGGCCTATAATGCCCTTCCCTGGAATTTCTCTCACCTCTTTTACCTCAAAATTGTTGAAGGGCAATTTCTGTTCTACAGCCTTTTTGACGATCGTTTTTGCAATGGAGTGGTTGGAGGGAAGTCTTTTATTGGTTAGAAAGGATGTATGTTTTGAGATGGTTCATTGGAGTGAGGGATTGAGATCAATTAGATTCGTTTCAAACTTTTAGCTAACAGGATATTTTCTATTTTAATGATTTGGCTGGGGGGATTTTTGGAATGTTGCATGTGCGGGAGCCGGTTTCAGGTGGAATATTTCTATCCTACAGGTGTACGGCCGAGTGTAGGCATTGCATGTATGCATGTTCACCATTCTGGCGGGATGAATGGATCTCTGTAGGTGATCTTGAGAGGGTTTTGTCTCAGTTGGCTGGTAGGATTGTTGAGAGTCCTTTAGGTCCATCCATGGTTGGTTTAAACTATGGTTTACACTTTACTGGTGGGGAGCCTTTCCTGAACTTCAACCTCCTATTGAAAGCCGTTGAGCTGGCACATGATTTTCATATACCTTCGGTCTTCGCTGAGACGAATGCTTACTGGTGTATCGAGGACGGTTCGACGAGAAGTAGACTCAACCATTTGAAGGATGCAGGCTTGCATGGTTTGCTGGTGAGTGTGAACCCCTTCATAGTTGAATGGGTGCCTTTCGAGAGGGTTGAGAGGGCGGTCAGGATAGGTAGGGAAGTATTTGGAAAGAACTTGATTGTCTACCAAGATTTCTTCTACCACCAGCTTAGAGGTCTCGGTTTGAGGGATACTCTATCTTTCGAGAGGTACTTGGGGATGGTGAGTCTGGATGAGCTGCATGGGAGGGTGGAGCTTCTGCCTACCGGTAGGGCAGTATATAGGCTCGCTGGACTGTATCGAAAGTATCCTGCCAGATTCTTCTTCGATGAGTGTTGCCGGGAAGAATTGTCGAGGGGCTGGCACATACACGTAGACAATTACTGCAACTACATCACAGGCTACTGTGGAGGCATATCTATCGGAGATGGAAGAGATGTCGATTCAATACTTGAGGGTGTTGATCTCCGAGATCTGCCGATAATAAGAAGCTTGCTTAGTAGCCTGGGATGCCTCTACATGTTTGCGCAGAAGAATTACGGCTATAAGGAGCATGCTTCAGGATACATCTCCAAATGCCATCTATGTCTTGACATAAGAAAACATCTCTCAAACATATCTGACGACTTCAAAGAGCTTAAACCCAAAGAGTTCTACCATCGACTGTAAAGTCTAGCAGAATTTTCCTAGCCTCCCACAAAGATGTTTAGATACTGGCAATAGGATCCTATTCCGAGGAGGCTCGGTGGCCTCAATATCCCTCCATCAATTATAAATCAATGAGCAGTCTTTAATGGTTATGAGCATGTTGGAGTCTCTTGGGATACGCCCTGTCTTTGAGGCAGATCGAATCATGTCGAATATTCTTTTATCCAAAGTATTGTTCCCTCTCATTATTCTAGTCGCCTCCTCAACTTTTCTTGTCTCATCTTACGGTGTTGGTGAGGAGCTCTACAATGTCACGAATGTTGAGATCACTGTTTATGGTGATGGTTTGGTTCATCTGAGGTATGTCATACAAGTCAATTCAACTGTTCCATCTATTTCGTTGCCTCTTCCAAAGGATGCTGCGGATGTGGTGGTTACGGATGGGTCTGGTCGCCTGGTCCATTGGGAGCAGGTTGAGGGTGGCTTGACAGTCTACAGTCTGGGCGAGGTTGAGATTCTCTTCGAATATGATACCTCCACATTGACTTGGAAGGACGGCTCAGTCTGGACCTTGAGGTTGCACCTGCCAGCTCAGGGGAGGGTTCTGTTGCCTGAAGGTGCGACTGTAATATATTTGAGTGATCTACCCGCCTCGATAGAGGCTGATGGTGGGAGGCCGGTTCTGAGCCTGTCTGAAGGATCTTGGGAGGTGAGCTATGTGCTCCCACTGCATAGGAAGGGTGTAGGCCCCTCTGGGTCTCAGCCGACCTCCCAGACAGTATTCCCATATCCCATACAAGAGTTTGCTGCGATGATTGTTGTTGGGGTTGCTTTTCTTATTTTATTGCTATATCTCATACGCAGGGTTCGGTCAACCCCTGAAGGCTTATCGTCCACTGATGTTGAGGTTTTGGGGCTTGTTAGGTCCAGGGGTGGGAGGATCTTCATGTCTGAGCTCAGGGATAGCTTAGGTCTTCCGAAGACAACTCTGTGGAGGAGGGTGAGGAGGCTTGAGGGGATGGGTTATGTCAGAACTAGGAAGGTAGGTTCTCAGGTTGAGGTTGAGGTTGTTTAGGGTCTTTGGCTTCTTATGAGTTTTGTTGCCTGCCGCATAATTTCATTTGCTCTTTCTATGTCGGCTAGTGCTTCTGCCAAATTGTCGCTGGTAATTTTCGCCTCGGCGCTTTTGATTAGGTTCTCGGCTTCTCCTAGGAGGGTTTTAATCTGGGTGAGGCGATCTTGCTTGACTCCTCTTTTCCCGAGTCTCTCAACCCAGTCTCTGAGCCTTGATAGCTGCTTTTCGAGCCTATCGATGTATGCCTCTACCCTATGCTTGTTAGGTTCCTTTGACGCTTGCTTGAGAAGGGTGAAGGCTAGACTCATTTTCTTCTCGGCTTGGGCTAGTTTCCGAGCGGCCTCGGAAGCGTTTTGAACACCTGAACTTATGATCGATTCGGCGTCTTTGAGTAGTTGTTCAGCTTGATCGAGATTTTCGCTAGCCTTCTTCACCAACTCTTCACGGGTCTCTGTTGAGCTTGCAATGATGTCTCTTATCCTCTTGATTCTTTCCCTAGCCCTCTGAATCGCTTCGGTGAGCCTCTCCTTAACATTCTCCTCTCTCTGAGGTGTTACTGGACCTAAACCTCTCATAGCTTCCCTGTACTTTGTTTGGGCCAGCCTAGCATCGGCTGCTGCTCTGTCGTATTCACCCCTATTATAAGCATCCTTGGCCATGTCCAGTAGAGTATTGCCCTCATCGATGAGCCTCAATCTAGGCGCCGTATCCTCTCCAGAGGCTTGTATCCTCTCTGTAAGTTCGACTGCAATGCTTCCCGCCTTCTCGGCTACATCTATGAATATTTTCGCCTTGGTCTGGGCCGGGTTCCCCTGCACCCCTAGAACATGATTTACACAGACTGTCAAGACCAGAACTATGATGAAGAGGCTGAGCATCCTCTTTCTAATCGACATTCCGCTTCACGGAGTATTTCTTCGATTTGACTGCTAGATAAGGAACCCTGTGGAACGACCGTTCCAGTGGAAAGTTAGATTCAAGAGATTGAGCTGAATAAATCTTTCAGTTCACGTGACAGTGGATCTGTGACCAGTCGATAAATGATGTAGTTGTTCTAGCCGGCTTGTTTATGGTGGATGGTTACGTAAGGCTCCTGACACTGAAGACCAAACCATATAATCCTATTGTCTTGGCCTATGATGCTGAGAGGCTGGCTGAGTTCTCAGGCAGACTCTATATTCGAGTATCATTCGAGGTGGCTGCATCTTTGGGGATTCGTGGAGATGGCAGGGCCTCAGGGTTTTATTAAAATATCTTCCGATATGCAGGCGTTTACATTAGGGTGGTTGCCATGACTGATCCGGAAGTAATGCCGGATGAGATGATCGAAATATGTGGCACAACCGCATGCTGTCTGGGGGCGGCGGCTGACCATGAGTACTGGTGCTATTTGATTAACGGTTCAGTTGGGGATAAGATTTTTGATGTGAGGAAGCCCATGTTGAGAGAATGGATACGTAGGAAATAGAGGAGGCATTTGAAAAATGGGAGTTTCACTGGATACTTGGATGTTGTAGAACAAGAGAAGAAGTTGCTGAGCTGATAGGGTTTATCTCTGAAAGATCGAGCAGCTTGGATCCAAAGATCGTTCTAGTATGGGGATACGGGCTGAGAGCCTTGGAAACCTATGTTATCCTCGATATCTGTTCAAGAGTTTCAACTACCTGCTGTTCTGTAGCCTTCTTCCTCAGATATTCCATGTCGAGGTCTTCATAATTCTTCAGCAGTACTACTGCTTGATCTAGGTCTATTTTCTGCCTCCAGAACTTGTAGCTGTAGAGCCTTTTCACTATCAGGTCTTCAACCCCTTCCAGGTTGACGGTGAACCCTGCCAGTTCGACTGTTCTGATCTTGTCTTTGGAGCCTGAGAGGTTTGAGCCCACTATGTCTATGGCGATGTTCAGGTCAGGGTTGATCCAGACTCTACTGACTTGCTTGAAGCCGAGGCTCTTGAGAAGATTCGCGGCTTTCTTTCTGTCTGATACTACTAAGTCTATGTCTCCGGTGATGAACTGGCCTGAGGTGTAGACTTCCACGGCCTCCCCTCCCACTACATAGGTCTTCACTCCTAGCCGAGCCAGTCTCTCGGTGAGGTAGCCTATGGCGAGAAGTTTCCGTTTAAACTCACTAGGCTCTCTCTTAACCGCTTCCCATTCGATTCTCGGGGCTTCAACTCGACGGCCACCTTCTTCACGTTTGGATGGGGGTCTGGCTTTTCCAATTCTGTGGGGATGAGTTTTTTGAGAGTGGCGCCGGAGGGGTTTCACTCCATGTGGCAAAGCTTCTCACGATCTCATGCGGTATGCTCTTTCTCCGGTCTTCTTGAAGTTCTCCTCGAACCCCTTCTTCGCCAAAATCGCCAGGGCCTCCAACTCTCCCTTGGCTCTCGATGGTGATATATCATCCTCACCGCCGGGTCTGATGGATGATACGTCTCTTCTGAAGATCTCCTCGGATGCTCTGCGGCATTTGGCGGCATTGATCAATTGGCGGCCTCTATGTTTGGTGGTGAGTGGCTTACCTTCTAGGACTGGTGCTTCTACCGTTTCGACGAGCTGCTGTATGGCCCGCCCCACCTCGCCCTCGACCAACATGTAAGCGGTCTGCCGTCTCTTCCATTTTATTGCCTTCACCAGACCGATCTCCGTTAGAGCCTTCAGCTCACGGTATGTGGTGGCGGGGTCGAGGTTGTTTATGCGAGCGATCCTGTTGGCTGTGAGGGGGCTGACCGACTGGCTTAAGGTTTTGAGGGCGGCTCCTCTCACCTTTCCTCCAAAGATATCGGATACATCCATACCTGTTTATCGGGGTGAGGTGGCTATTAAATATAGGCGTTTCGCCTAACTTCTTGAAATCCTAAAGTTTGGGTTTGGCTATGTCCGTGACGACGCTTTCGAGGATGGTCTGCGTAACAGAAAATAATAATGGGTCATTATGTGTCTATGTCGTGGAGGTTGAGTATAAAACATTTGATTCTGCAATTGCTTTATCAGGGTCGTTTTGTTCAGATCGACTCCGCATCGAGGTATTCAGATGTTTATGGGTGTGGGCTCGAATATTAGGCTCTTGCTTGCAACATCTGCGTTGCTGAGTCTCTCCATGGGTGTCGCTTATCCTTTCCTCTCCGAGTACATATACTCTGTTACGTCGAGCCCCCTCGTAGCTGGGACGGTTGCCTCGGCTAGGAGTGTTTTATGTGTCGCATCACTGATGCTCGGTGGCTACTTGAGTGATTCGGTTGGTCGGAAGAGGCCTATCTGTTTCGGAACATTTCTTTTGGGTTTGTCTCAACTTGTATATGCCTGGTCCTCCACAACTTTTGAGTTTCTCGCCGCTGCTTTATGTGAGGGTCTCGCCTACTTCTATTTTCCAGCTTTCAACGCGATGATGATGGATTCTGCTGGGAGTGGTAGGTTGCCTAGGCTCTTCACGTTGGCTCTCATAGCTGATCATCTGCCTTATACTGCTTCACCTGTTCTCGGAGGGTTCCTCAGGGATCTTTATGGTTTATGGGGTTTGAGGGTTGGTTTTATTTTCGGTGGTTGCTCAATGTTGGTCCTTGCCTTGGTGAGGCAAATCTTCTTGACTGAGACTCTCAAAAAATCTGGGGGGCCTTCTTGGGTTTGGCCTTCACTCTGGAGGGGTGTCGTCGAGACTTTTTTGGGTCTGGATCCGGCTGTTAGGAGGTTGATGGTTCTGCGTAGCCTGTTCCTCTTGAACGGTATATCGATGTTCTACTATTTTGCGGTTCTATATGCTGTCAGGTATTCCGGTGTGGTGTCTTTTTCAGGTTGGGGTTTGATAACGTCACTATCCTCGGCTTCTTACCTTGCGGCTGTACCTTTGGCTAGGGTCGCTGGAGGGTTGAGGCCTGCTCCTCTGTATGCTTTCCTCATTCTTCTTGAGGCTTCTACGCCCATTATGTTTCTCTCCAACCTTGGTTTTATGATGTTTGTCTCTATGGCTCTTCTGAATATTTGTGGGGCCCTCACCTATGCTGTTGAGAGGACGATTCTGGCTCGGACGACTGAGCCTCCTATTAGGGGTCGGGCTGAGAGTCTGATGAGCATCTCCTACTATCTCAGCTCAGCCATAGGCCCATTGATAGGTGGCTACCTGTATTCTGAGGATCCTCCGTTGGTTCTTATTTTTTCGTCGGCTCTTCTTTTTTCTGGGGCTCCTCTGAGCCACATTATTCTTAGGAGGCAGCCGAGGCTTGGTTGATTTTGAAGGTCTTTCTCCAAGAAGTCTCTTATGTAACTTTTTTCTTGCGTGAATGTATATTTCTATCTGCGTGCTCGTGTAGGGTGGTTGGTCTGCGGGGGATGGTTCGATGTTGAGTATGCTCGGTTTTCTCGCCTCTGTGATAGTCATATCTCTTTCGGGTGTGATGGTGCCTGGGCCTGTGACTGCTGTGACGGTAGCTGAGGGTAGGAGGGATGGGAATGCGGGTGCGCTCATCGCTGTAGGCCATGGGGTTGTGGAGGTGCCTCTTATGGTTCTCATCTATCTCGGTTTCGCCCAGCTGTTCACATGTGATGTTGCGAGGAGGGGGATTGGGTTTGCAGGGGGGTTGACGCTTGGCGTTATGGGTCTTCAAATGTTCAGGGTGAGGGGTGGGGTTGAACCTTTTGTTGGCGGTGTGAGGTTTAATTCGATAGTCTCTGGGATTGCGGCGACAGGTTCTAATCCATACTTCTTTCTATGGTGGGCTACGGTAGGTTCAGCCTTGGTCGCCACCTCGAACATCTTCGGCCTCATGGGGTTCATGCTCTTCGCCTTCACCCATTGGCTATGCGACTTCTTCTGGTACCTCCTCATCTCTAGGTCTGTTTTCAAGTCTAGGAGACTCTGGAGCCTCAAGGTTCAGAGGATGGTCTTCAGCATATGTGGGTTCACCCTCATACTCTTCGCCGCATGGTTCCTATACTCAGCCTTAACCTGACCATTCTAGATGGCTCCCAACTCTGCGAGAACCTCATAGTCGCGATCGTTCCTTGCGAATACGCCTAGGTTTCCAAGCCTGACGTTTCTGAGTCCGGCGTCTCTGCATCTTTGGAATGCTTCAACCATATCTTCTAAGCTCGGTGTCGGGTTCTCACTCAACCTGTACTCTGGGATGAATGCGACTATTGAGTAGGGTATCTCCCTGTCGACTCCACTTATCAGCTGGGCTATCTCGAATATCTGGTCGGACTCAACCCAGCCTGGAATATATACTGTCGAGACTTCGAGGACGAATTTTCTTTCAAGAATCTTCTGCGGTAGATCCAGTATGGTCTTGTTCGAGGCGCCTGTGAGTCTACGATGGATCCTATCGTCATAGGCCTTTATATCCAGCCAGAACGAGTCTACCCCAGAGTCCTTGAATAAGTCTAGGTTCTTCGATGTCAGGCCGTATCCGTTCGTCTCATACAGTATCCACAGGTCTCTGGCCAGACTCTTTATCTCCTCGGCTGCCCTTATGTAGAATTCAGGTTGGCAGGCCAGGTCCCCTCCTGTGAAGGATATTATGTTTCTCGCCGGACCCCACGACCCGTCGTCGAGCAACGTCACCTGGTCTGGCTTGAGCCTTCTGGGGCAGTACCTCGATCTCTGTCCAAGAATTACGCATGACCCGCATCCGCGGCATAGCCTGTGTGCATGCCAGCTCGTCGCATGCTCTTTAGGCTCCCAGAACATGCATTCAATATTCGACTCAAAATATCTCTCGGCGACTCGACCTATATCCGCCGGGGACATCCACCCTCCCGAAGCTCTCTTCGTGAACCTCCAGGAATGGCATTTCAAACAGTTCCAGTTGCATCCAGACTGGTATATTGAGAGGTAGAACTCAGGCGCTTTGAGGGCGTAAGACTCTATCAGCCTGTGAGGTGTGCCTTTCAACCATCTGAGTGTGGTTCGACATGCCCTCCCCTCACCCCCACCATGTGATGTGAGGCAACTCCCAGGCTCAAGCCCCTCCCCAACCAGCCTGCAAATAGACTCCGAAACCAACCCCAAACCCTTTCACTCTACAAATATGTGAACCTATTTCCATATCTTCCTGAGAATAATGTTTTTAAAAATTTTAAATCCAATTTTCGGTCGAAACCGATGAATAACAGGCTTTTTTCAGAGCCTAATCCCATTAACATGATTGAACACTCACCGGCTACATGTAGGTTACGTCGAACCCCCCTAGGGGGGTGGGGGGGTGTCTGCCCCACTCACACACCATACCCCCCATCAGCTCTGGGCAGGTTTATTAAACAACCCTCCTACAATATCTTCCTAACCAACCATTCAACTATTATCTCTGAGAGCTCATCCTCTGAGCCTACGAAACTGTGGTTTGCACCATCAACCACCCTGACCTCAACCTTCGAGCCGCCACCCTTCTCCTCGAACAGTCTTGAGGCAGCCTCAACCGATGGTTTGATGAACCTGTCTGCGCCGCCGAATATTATCAGAATAGGCTCCTCAACCCTCGATAGGGCCCCCCATCTAGGAGACTCAGGATCATGGTATGGGAACAGGTTTCCGGAACCCTCCTCACTCATATACCCGTGATATGCGAGTGCAGCCATAGGGCAGACTATAGCCAACTCCTCAGGCAACATCTCCTCACCCCTACCCTCCTCAACCATCCTCTTGACCATAATATTGGCCTCCCTATACCTCTCCGCGCCGAGACTGTAGTAGACGTAGCTCGCGTCGCTTCCCGGGGATATGTATATCTGGCCTGCAACCCTTCTATCACACTTCAAAGACTGGTAGTACAATAGTTTCTGGCATAGGCTGTGGCCTTGAAGGACAACCTTTCTAACACCCTGACCCTCAAGAAAGTCAAGCCAACCGCCGATATCGAATATGCAGTCTTCAAACCTCTCGAAGGCTCCTCCAACCTGAACCCACCTCACCTTCCCATCCACATACCTTCTCAAATAGGCGTAGACGTCGTGGCCCCTATTGTTCGCCGTCAGGAAAGAGACACCCAACCCTGAAACCCTTCCACCTATCACATCGATGAACTTGTGAGTGTAAAAGTCACCTGCTGTTCCATGGGAATGGAATACAGCGGTCTCCCCACCCATATCTATCCAGAACCCTTGAAGCTCATAACCGTCTGAAGTGACTGTCTTGACAAGTCGACCATCCAACATAACCCTCAGCCCCACAAGCCACCATATAGACTCCAGACCATATATGCAAAACCATAAAAACCTTCCATAGACAAACCTTGATCCAGGTGAGTCCCATGGTTAAGAGAATTATTCGGACGGAGAAGGCACCTATACCTGTGGCGCCATACTCCCAAGCCGTCGAGGCTGGGGGCGTGATCTATGTCTCAGGATTCGTCGCCTTCGACCCTAAGACAGGTAAAGTCGTTCCCGGAGGTATAAAGGAGCAGGCAACCCAAGTCATGGAGAACATAAAGGCGGTCTTGGAGGCAGCTGGATCATCTATGGGAGACGTTGTGAAGACAGATGTTTACCTTACAGACATGAAAACTTCGCGGGCATGAATGAGGTCTTCAGAGAATACTTCCCAACCGAACCTCCTGCTAGAGTGACTGTAGGGGTGAAGCTGCCACTCCCTGAGCTTCTCATAGAGGTCGATGCGATAGCTGTTCCAAACCCCTAAACCATTCACCCCCAGATCCACTGAAACTGCAGATAACCGTCAAACAATCTCCATGCCAATCCGGAGATCTATGAGACCTCGGAGTCTAAACGTCCCCAGAACCTTAGTAAAAGTTTATTTTTGAATCCTGAGTCTAGAGGTTGGAGTGGTTGAAGAGTATTGTCCTCTAAAGAAGTCACTCTCACCCTGAGGGTCAAAGACGCTTTCAAACGTGATGCAGGTCGAGGAATAGCGAGACTCGACACAAAGACGATGGAGAGACTCAACATCAGTGCAGGGGACCTGATAGCTATCAAGGGTAGACGTCGGACAGTAGCTAAAGCCATGCCTGCCTACATGGAGGATAAGGAGCCTAACATAATAAGGATAGACGGTGCGACTAGAGGAAACGCCGGTGTGGGGATAGATGACAAGGTCGAGGTCTCGAAGATTGAGGGTAAGAATGCAACCCAAATCACACTCGCGCCTGTCGAGCCTATACAGCTCATAGGTGCGGAGGAGTATATTGGGAAGGTTCTTGAGTCTTTCCCCGTCATGGAGGGTGACAGGTTAAGATTCAGTTTCCTGGGAACAATTGTTGAGTTCGTCGTCGTCGACATTCGACCGAGGGCTGAGGCTGTCGTCATAACCTCATCGACCAAGGTTGAGATAACTGAGAAGACCGCTGAGGCTGTGAGGAAGGTTCCGAGGGTGACATATGAAGATATTGGGGGTTTGGGTGGTCAGATACAGAGGGTGAGGGAGATGATAGAGCTCCCCCTCCGCTACCCCCAACTCTTCGAGAAACTCGGCGTCGAACCTCCGAAAGGAATCCTTCTACACGGTCCTCCTGGAACAGGTAAGACCCTGATAGCTAAGGCTGTCGCCAATGAGACGGACGCCCACTTCATCACTCTGAACGGACCCGAGATAATGAGTAAATATTACGGTGAGAGTGAGGCTAGGTTGAGGGAGATCTTTGAAGAGGCTAGCAAGCATGCGCCGAGCATAATATTCATCGACGAGATAGACGCCATAGCGCCCAAGCGTGAGGAGGTCACAGGTGAGGTTGAGAGGAGGGTCGTCGCCCAACTCCTCGCCTTGATGGACGGCCTCCAGTCCAGGGGTCAAGTAGTCGTCATCGGAGCCACGAACAGGCCGAACGCCATAGATCCAGCCCTCAGAAGGCCTGGGAGATTCGACAGGGAGATTGAGATAGGTGTACCAGACAGGGCCGGTAGACTCGAAATCCTCCAGATACATACGAGAGGAATGCCCCTTGCCAAGGATGTTGATCTAGACGCCCTGGCAAACGTAACCCATGGATTCGTCGGCGCAGACCTTCAGGCCCTATGTAAAGAAGCTGCGATGAGGGCTTTGAGGAGGGTCCTCCCTGAGATAGATCTCCAGTCCGAGACGATCCCGCCGAAAGTCATGGAGAGCCTCGAGGTAACGATGAACGATTTCATAGACGCCCTCAAAGACGTCGAGCCTTCAGCTATGCGTGAGGTTCTGGTCGAGTCTCCTAACGTGAAATGGTCGGATATAGGTGATCTGGAGGATGTGAAGCAGGAGTTGAGGGAGACCGTTGAGTGGCCCCTCAAATATCCTGAGGTCTTCGAGTATGCTAAGACGAAGCCTCCGAAAGGGATACTTCTCTATGGGCCTCCAGGAACAGGTAAGACCCTCCTTGCGAAGGCCTTGGCGACTGAGAGTGAGGCTAACTTCGTCTCGATAAAGGGTCCTGAACTACTCTCAAAATGGGTTGGAGAGTCTGAGAAGGGTGTGAGGGAGACTTTCAGGAGGGCCAGACAGGCTGCGCCGTGCATAGTCTTCTTCGACGAGATAGATGCCATAGCGCCCCAGAGGGGTGGGGGTTTCGGGGACTCCCATGTCACTGAGAGGGTGATAAGTCAACTCCTCACCGAGCTCGACGGCCTCGAGGAGCTCAGAAACGTAGTCGTCCTAGCGGCTACGAACAGACCTGACATAATAGATCCCGCCCTACTCAGGCCTGGGAGATTCGACAGGATCATTGGCATAAAGCCTCCTAGCGAAGAGGCTAGGAAAGAGATATTCAAGATTCATCTGGACGGTAAGCCTCTGGCTGATGATGTCGACCTAGATGCTCTCGCAGAGAAGACGGAGGGCTATGTCGGTGCAGATATAGCCTCTATATGTAGGGAGGCGTCTATGCTCGCTATAAGGGAGTATGTGAAGGAGACTGCTGGGAAGAAGGGTGAGAAACCGAGCTTCAAGATAAGTATGAGACACTTCGAGGAGGTCCTGCGAAAGGTTAAGGCGATGGGTAAGTCCAGACTCCAGCAGTATGAGGAATGGGCTAGAAGGTTTGAGGAGGCATTCACCTAAAAATAAAGCAGGATCCAAAATCTAGGGTTTAGATCCGAACCTCATCTTCACATAGTTTATCAGTCCACCAGAGAGTAGGATGCTCCTCTCCCTCTGAGTGAAGGTGTTTAGACACTCTATCCGACCCTTATCCGTATCGAGAGATATATGCTCACCTGGCCTACTCAACTGTTCAGCGACATTCATGATTCTCACCGCGTCTCCTACGCTCAACCTCTCATAGTCGCTCGGATTCTTGAGGGTGAGGGGTATGACCCCGAAGTTTATGAGGTTCGATCTATGTATCCTCGCGAAGCTCTTAGCGATCTTGACCCTCACCCCCAAGTATCTGCATGCGAGGGCCGCATGCTCCCTGCTCGAGCCTTGACCGTAATTCTCACCTGCAACTATGAAGCCTCCGCCAGCCTCCCTTATCCTCTCGACGAATGTTGGGTCGACACTCTCGAATACATACTCGCTTATCGCTGGAATATTGCTTCTCAAAGGCAGTATCCTACTCCCCGCCGGTAGAATGTGGTCTGTCGTTATGTTGTCGGCGAGCTTGAGCAGAATCTTCCCTGAGATCTCATTTTCAAGAGGCTCGAGGGTTGGGAAAGGTTTGATGTTCGGCCCCCTGAAGATCTCAACCTCACCCTCTGATGGAGGTATTATCATTCTGTCGTTGACAATATATTTCTCAGGCTCCTGAATCTCCGGATACTCACCGAGCCTCCTTGGATCAGTTATCTCACCATATATTGCTGCTGCAACGGCGACCTCTGGACTGCACAAGTAGACTTTATCATTCTCGGTTCCGCTTCTGCCTGGAAAGTTTCTCGGAAAGGTTCTTACGCTGACAACACCTGTAGCCGGAGCCTGACCGACACCTATGCATCCCAAACATCCAGGCTGGTGGAGCCTCACACCCGAATCTATGAGGGCCTGTAAGCCTCCGTTATGGGCTATGTTCTCTAGGACCTGCTGGCTTCCAGGATTCACTTCGAAACTCACACCTTCATGGATCCTCCTACCCTGCAAAGTCTCAGCGATCACCATCAGGTCCCTGAAAGATGAGTTGCCGCATGAGCCTACGATGACCTGTGCAACCTTCACACCCTCGACATCTCTGACCCTCTTCACATTGTCAGGGGAGGAGGGGCATGCGATGAGGGGCTCGAGATCGTCGAGATTCACCTCATCCTCCTCATCATACACCGCGTCCGGGTCCGGCTCGATCATCCTCCAAGCATCCCCCCTACCCTGGGCCTCCAAGAATCTTCTCGTGTTACTGTCTGAAGGGAACACGGTGGTTGTTGCGCCGAGCTCAGCGCCCATATTCGCTATCGTAGCCCTCTCAGGGACCTGCAGCGTCTCCACACCTGGACCATAATACTCAATGATCCTCCCCACCCCACCCTTCACCGTATGTCTTCTCAAAAGTTCAAGGGCCACATCTTTCGCTGAGACCCATGGCTTCAGTCTACCAGTCAGCCTCACACCCAAAATCTTAGGGGTGACCATGTGAAAAGGTGATCCAGCCATAGCCATGGCGACGTCCAAGCCACCTGCACCTATAGCCAACATTCCACAGCCTCCAGCAGTGGGTGTGTGACTGTCGGCGCCGAGCAAGGTCTTACCTGGTGAAGCAAACCTCTCGAGGTGAATCTGATGCGATATCCCGTTTCCAGGCTTCGAGAAGTATACGCCGAACTTCTTCGCCGCCGTCTGCAAGTATAGGTGGTCATCCATATTCTTGCTGTCAGTCTGTAATAGGTTATGATCCACATAACTTACTGAGAGCTCAGTCTTAACCCTAGATATTCCCAGAGCCTCAAACTCGATGAACGTCAAGGTTCCAGTCGCATCCTGGGTGAGGGTCTGATCGATCCTCAGAGCAACCTCCTCCCCAGGCTCAAGCCTACCTTCGACAAGATGCTCCTCCATAATCTTCTGAGCGGCAGACTTACCCATAGCCACACCAAACCCCTAGTGACATGGAGTGTCGGTTCTCATAGACTCACTTATCCTCCACCCTATACTTCACTATATCTGCAAAACATGCTCCATCCCTCTCAACCAGCCTGAACTCTAAAACTTTTATCCTCCTCTTGAATATGGGCCCATCGGTGACGAATGTGTGGTATTCACCTTTCTCACCGCAGACGTCTATCCCTGAAATCGTCAAATATTCGAGGAAGGACGAGTCGACACTCCTTCCAACCCACTCCCTCCCCACAAGCCTAGGCTTTACGCTGACTATCACAGCCTCGAATCCTGAGTCGATGAACATCCTATAAACATCCTCCGCCCTCATCCCCCAAAGGGGTTCGATTGGAGTTAATCCAATTTCACCGCAGACCCTCTCAACCCAATCCCTATGTTCTTGAAGGTAGATGTCTCCGAAAACCATTCCTTCGACTCCATCATAGACAAGACCCTTCACAACACTCTTGAACCGATGCTCATACTCTTCTGTACTCGTCGACCTCTGAACGAGCTGAATCCCCAAGGCGTCAGCCTGTTCACCGATCAAATATGCCGGTGTGCCATGGAACGACACCCTACCGCAATCTCCAGATATGAAATTGACTAGGAAGAGGGGATTATGACCTTCAAGCATGGCCTTGTAACATGCGAGGCAACTGTCTTTGCCGCCACTCCAAGACGCCGCCACATTCAATAGTCTTCACATCCACCATAATATAGATGGGTTGCCGAAAACATTGGTCACACCTATATTTTAACTTCGATCGTCGACTATTCAGGAGACAGTGAGATCCGACTCAATGATGTGAATGAAATTTTATAACGATGTTTCTCAGGCATCGGTCTCAGAAATCTTTTAAATGTGAACTGTAGGGATTCTTAAGTGCAAGGTGGAGCGGTTGGAGATCCTTGAGGAAGGAAGAGGGGAGCTCGTCGGATTCAGAGATCCAGATGAGAATCGAAGATGGATTCTTGAGAATAAATCTAGGAAGCTCGAAGATAAGAGGGTGACTGTGAAGGAGGCTGTCTCTAAACTTGTGAATTCTGGCGACTTTATAGCTTTCGGAGGCTTCGGCCATGTAAGGGTATCCATGTCAATAGTTTACGAGTTGATCAGACAGAGAAAGACCGGTTTAACGATGGCTGGTAAGACAGCGGTTCATGACATAGATCTCCTGGTGGCCGCTGGATGTGTCGAGAAGGTTGAAACCGCATATTCTTTCGGGCATGAGTTGAGGGGCCTCTCACCAGCCTCGAGGAGGGCTGTTGAGAGCGGTAAATGTAAGGTTGTGGCTGAGATAAGTAACGCAGGATACCAGTGGCGTTTCCTCGCTGGGATGATGGGTATCCCATTCATTCCGGCTAGGATATTGGCTGGAACAGATACTTTCAGAAGGAGCTCAGCGAAGATTGTTAGGTGCCCATTCACGAATAAGCCTGTGACTCTGATTCCTTCATGCAACCCCGACGTAGGTGTGGTCCATGTCCACAGATGCGACATCTACGGTAACGCACAGATAGACGGCGCTCTCATAGAGGATTATGAGCTCTCACGAGCATCGAGGAGACTCATCGTTACAACAGAGAGAATAATCCCCCATGAAAAGATCAGGCTCGAACCTTGGAGAACATCCATCCCATTCTATCTTGTGGACGCCGTCATCGAAGTCCCTTACGGTGCACATCCATGCCAGATGCCTCTGAGATACTCTTTCGATGAGGACCACATATCTGAGTGGCTGAACCTCTCCCGAACCGACGACGGGGTCAAAGAATATTTTGAGAAATATGTCTACTCAATAGATACTTTCGACCAGTATCTCAAGCTCATAGGTGGGAGGAAAAGGTTGAAGCGGTTGGAGATGGCTGAGAGGCGGGTCGGCGTAAGGTCGAGGTGAGGAAGATGGAGAAGAGAAAGGAGAGATACACACCTGTCGAGCTCATGGCGACGGTTGCTGCGAAGATGTTGGAGGATGGTAAGTCAGTATTCGTTGGGACAGGCCTACCGGTTATAGCTGCTATGCTCGCCCAGAGAACCCATGCACCGAACATCCTCATAATTTATGAGGCAGGTGGAATAGGGCCGAGAAGCCCGGTCCTACCGGTCTCTGTTGGCGACTCTAAAACATTCTATAGGGGCATCGCAGCCTCAAGTATGCATGAAGTGATGTCGATGACCCAGGCAGGGTATGCTGACTACGGGTTTCTTGGAGCCGCCCAGATAGACATGTACGGCAACATCAACACGACAGTGATAGGTGATTATGAGAGGCCGAAGGTGAGGTTGCCAGGAAGCGGCGGCGCAAACGACGCAGGCTCCCTATGCCACAGAACCATAATCATAATGAGGCAGGAGAGAAGCAGATTCGTCAGCAGACTGGACTTTCTCACAACCCCAGGATACCTGACAGGTCCAGGTGAGAGGGAGAGGGTTGGGCTCCCAGCAGACACCGGCCCCTACAGGGTCATAACGCAGCTCGGAGTATATGGTTTCGACGATGAGACCAAGAGGATGAAGTTGATATCTACCCATCCGAATGTTGATCTCCAGCAGATAAGGGACAGCTGCGGTTTCGACCTTATAATACCTGAAGATGTGAAGACAACGGAGACACCTACCGACGAGGACCTCAAGATCCTCAGGAAGATAGATCCTGCCGGAATAGTCCTAGGTAAATAAGTTCAGTAAGGCAACGTATCCACCTGAAAAATAGGCTTATGATGCAGGCCATAGAAAGATTTAGTGGAGATACTTGAGGCTTAGAATATGATTTCAACCTACACAACTCAAAAAGAAAGAGTAGTTTCACGGTTGGGTGAGAAGGTTGAAGGTTGAGGAGATCAGAATTGTATGTGTCCTCGGATGCGGTGTCATGGGCAGCGGCATCGCCCAAGTATGCGCCCAGAGAGGCTACGAGATCCATTTTCTAGAGAAGGATAAAGATCTTGTTGACAGGGGATTATCGTCGATAAGAGAATCGATCAACACCCATCTTGTAAAGAAAGGGAAGATGAGTGGGGAGGAGGCTGAGCGTGTTCTATCCAGAATCAGGGGGACAGTCGATATGGCTGAGGCTGTCGCCGGAGCCGACATTATAATAGAAGCTATCCCTGAAGACCTGAATTTGAAGAGGAGAGTCTTCGCTGAGGCAGAGAAATATTCGAGTGAGGAAACCATATTCGCATCCAACACCTCCTCCCTCATGATCTCTGAGATAGCTGCATCTGTCAAGAGGAAGGATAGGGTGATAGGGATGCACTGGTTCTACCCACCCCAAGTTATGAAGTTGATTGAGATAGTTAGGGGGATGCTGACATCAGACGAGACCTACAATCTCGTAAAAGATTTTTCGGTTAGGCTCGGCAAGGTTCCTGTGACATCGAAGGATTCACCTGGCTTCGTCGTCGTCAGGCTGGTGAGCGGATTCCTAGCAGACGCGGTCAGATGTGCCGAGGAGGGTTTGATGAGTGTTGAGGAGATCGATAAGGCCTGTAGGCTCGGACTGAACCATCCGATGGGTCCATTTGAACTTTTAGACCACATCGGTTTAGACACATACCTGGAGATATATGAGTATATGTTCAGGGCTACTGGCGACCCGAAGTATCGCCCCCCGATTACGTTGAGGAGGATGGTCTCCTCAGGATACCTCGGTAGGAAGGTTGGTAAAGGCTTCTACAGTTACGGTGTGGGGTAAACCCTCTACCTGGCGAGGTTTCCTAGAATATCGAAGACCATCTCCCTGGGGCCGGCTACAACCTTCACCCTCCTCTTCAACTGCGGATCCCTCTCAACCTCTTCCAGGAGGGCCTCAGATATCTGGAATCTCGAGAGTTCAAGAGTATTCTTGATATATACTATTCTGGCTTTCCTATAATCTCTCACACCAGCTATCCTCAGGCCCATAAGTATGGTCTCCCTATCGTTAGGTAGGAAGGTTGGGATCCTGCTTGCTTCAACCCATCCTGAGGTCAATGTGTTCACGAATGTCTTATCGAAATCTATCTTCTCGAAGACTCTCCTCGTCGTCAGGTCAGCCATGCCCAGACCTGTCGCGTTCCCTTCAGTCTCCTCGGTCAAGTTTAAGACAACTATCTTCTTGACCTTAGGCGCCTGAGGCTCATACTCTCCAGGGATGAAGAATCTTCCTGTGACATTGGGATCCATCCCCGCGCCACTTATCTCCTTCCCTATCTCGTCGACGATTAGGAGGTCTATCTCCTTGAAAGGTATCCTGGCCATGTATGCCTTCGCAGTCTTCTGGAGCTCAATCTCCTCCTCAAAGATCTTCTCTGGAGGTATAGCTTTGATTATAGATGTCTGATGGTATCCGTCCTCGACGATGGCTACACCACATATTATCTTCGCCTTCTCCAATATGAGTCTGGCCATATCCAACATAACCCTATGGTAACCTTCGGCCAGGAATGAGTGTAGGGACTCGGCGCCCTTCTGTTTACCCATACCTATAACCAGCATCTTGACCAGGCCACTCTCAATCTTATCCTTGAAGTCTGTGTGAGGCTTGACCCTGTTTACAACAATTATCCCATCAGCCTCGTTTGCGTCCCTACTTATGTAGACTGGTGTACCGTCCTCCAGGTGTCCTAGAACATCGACCTCCAGAGAGGATACTATTGGAGCACCTACATATTCAGGGGTTACGCCGTAGTTTTTAAGGATCTCAGTCTGACCTTCAGGGGTTGCTCCGCCGTGGCTTCCCATCGCTGGAATTATGAAAGGTACTCCACCACATCTCTTAACCTCATCGACGATGGCTGCGATTATATCGGCTATGTTCGATATGCCCCTGCTACCTGCGGTCACAGCTATTCTTGAGCCTGGCTTTATTCTGGATTTTAGGTTTATGTTTTGGAGTTGCTTTGAGACCTCGCCTCTGACATCTTGAAGTCTTGAGGAATATAGTTCCTGCTCTACAATGAACATTCTGGGCAGGACCATGCTTGACATTTTTCGTATCAGCCTCAAAATCTATCTTTTCCAATTTTATTTTTATGTATGTGGTTAAAGATAACTCATTCCCTCATTTGCCGGTGAGTCTAACATTCAAGTCCGATGAGGGTCGCTGAGTTGAACCTCCACCATGGTAAAGATAGGTGTGTGAGTGGGGCAGACACCCCCCCACCCCCCCTAGGGGGGTTCGAGGGTTCCTACAGCACCTATATCTGGGTACACAGCTCTTTAGCATCTTGGAGTAACTATTAGGGTATGTTCAGTGATAGTTTACATCACATATCGGTGATATTTGGAAAGTTTTCCTTAACAAATGTTCAAAAGTATGACTACTTTGAAGGTTATTCTGCGGCGTCTAAGCTGCCGAGAAAATATTAAATATGATGGTCGAGAGGTGGTGAGCTCAACAGATACATTTTGGAGAGTAATGGAGGAGGATATGGTCTTTGGGGGTCCCCTGGGTGGGGTCGACTGAATATGGGTCTGAGCAAAATAGGCCACATTTTTCTTTTGGGAAGAAGGCTGTCGCCCTCTTCTCAGGTGGTTTGGACAGTGCATTGGCAGTTGCCTTGATGCTCAGGCAAGGATTCGATGTTGAAGGAATATTCTTCACCTCACCCTTCTGCCAGTGTAGCGGGAAGGGTGGGTGTAAAGCATCAGAGTTGGCCGAGTCTCTGGGGATCAGGCTGAAGGTCGTTGCCAGAACAGAGGAATATATCGAGGCTGTGAGGAGACCGAAGTATGGCTACGGTAGAGGACTGAACCCATGTATCGACTGCAGAATCTTCATGCTCAAAGAGGCGAAGAAGTATATGGATGAGGTGGGTGCATCAATAATCGTTACAGGGGAGGTTCTGGGTGAGAGGCCTATGTCCCAGAATAGGAGGGCACTCACCCTCATAGAGAGGGCGGCTGGTCTTGAGGGTAAAATTCTGAGACCCCTATCGGCGAAACTCCTCCCTGAGACAGAGGCTGAGAGGAAAGGTTTGGTGAATAGGGGCATGCTCCTAGACATAAAGGGGCGTTCAAGGAAGAGGCAGCTGAAGCTGGCTGATGAGCTTGGAGTAAAGGGTTACACCCAGCCTGCAGGTGGATGCCTACTGACAGACGAAAATTTCTCGAGAAAGCTCAGAGACCTATTCAAGAACCTTGATAGAGTAACCTTGAGAGACATCGAAATACTGAAGATCGGCAGACACTTCAGATATGGAGAAAACAAGATAGTCGTCGGCAGAGACAAGAATGAGAATGAGAAGCTGCTTGAGCTGAAGACCGACGGAGAATACTATTTCGAAGTTCCAGGATACGGCAGCCCAATAACCTTAATGCAAGGCCCAGAATCCGAGGAAGCCATAAGGACAGCCGCAGCCCTAACAGCATACTACTCAGACTGCAAGGACATGAATGTCCAAGTAATGTACGGCAAAGATAAGCTGGAGAAGACCATAACGGTCCCCAGACCTGAGAAGAGGAGCGTCGACAGACTAAGGGTTAAATGAGAAGCCGAGGAAACACCCAACTCCATCATATAGGAAAATCTGTAAAAACTCGTTGACAAAGACACGCACCTATCAAATAAGAGAGTCTTAGGATACCAAAACCCCCCAATTCTTAAATCTGACAACCACCCTCTTAACCCTATGCATAAAACTAGCCGAATCAACCCAATACTACCCATAATTCTGCTGAGTATAATGATGGTTGGGAGTGTTCGGGGACAAGAGTATTCCAAGATAGATGGTAGAAGAGGAAACGTCCCAGACCAAGACGCTGACATCCTAGAGGTGGACTTCCAACTCCTAAAGGATGGGACACTCACCATAAAATATGTGATAGCAGGAAAATTCGATCTCAAGAAATACATATACGGAATCAAACTATACGATTACGGTAGCGACCAGGCCCTCCACCCAATAGCCGACATAATCTTAGGCACCTTCGAACAGAAGCAGGGAGTCTGGTTTGTAAACTCATCAACATTGAAGGTTGACCCCCTCCAATACAGCATCCAAGACTCAACTCTAACGATAAGAGGCTTGACAATTGAACTTTTGGGAGGTAGATACGCCTTCTACGCCTCCGCCGAGACCGCCCAACCAACAACTGAACCTGCTAGAACAGTCATATGGGTTGACCATGAACCGCACCAAGGAGCTGTGAAGATAATGTTCCCCACACAATCAGCGACCCCAACCCAAACACCGCAGACATCACCCCAGCAGACGACCCAACCACAACCGGCAACACCCAAACAAACCCAAACAACCGAGACGCCTCAGAAGGCATCGCCAACAACACATAACAATACAATCCAAATCATCATAATCGCAGCCGCCGCTTTCATAAGCATATCAGGCCTAACACTTTGGCGGTCAAGAGCAAAGAAGACTCAAAGAAAAAGACAGACGCAGAAATAGGAACAGTAACATGTGATGGGCGAGTCAATGGATGACATGGATAAAAAATTGATGAAGACACATGGCAAGATAGAATAGATCTCTCAAGACATCAAATCACCACCTAAGATAAGAACATCATCGCTATCAAAGTTTCTTCAGACAATAATCCTTTTAAATTCTCCACCATCAATAACATAAGTTAATCGTAAACCTCAAGGCGGGGAACCTCCAATGCAAAAGAAAGAGACGCCACCCTCCATACCAAAACATAGACACTGCAACATATGCGGAATATCCATTTCCCCAGACAAAATCTACTGCAGCAAAAACTGTGAAGCAGAATATAAGAAAATGTCTAGGAGACGAACATACACATTCATCATAACATTGTTGATATTCCCAATCATTATGATCCTAATGCTGCTCACCGCACGCCCATGACTTTCATATCTTCAATATAGACTCGCTCATAACCAGAAATACATAACCGCATCCTTGAGGACTATAGGTATTATCATTCAAATGTAGCTGAGAAACCATACAACTGAGACGCCTATAAGGAGCATAACAAATTGTATAAGGGACTTCTGAAAACCTTCCTGCTTCTGCATCTCAGGTATCAGTTCAGAAGCTGATAAGTAAATGAAGCCACCGGCGGTGAACGCTGTCAGGGACCCTAAATTCTGAATATGCACCGAGAAATAGCTTGCAACATAG
>Ga0315298_1003610_pt1 | contig 24332 bp, 19 predicted proteins | sample WHS_1_MG_FD_203077 | JGI IMG/M metagenome (GOLD analysis project Ga0315298, IMG submission 203077) | Extremophilic microbial mat communities from Washburn Hot Springs, YNP, Wyoming, USA - WHS_1_MG | ecosystem: Environmental > Aquatic > Thermal springs > Hot (42-90C) | place: USA: Wyoming...
AGCCAGCCCCCCAACCAAAACCATGTCCGGAGGAAACCTGGAACTTGCCAGGAGGCCCAACACTAAGATCACGACGGCAATGGTAACCAGGGCGTCGAAACCCACAGCCACGGCCTGCCTAAATGGGCATTACGATTATCAACATAGTATATTATCGGATCCCAAGCAGTTTTACCGGAGGCGGAAGGGCCAATCCACCCCCACTTCTGGCAGGATCATCCACTCCACCCTAATCACAAAGTGGAACTTGGTAAAGGGTGGAACTGAATTGCAGTGGCCAATAGCGACCTTTGGGCTTTACTGAGCGACACGGCCCTGTCTGTAGCCTTCAGACTCGCCCTTCCCGATTATCTGGAAAAATCGGCAAAATCCGCAGGATCGCGCGATCCTCTTTTTTCTTTCCATGCCGAACAGTTCTTCCCGCCGAAGCTTCCATGGGGGAGCCGCCGACTGAGCCGCACGGTCAGACACGCCGGGCACTGCTTCTGGCGAAGCAGTGGCACACGGCCACTGAGCCGCGCGCCGTCAGGCATGTCGGGCACTGCTTCTGGCGAAGCAGTGGCACACGGCCACTGAGCCGCGCGCCGTCAGGCATGTCGGGCACTGCTTCTGGCGAAGCAGTGGCACACGGCTACTGAGCCGCACGCCGTCAGGCACGCCGGCTGCCGGTTCACTGCCAACTTCACGGGTGGACGACGATGGAACGGTCGGGTTACCATGCTTCTCCCTTGGCGCCGGTCAACCGGGCGTTTTTGGAGTGGGTACTGGCGGTTTTAGCGACGGGGTTGATTGCGGCTTCGGGCTGTACGCGCGAACGATACTACCGCCAAGCCAATCAGGAGGTCCAGGCTCTGGTGCAGGAAAAGTCGGACGATCCGCGCTGGGCCTTGCCCAACTTCACCGTAGAGATGGACCCGCGGAGCCGGTTCTACGATCCCTGCGATCCAGTCCGTCCTCCCATGCCGCCAGACGACCCGGCAGCCCACCGCTTCATGCATTGCGTGGATGCCAAGCGGGGCTGGCCGCACTGGCACCGTTGGGGCACGCGAACCACCTTGGAAAACCCCGAGTGGCGCCAACGGCTGTCCGAGTATGTGGAGGTGACTCCCGAGGGCGAAGTGCACCTGACGCTTCCCGCCGCGGTAACCATCGCTTATATCAACTCGCCGAGCTACCAACAGCAATTGGAGACGATTTACCTCTCGGCGCTGGACGTCAGCACGGAGCGATTCCGTTTTGATGTGCAGTTTTTCGGGGGCAACGACACTACGTTCGTGCATCAGGGCCGGCTGCGGACTCCGGCGGGCGAACAGAATACCTTGACCACCGAGACCGATTTCCAGCTACGGCGCCGCTTGGCCACGGCGGGCGAGCTGCTGGTGGGATTCGCCAATTCGTTTGTGTGGCAGTTCGCCGGGCCCGACACCAACGCGACCCTGTCGATCTTGAACTTCAACCTTGTGCAGCCCCTGTTGCGGGGTGCCGGCCGCGATGTGGCCCTCGAACAGCTTACCATCGCCGAGCGGGCACTGTTGGCAAACCTCCGGGCGTTCCAGCGCTACCGGCAGGGGATGTACACGCTGGTGGCCATCGGCGAGTTGGGCGTTACCGGTCCGCAGCGGCGGGGCGGCTTTTTCGGGGGGACCGGCCTCACCGGATTCACCGGAACGGGCAGCGCCGGGTTCGGCGGGGTGGGCGAGGCCACGGGCTTCGGCCGGACCGGTTTCGCCGGGGGCGGCGGCGGGGCAGGCGCCGGCGGCGTGGCCGGCTTCGCCGGCGGGGGCGCCGGGCAAGTGGGCGGCTTCATCGGCCTGTTGCAGCAATACCAGCAAATCCGCAACACTCGCGAAAGCCTCAATGCCCAACTCCGCACTCTTCGCCTGCTGGAAGCCTATCTCCAGGCCGGCACCATCGATCTGACGCAGGTGGACCAGTTCCGCCAAAGCATCGAGTCGGAACGCGCCAACCTGCTCCAGGCCCAGAACTCTCTGGAAGGCAGCCTCGACTCGTTCAAAACCGGCACTTTGGGCGTGGCCCCCGACCTGCCCGTCCGCCTCGATACCGAAATGATCCGCCGCTTCCAGTTTATCGACCCCCAGATGAGCGGCCTGCAAAACCGGCTGTCCGATGCCATCGAGGAGTTCGGCCGGCTGCCCATGGCACCCGAGCCGACGGCCATCCAGCAGACCTTGAAGCAAACCGAGGAACTGGTCCAGGCCGCCCGGCAGGCCTTCGCCCAGGTCGAGGAGGACCTTCGCGCCCTGGCCGAAAAAACGCCCGAGCGGACCCGACACATGGACCCGGCCGAGGCCCAGACCTTCGCCAAGGAAATGCAGCGCCTCCGCGAGACCTTTGCCGCTTTGCAGAAGCGATTCGAACCGATTCCGGCTCGCCTGGAAGTGCTCGCCGCGCAATTGCGCCCCGAGACCCGCCAGAAGACGGCCGACCAGCTCGTGGACCTGATGACGGCCTTCGCCACGCTGATCGACGAACTGTCGCTGGTGCAGGCCCGGGCACGGCTGGAAGTGGTTACGATCACGCCTGTGCGCATCACGGCCGAACAGGCCCTTCGCATTGCCCGGGCCAACCGCCTGGATTGGATGAACAACCGGGCGTCGCTGGTCGATACCTGGCGACTCATTCAATTCAATGCCGACGCCTTGCAGTCGAACGTCACCGTGGGCCTCAGCGGCGACATGCGCACCGTGGGCGATAATCCCTTGAACTTCCGCGCGCCCACCGGCACCCTGCGGGCCAGCGTGCAGTTCGATGCCCCCTTCACCCGCCTGCTGGAGCGCAACAACTTCCGCCAGGTACTCATTGATTACCAGCAGGCCCGGCGGCAGTTGATCCAGTTCGAGGATGCGATCCATCAGACCCTGCGCTCCCGGCTGCGGCAGTTGGAACAGTTGCGGGTCAACCTCGAAATCCAGCGGCGGGCCGTGATCATCGCCATTCGCCGCGTGGACCAGACCCGCGACGTGCTCAACGAGCCGCCGCCGCCCCCGGAACCGGGAAAGCCCGCCACCCAACTCGGCCCCACCGCCGCACTGAACCTGTTGACCGCCCTTTCCGACCTGCGAAGCTCGCAGAACAACTTCATGAGCGTGTGGCTGAACTACTATGCCACCCGGATGCAGTTGGAACGCGACATGGGTATCATGGAATTGGACGAGCGGGGCCTGTGGATCGAAGAGCCGTGGGAAGTGCTCGACGATGGGCAACCCGAGGCCTACCCCCTGCCCCCGCCCGTGCCCGACGAACTGCTCCGCAAGCTCAATCCCGAGGGGCCCAATGTGCAGGACCACCAGCGGCTGGCCCCGCCGCCCGCAGGTCCGGCGGGACTTGACCCGGCCAAAGACGGCGGGCCATAGCCGGCGGGCAGCCCGACAAGCCGGGTGGATCATGCCCGGCCGACGAGATGATGGCCACCCTCACCCGGCCGGTCGAGGAGGCGGTGAAGAACATGCCGGGCACGGTGACCATCCGTTCGACGACGGGGGGCGGCTGCGGTGGATGTGTTTTTCGACTGGTCCACGGACATGATACAGGCGGAGCTGTACGTGCGGGCCGGCTGGCCCAGATTCGCACGGCGCTGCCGCCTTCCGCCGAGTTTGCGTCGCATCGGGTTACTTTCTCGGCGTCTCCCATCATCGGCCTCAGCCTCACCAGCCGTCCCCGGAGCATCGCCGATTGTGGGAGCTTGCGCAGTACGCGTTGAGCCCCCGACTGCTCCGCATCCGCGGGGTGGCCCAGGTGAAGTGGGTGGGCGGGCGAGTGCCGTAGTATCACGGGATTGTCGACCCGGTGAAACTGGAGGCGTACCACCTGACCCTAAAGCAAGTTCGCCAGCGCCTGATCGAGGCGGAGAATAGCTGCCTGGAAGCATCTTGGCTGGCCACCCAAGCCTATGCCGACCTTTTGGCGGCGGTGGGAGCCGCGCTTTTGGCCGAACGCGGCCCTAGCCGCCTCAAGTTGCCGCGCGCGGAGAAATCACGGTTTCCGCGGCCGGATGATTTCGCCAGAGGATGGCTTGCCGGCAGCCGGCTGCACGCCAGCACGCAAAGTATGACGTGGCTCTCTGTGCGGCGCTGGAGGATCGGTGGCGAGCCTCTGGGCCGCACTCTACGAGACATGCTACCGAGGCCGGACACTCAGAGCTTCGGCCACGCGGGGCAGGATGAGCCGGGCGGCGCGGGCGCGGTGGCTGAGGACGGACTTCACGTCCGGCGACAACTCGCCGAAGGTCCGCCGGTATTCGATGATCTCGAACAGCGGGTCGTAGCCGAAGCCCCCGCCGCCCCGCGGTTGCAAAGCGATGCGTCCCCGGCAGGAGGCCTCTGCGGTAGCGCGGATCTGGCCGGCCGGGTCGCTCAGGGCCATTGCGCAAACGAATTGCGCGGTGCGTTGCTCCAAGGGTACTCCGGCTAGCTTCTCCAAGAGCAGGCGATTGTTGGCGGCGTCGGTGGCGTGGGGGCCGGAGTACCTTGCCGAGTACACCCCCGGCTCGCCCCCCAGGGCATCGACGCATAACCCACTGTCGTCGGCCAGCACCCATTGGGCCAAGTGCCGCGCCAGCGCCGAGGCCTTCAGCGCGGCGTTTTCGGCAAAACTGCGGCCTGTTTCCGGAACTCGGGGGCAGTTGGGGAAATCGGCAAGGCTTTTTACGACCACGCCCAGGGGGGAGAAAAGTTCCGCTAACTCCGCCCACTTTTTGCGGTTGGCGCTGCCAATAACCAAGGGGCCAACAGGCATAAAACTTCAGAATCGCAGGTCCGACGCCGGCCGGCTCACCAGCGCCCCGGCCGACCGCCGCGGCACTTCCACCAGCACCGGCTGCATGTCAAACGGAATGTTATCTTCGTTGGAGATCTCTGGCACCAAGTCGCGGAGGGTCTTGGGGGCATTGATGACCATCCCGCCGGCCACCTGGCGCTGGCCCCCCTGAAACTTGGCCATCAGGGCCTGGATTTGCGGGTCCAGATGCAGCCGGCCCATCTCGTCCCGCTGGCCCGCCGAATCGAAACTGCCCACCGTGACGAGACTGGCGTAGCGATCATGAAACTCGTAGGCCTCATAGCCCCGCTTGCGCAAGGCTACCACCATGCGGTGGGCTTTCTCCGCCGCCTCGACCAGTTGGCTCTCCATCGGCTTGCCCTTTTCGATGGCTTCGATCTCCCGGGGCTTGAGGGTCCATTTGCCGGTAAAATGGGCCACCTGAAGGCTATACCGTCCGGGGCAGTCCAGAAGGCAGTGCTCCACGCCTTCGTTGGCCTTCAGCACCAAAGGATCCACCCCCCGCGGATTGAAAAACTCCGGCGGCAACAGGGGATTGGTGGTAATAAAGGCGTGCCCCATGGGACCTTTTCTCTTCTTGGCGTTACCCTCGGGGAGCACCGCGGCCTGAATCATGCGCCAGCCCGCCAAAGTCCGCCAGGTGGCCCCACGCTTCTCGATCGACAGGCAGTCCGGCTGAAAGTACTTGAGCCTTTTGAGGGTCTCTTGGGCCTCGGGATCGTCGGGTTTGGGATAGTCGCCCACCAGCACCGCAATCTCTTCGGTCTCCGTACCCCGCTGGTATCGCATGCGAACGGGCTGCCCGAAACGATCCACCCCTCGTCCCGGCACGTCCCTGCCGAACTCGAATTTCTTCTCGTAGGTGTAGGCGGGGAGCTTATACCGCTTGCGGAGTTCCAACACCAGTTCGCGGGCCTGCTGCCGGGCGGCCTGCCGACTGTGCTCGTCCTCTCCAGCGGAAAAGCTGCACGCCAAGATCATCCACGGGCCGTTCTTTTCGGTTACCGAGTAGTTTTTGTTCGGGTCCGCCTCCACCCGGTTGAGGGTCAGCAGCTTGTCCCAGGGGCCTGCCAGGACTCCGCTGGGGAAACACCCAACAGTAAGCGCAAGCCAAAAAACGCCCAATCCCGCTGGCTTGCTCATCGCCTTGCCTCCATGCAAGCTTGCGTGGTGACGGGAATCCATACCCGCGTTGCCTCAATCGGCGGGGGAGTGTACCAGCGGTGCTCGCATCGGGCCATACGGATTGTCGAAAAACCGGCGCGGCCGAACGAGAACGGCTTTTGGTATCAAGGTTGCATGGCTTGTCGCACTCCGTTCAAGGCGGGAATGTGCGCTAACTGGCTGGGCTGGGTGTTTGCGACGATGTCGGCCTAGGCGACATAGGCACCGCAAAGTTAGCATATGCGAGGGGGACCTCATAACCTGCTAGGGTCACGTGCCGATTTTTCGCCTACGCAGGCCGACAAAATCCTGGCCCGACAATTGTCGACAGGCGGACAATGGCCAATAATTCCCCCAGACCGTGGTACCGGAACCGAAAGACGAGAACCATGCAAAGGCAACACGCAGGCGGGGTAGCTGACGGCCAAATCGTGGCAGGAGATCAGGCGACCGAAACGGACCAGGGGCGAGTTCCTCAGCGAGTCGAACTGGAGGCTGCCACCGTCCGGTTTTGCGGCGACTCGGGGGACGGGATGCAATTGGCTGGGACGCAGTTGACTAACACATCGGCGTTGGTTGGCAACGATGTGGCCACTTTTCCGGACTACCCCGCCGAGATTCGTGCTCCTCGGGGCACCCGGGCGGGGGTCAGCGGGTTCCAGATCCATTTCGCCAGCCGGCGAATATTCACTCCGGGCGACTATGTCGATGCGTTGGTGGCCATGAACCCGGCCGCTTTGGTCACCAACCTGAAGGACCTCCGTCCGGGGGGCGTAGTGATTGTCGACAGCGACAGCTTTACCAAGCGGGACTTGGACTTGGCCAATCTCCGCTCCAACCCCTTGGAAGACGGCACCCTGGCTGGCTACCAAGTTTTTCCGGTGGAGATCACCCGGCTGACCCGGTTGGCGGTCAAGGACTTGGGGTTGGGGACCAAGGAGGCGGATCGTTGCCGGAACTTTTTTGCGCTGGGCTTGGTGTACTGGTTGTTCGACCGGCCCCTGGAGCCCACGTTGAAGTTCATTGTGGAGAAATTCGGCAAGCGGCCGGACGTGGCCGAGTCGAACCGCCGCGCCCTCTTGGCAGGCTACAACTACGGGGATACCACAGAGGTCTTTGCGCATCGCTACGTCGTGGACCGGGCCGCGTTGCCGCCGGGGCGCTACACGCACATCACGGGCAATCAGGCGCTGGCGTGGGGATTGATGACGGCGGCCAAGTTGAGCGGCTGCGAATTGTTTTTCGCCAGCTACCCCATCACGCCCGCCAGCGATATTCTGCATGAGCTTTCCAAGCGGAAGAACTTCGGGGTGCGAACATTCCAGGCCGAGGACGAGATCGCTGCGATGACGGCCGCCATCGGGGCGGCCTTCGGCGGCGCGATGGGGGTTACCGCCACCAGCGGCCCGGGGTTATCGCTCAAGACCGAGGCGATGGGGCTGGCGGTCATGACCGAGTTGCCGGTGTTGATCATCGACGTGCAGCGGGCCGGGCCCAGCACGGGGATGCCCACCAAGACCGAGCAGGCCGATTTGAACCAGGCGTTGTTTGGGCGTCACGGCGAGTGTCCGATGCCGGTTTTGGCGGCCGCCAGCCCAGCCGACTGCTTCGACGTGGCGCGTGAAGCCTGGCGCATCGCCGTCGGCTACATGACCCCCGTGCTCATCCTGAGCGACGCCTATTTGGCCAATGGCTCGGAGCCTTGGCGGATTCCCCGGCTGGCCGACCTGGAGCCGATCGAGGTCCATCATCCGGGGCCAATTAGCAACGGGCATCCGTTCTTGCCATACCAGCGGGACGAGCGGCTGGCCCGGCCCTGGGCCCTGCCGGGCACGCTTGGGCTTACCCATCGCATTGGGGGCCTGGAGAAGGAGGACATTACCGGCGAGGTCAGCTACGATGGGGCTAACCATCAGCGCATGGTGGAATTGCGGGCCAGGAAGGTGGCCGGCATCGCCCGGGACTTGCCGCCTCAGGTGGTCGAAGGGCCCCAGCGCGGGCGACTGTTGATCGTGGGCTGGGGGGGCACGTATGGGGCTATTGCCAGCGCGGTCCGTCAACTGTGGGAGCGTGGGGCCTCGGTGGCCCACGCCCACCTGCGGTACTTGAACCCTCTGCCCGCCAATTTGGGCGAAATCCTGAGCCGCTACGAGCGCGTGCTGGTTCCAGAACTGAACCTCGGTCAGCTCCGCCGCTTGCTCCGCGCGGAATACTTGATTGATGTCCAAGGGTTGAACAAAACCACGGGCCGGCCGTTTACCGTGGGTGAAATCACCGCTGCGGCGGAAAAACTGCTGGCCTGACCCAACACCGTGCCAGGTCGGGCGGCGCCGTCCGCCCCAGGCCGAAACCCACCCGGTTAGTGCACTATGTCTGCCGATACCCAAGCCCCTGTGCGACTGACTCCCGCCGATTACGCCAGTTCTCAGGATGTACGCTGGTGCCCTGGCTGCGGCGACTATGCCATTTTAGCCCAGATGAAAAAAGTGCTGGCCGGCCTGGGCATCCCCAAAGAAAAGCTGGTGTTCATCTCGGGGATCGGCTGCTCCAGTCGGTTCCCCTATTATCTGGATACCTACGGGGTGCATTCGATCCACGGGCGGGCGCCGGCTTTGGCTACCGGGCTGAAGATCATGCGCCCGGACCTCTCGGTATGGGTGATCACCGGCGATGGCGACGGGCTGAGTATCGGCGGCAATCACTTGCTGCATTGTATCCGCCGCAATCTGGACATCAACATCGTGCTTTTCAATAACCGCATTTACGGGCTTACCAAGGGGCAATATTCGCCGACTTCGCCCCTCGGTCAGGTAACCAAAAGCACGCCGTTTGGTGCCATCGATAACCCGCTGCACATCCTCTCGGTGGCCATTGGGGCCGAAGCGACCTTCGTGGCCCGCACGGTCGATGTGCACGTCCAGCACTTGGCCATGGTTTTGCAGCGGGCCGCAGAGCACCGCGGCACGTCGTTTGTCGAGGTGTACCAAAATTGCGTGGTCTTCAATGACGGGGCCTTCCACTACGCCACCGACAAACAGCTTCGCGGCGACTACACGCTGGAGCTGGAACACGGCAAGCCGCTGGTGTTCGGCAAGAACCGCGACAAGGGGATTCGCCTCAACGGGCTGGAGCCGGAGATCGTAACGCTGGGCAACGGCATCACGGAAAAGGACCTGCTGGTCCATGACGAAAAGGCGCCGCAACCCAGCTTGGCCTACTTGCTCAGCCGGATGCACTACCCCGATTTTCCGGAGCCCATCGGCGTCTTTCGCGCAGTGGACCGCCCCAAGTACGACGAACTGCTCAACGCCCAAATCGCAAACGCTATCGCCAAGCAAGGGCCCGGCGATCTGGAGAAACTTTTTGCCTCGGGCGATACCTGGGTGGTACCGTAGCCGGCCATGAGGCCGCGCTTGCAAGGCACCGCCCGAATGCAGGACCTAGCACAAGAGAGGCCCAGGTTTATGGCCGTGCGGCGGGCTACAGGGTACCTCGGCCGGCAGACTGCCTTCACCGAGTGAGGCTGGAATTGGAGCGCAGCACCACCAAGGGCATCGTAGGACTGCTCCAGGTCAGGGGGCGGAAGAAATTGCCCGACGACCAAGCCGGCCCGTAGTCACCGTAAAGCCGGTCCGGATGAACCACCGGCCGCGACTTCGAGATCCCATACCACTTCAGCGCCGTCAGACGCCGGATCCGCTCGGCGGCATGATACTCGGCCTTTTGGCGGACGGCCATTTTGGGATCTTGATACTGCCGCATCGCCTGTTCGTAGAACCACATTTCCGGGGTGGCAGCCAACTCGCCCGGGGAGATCGTCACTGTGGGTTTTGGCGGGCTCGTCTTGCCCGGCGATTGGGCGGCCACCGGCGCTGCCCAGGCCAAAGTGATCGCCAACGCAGAAAAAGCAAACCATCGCATGGACGGATCTCCGTGATTGTGCTGAAGCTGAATCACCGCGGCCACCTGCACCGACGAGACCGGCGCGGCGTCCCCGCCGGAAGTCCTAGTATCCCATTCGGCACGGGCACAACGGGCACATTAGGCGGAGTTTGTGGATTTTTCCGGCTGGGGCAGGTGCGTCTTTCCTCCGACTGTCGCGGGCCGGCTACCCCCCTTTATGGCATTCCATCGCAACCTGCCAGGGAGCCTGTGCGTCCTAACTCGCTTCCGTTTTAAGGGTTGCGGGGCCCAATCGGCGTGCTCGCCGACGCCTTTGGGAAAACCGCTCCATTCCGGCTACAATACGGTGGCGATGCATGCCTAAGTGGCGGTCGTGGCAGCACGCCCGAACGATTGGCGCCGTGGCGTCTGCGGCTGGTGGCGGTACAGGTCCTCGAGCATGATTGAACGGGTGGTGCAGCGGGTCGAGGCGGGCCAGAGCCTGTCCGTGGCAGAGATGGAAGAGACCATGGACGTGGTAATCCAAGGGCAGTGCCCCGAGGATCTGGTGGCTCGACTGCTTTTGGCGCTACGCCGAAAGGGCGAGACGGTAGAGGAAGTGGCCGGGGCCGCCACCGCGCTGCGCAAGCATGTGTGCCCTATTCGGTCGCGCCGGTCGGACGTGTTGGATACGTGCGGCACGGGAGGCGACGGCTCGCGGACCTTCAACATCAGTACCGCCGCTGCTTTGGTGGCGGCCGCGGCCGGCGTGCCCGTGGCCAAGCATGGCAATCGGGCGGTAACCAGCCGCAGCGGCTCGGCCGACGTGTTGGCGGCCTTGGGGGTGAACATCGAGGCCGATGTGGCCCGCGTCGAAGCCTGCCTGGAGGAGCTGGGCATCTGCTTTTGTTTCGCCCCGCTGCTGCACCAGGCGATGCGGCACGTTGCGCCGGTCCGAAAGCGTCTGGGGGTGCCTACCATCTTCAACCTCTTGGGGCCCCTGACCAATCCCGCCGGCGCAACGCGGCAACTTTTGGGTGTGGGGCGCCGAGACCTCCAACCCCTGCTGGCCGAGGCCCTGAGGCTGTTAGGGACGCGGCGGGCGGTGGTGGTGCATGGGCTGGAGGGACTGGACGAAGTCAGCCTGAGCGGTCCGACTTGTGCGGCCCAGGTCGGCCCGGATGGCGTCCAGTGGTTCCAATGGGAGCCAGCCGATTTCGGCGTGCCCGCGCAGGCCATGGACGACTTGGTGGTCGAAGGTCCCCAGCACAGCGCGGAGGTGATTCGCCGGGTCCTGGCCGGGCAACGAGGGCCGGCTCGCGACGTGGTGATCCTCAACGCGGCGGCTGCCCTGTGGGTGGCTGGCCGCGCCGAATCCCCCGCTGCCTGCGCCCGCATGGCGGCCGAGGCCATCGACAGCCGCGCAGCCGAAACTTTGCTGGCCCGGTTGGCCGAACGCACCCACGCCTGACCCCCTCCGAAGTGTGCAGTGCCGGTGCACGGGAGCACTGCTTCTGACGAAGCAGTGGCACACGGCGCATGGGTTGGGGGGTGTGCCACTGCTTGCCGGAAGGCAAGCAGTGCCGGTGCACGGGAACACTGCTTCTGCGAAGCAGTGGCACACGGCGCACGGGTTGGGGGGTGTCCCCCTGCTTGCCGGAAGGCAAGCAGTGCCGGTGCACAGGAGCACTGCTTCTGACGAAGCAGTGGCACACGGCGCACGGGTTGGGGGGTGTGCCCCTGCTTGCCGCAAGGCAAGCAGTGCCGGTGCACGGGAGCACTGCTTCTGCGAAGCAGTGGCACACGGCGCATGGGTTGGGGGGTGTGCCACTGCTTGCCGGAAGGCAAGCAGTGCCGGTGCACGGGAGCACTGCTTCTGACGAAGCAGTGGCACATGCAGAGGGTTGGGGTGGTGCGACTTGACGCGGGACTCGGCAGCGGAGACACTGTTGGTCGGAAGGCGCCCCGGTTTTCTGGGGAAAAAGACGCCGCAAGCCAAATTGTGTCAATAGAGGAGCGGAAAATGTCTTCGCGTCAGCCGTTGACGGGGCCTAAGGCCGCTTCGCGCCGTGTGTTTTTGAAAGGGGCTGGGGCCGCAGCCGCTGCGCTGTCTATTGAGCGTGGGGCGCACGCGGCCGGCAGCGACATCATCAAGATCGGGCTCATTGGTTGCGGCGGTCGGGGAAGCGGTGCGGCGGTCAATGCCATGAACGCCGGGTTGGACATCCGGCTGGTGGCCATGGCCGACATCTTCGAGCAGTATGCCCGCGGCGCCCGAGACCGGCTGAAGCAGGCTCGGGCCGAGCAGGTCGATGTTCCCGACGAACGCCTGTTCGTGGGGTTCGACGCCTATCAGAAGGTCATCGAGTGTGTGGATGTGGTGCTGATTGCCGCCGCGTCGCACTTCCACCCGCTCCATTTGAAGGCCGCCGTGGATGCCGGCAAACACGTCTTCTGCGAAAAGCCCCATGCCGTGGATGTGCCGGGGCTGAAGCTGGCCATGGCCGCCGGCCAAGAGGCGAGGAAAAAGAACCTGGCCTTGGTATCCGGCCTGTGCTGGCGCTACGATCCCGGGGTGCGCGAGGCCATGAAGCGCATCCGCGACGGGGCTATCGGCGAGATCGTGGCCATTCAGGAAACCTACATCACCTCGCCCTATGGACTCCGGGAGCGGCAGCCCGGCTGGTCCGAAATGGTGTATCAGTATCAGAACTGGTACCACTTCAACTGGCTTTCGGGCGACCAGACGGGCCAGCAGCTCATCCACAGTCTGGACAAGGCGTCGTGGGCCCTGGGGGACCAGCCGCCGGTGGTGGCTTGGGGCCTGGGCGGCCGGCAGGTGTGCGTCGAGCCCAAGTATGGCGATCAGTTCGACCACCATGCGGTGGTGTTCGAATATGCCAGTGGCGTCCGCGTCTTCGGCTTCTGCCGCGATCAGCTCAATTGCTACAACGAAACTTCGGACGTGATCTTCGGCACCAAGGGTCGGGCCATCCTGCCCAGCCGGCCTCGCATCGAAGGGCAAAACGAGTGGGTGTACAAGGGCCCCAAGGTGAGCATGTACGATGTCGAACACAAGGAGCTGTTCGACTCGATCCGGGCGGGCAAGCCCATCAACAATTCGGATTACATGTTCACCAGCACTATGCTGGGCATCCTGGCGCAGATGGTCTGCTATACCGGACAACGGATTACTTGGGAACAGGCGATGCAGTCTAAACTCCGTCTGGGGCCGGATCGCTATGCTTTCGACGCCGAACCGCCGGTCAAGCCTGGGCCCGACGGCCGCTATCCCTGCGCTTTGCCCGGCGTGACGAAGTTCCAGTGAGGCGGTGGCGGGCGGCCTTGATGCTTTTGCGGAGTGCGGGGGCGAGGTGCCGCCGCAGGTTGCTGTTATCGATTCCTAGGCTCCTGGCTGGCCTGACGCCGGCATACAAAGGCGATCGCGTATGCGGAACCGTGAAGCGGTAGAACTGGTGTTCGAGCAGTCGCGTCCTGGCCGGCGTGCGGCGGTGCTGCCTGCGTGCGATGTGCCGCCGCAGCCGCTGGAGGAACTGGTGCCTGCCGAGCTTCTGGCGGCCGGACCGCTGCCCTTGCCCGAGTTGGCCGAGCCCGAGCTGGTCCGCCATTTCGTGAACCTTTCGACGTGGAACATGTCGGTCGATACCCACTTCTATCCGCTGGGGTCGTGTACGATGAAGTACAATCCCAAGCGGAACGAGCGGCTGGCCGGCCTGGCGGGCTTTGCCGAGGTGCACCCCTATCAGCCCGCCGAGACGGTCCAAGGCCTTTTGGCCCTGCTGTTCGATCTGCAGCAGATGCTGGCCGAGATCGCGGGTTTGCCCGCCGTCAGTCTCCAGCCGGCTGCCGGGGCCCACGGCGAGCTGACCGCCTTGCTGATAGCCGCCGCGTATTTCCGCGAGGCGGGGCAGAAGCGGACCCGCGTGCTCATTCCCGATGTGGCCCATGGGACCAATCCGGCCAGTGCCTCCATGGCCGGCTTCGAGATCGTCCAGATCCGCAGCACGCCGCGAGGATGGGTGGACCTGGACGATCTGACGGCCAAGCTCGGTCCCGACTGCGCTGTTTTCATGATTACCAACCCCAACACGCTGGGCCTGTTCGACGGGCAGATGCCTGAGATCGCCCGCCGCGTCCATGGTGCGGGCGGGCTGGTGTACCTGGACGGCGCGAATCTGAATGCCATTCTGGGAATCGTCCGTCCTGGGGACCTCGGGGCCGACATGATGCACTTCAACCCGCACAAGACCTTCAGCGGTCCGCATGGGGGTGGCGGGCCTGGCGCTGGGCCTGTGGCGGTCGCGGAAAAGCTGGCTGCGTATCTGCCCGTGCCCGTCGTGGTTCGCACCGGCGATGCGTATCGCCTCGATTACGAGCGGCCCAGATCCATCGGGCGCGTGCGGAGCTTTTTCGGCAATACCGGCGTGCTGATCCGCACCTACTGTTATCTGCGCACGCTGGGACCGTTGGGGCTGCGCCGCGTGGCGGAAAATGCGGTGCTCAATGCCAACTATCTCCTGGCCCGCATCAAGCGCCTGTTGCCTGTGCCCCATGGAGAGCGGTGCATGCACGAATTCGTGGCGTCGGCGGCCAGCCTGAAGGCCGAGCGAGGCATCACCGCCATGGACATCGCCAAGCGGCTGTTGGATTACGGCTTCCACGCGCCGACTGTGTACTTTCCGCTGACCGTTCGCGAAGCTTTGATGATCGAGCCTACGGAGACGGAAAACAAGGCGACGCTGGATGCCTGGGCGGACGCCTTGGAGCAAATCCTTCAGGAGCCTGCCGAGGTGCTCCACGAGGCGCCCCAGACCACGCCGATCTCGCGGCCTGATGAGGTCCGTGCGGCCCGCCAACCTGTGCTCGCCTGGAAACCGCAAAAGTGAACGCCTGCCGTTTGCTGTGCGACGGCGCCCAGTCTGGCCCGTGGAACATGGCCGTGGATCAACTGCTGTTGGATCGCGCGGCCCGGGAAGACCTGTGCTTTTGGCGTTTCTACCGCTGGGAAAAGCCCACGCTGTCGCTAGGCTATTTTCAGGCCCTGGCCGACCGGGTGCGGCACCCGGCCAGCTTGGCCTGTCCAGTGGTGCGCCGGCCCAGCGGCGGCGGAGCGATCGTTCACGATTTGGAGCTAACCTATGCCATAGCGGTGCCGCCCGCTCTTGGGGGGGCCAGGCGGCACAAAGAACTGTACGGCCTCATTCACCAAACTCTCATCCACGTGCTGGCTGATTGGGGAATCCGGGCCTCGCTTTATGAGTCTAAAGAGGCCGCTATACATGGCGAAGAGCCCTTTTTGTGCTTCCAGAGGCGTACGGCAGGCGATGTGGTAGTGGGGCAGTACAAAGTGGCCGGCAGCGCCCAGCGCCGCTCGGCGGCGGCGCTGCTCCAGCATGGCAGCGTGCTGCTGGGGCGTTCGCCGGCCGCGCCGGAATTGCCCGGGTTGGATCAATGGGCCCGTTGCCCCATGGACGCCCACACGGTGGCTGAAGCTTGGCTCGCTATTTTGCGGCGGACTTTGCATTTGGAGTTTGAGCCGTACCACCTGTCAAGGGGGGATGAGCTGCTGGCCCGTAGGTGGGCTGAGCAAAAATACGCCTCGCCGGTGTGGACGGCTCGCCGGTGATCGTCCGATGCTCATGCGCAGCGGGAGGCGTGGAAAAAGAATCGGCCGAAAACGCGCGCCGTGGCTTTGACGGCAGCCGGGGGCCAGTGGTAGGATAAAAGCGGATGCAGGCGTTCGCCGGGGGCGGGGGTTGCATCGCAATGCGAAAGGTGCATACTATTGGGGAGTTTTGGCTGGTTCGGTCTTCCAAAGAGGTGGCTCCGCCCGCACTGTTCCCAGCTATAACGATCTCTTCTGTGGAGTGACCCAGACAATGGAAGTGAAACTTGTAATGACCGGCGGAAAAGGTGCCGCCCAAGAGGTGGTGGTGACCGGGCCGCGGTTTTTCATCGGCCGAGCCGAGGATTGCCAACTCCGTCCCCGCAGCGACCTCATTAGTCGTCACCATTGTGTGATCCTTCAAGAGGAAGGCTTGCTGTTGGTGCGCGATCTGGGGAGCAAGAACGGCACGTTCGTCAATGGCCAGCGCGTGGTGACCGAGGCCGAGTTGCATTCCGGCGACCTGCTGAAGGTAGGGCCGCTGGAGTTCGAGGTGCGGGTTGTAGGTGCGCCGGCGGCGGCCCCGCCCTCCAAGCCAGCAACCCCGCCACCGCCCGAGCCGCCCGCCGCAAAGAAACCCAAGGTCCGCAGCGTGCAGGAGGCAGCGGCCCGCACCGTCGGTTCGGCCACCGGCCCTGCCGATGAAGATGATGTCAGCCACTGGCTCTATGAAGACGAGGTGAGCGGTTCGTTGACCGAGACGAACACCATGGAGCCGACGCGGGCCGCCAAGGCCCCGGCTGCCCCTGAGCCGCCCAAGGCCGCTCAGCCCCCGGTGCCTCCTGAGGAGGAAGTCTTCGAAGGCGAAGAACCCGAGGAGAAGCCCAAATCCAAGGCCGAGGCCTTCCAGATCCCTACCAAGCCCAAAGGTCCCGCTACCGGCAGCAGCAAGGAGTCGGCCGCCGACGCCTTGAAAAGTTTCTTCAAACGCAAGTAAAAAGGCCATTGCGTGACGCCTAACGATCGGCCCGCCCAATCGGCCGCCCTCTTGGGGCTGGCATTTGACGCGGAGGACGGCCACACGCGCCTCACTCGCGGCACGAACTTCGTCCTGCTCGGCGGCAGTCAGGAGACGCACGCCCTGCTTCAGGAGACGGCCATCAAGATCAACGAACGCCTCGACCGTTCGGGCCGCCGTCTGGAAGATGTCCCCCTGCGGGAGCTCAGGGACATCTGCCGCGAGGTGGTCGAATCGATCGGCCGCAAACGATAGCTACCCACTTTCCTGCCGGGCCACTTTCGGGGCCTTCTGGCACGTTGCTTCTCGGCTGGCGGGAGCGGCGTCCCTCTTGTGGCTGAACCGTTGCCTTTGGCTAAGGAATCGCGGCCGTCGCCGGTTGCAACCGCTACCATTGCGGCGGCAGAAAGAACCGGCTCAGCTGCTTAATTTGCCAAAACCGCACGTCTTTCCCAGGCGGTCAAGTCTCGCTGTCTTGGCGGCCGATTGGTTGACTGTCGCGATTCAACCACCTGCGCATAACACAGGTTTTCCCTCCGTCGAGGGATCGCTGCCATGGGACGCGCCAAAAAGACGGCCGCAAAACGTCCTTCGGACACTAAAGCGATAAAAGATCATACGGCTTCCGGGATTTCCCCCCAGACAGCGGGTGCGGAAAATAGTGGCCCTGCTGACAAGGCCGTGGCCATCGACCGTCGCACCGGGCAGGACCGCCGCAAAACCCCCGACCGGCGCAAGCAGAATCTTCCGGTGGCGGTCGAGCGACGCAAGCTCCAGCGGCGGGCCAAGGTCAATCGCCGCCGCCAGATCGACCCTACCACTTGCGAGAGGGACTACACGGCCGACGAAATCGAGTTCATGAACGCCCTGGACCAGTACAAACGGACCAGCGGCCGGATGTTCCCCACGTGCAGCGAGATCCTCGAGGTCATTCGCAAGCTGGGCTACGAGAAGCGGCCCACACCCGTAGTGCAGGATCCCCTGGCCCTGCCGGCCATCCCGGTAGCCGACATCTTTTGCCCCGCCCGTTCCGGCTGAAGGGCCTTCCACACCGTGCGTGGTCCGGAGGCCGGGGCCCGTTGGTTCGGCAGGCGCTGAAGAGCGCCCCGCTGTGGTTTTTGGCGGGGCTCTTTGGCCCCCCACGTCCCCTGTGGTAGTCTTGCTGATCGGAAACCCCGGGGCCCGTAGCCGTGGACCCTTACCTCTTGTTCAAGCAGTTGGGCATTTCGCTGCTGTTGGGCCTGCTGGTAGGGCTCCAGCGGGAGCACGTGGCGACGCGGCTGGCCGGCGTGCGGACTTTTCCGCTGATTACGGTGCTTGGGACGGTGGCGGCTTTGTTGGCCCGCCACTTCGGCGGTTGGGTGATTGCGGCCGGCTTCGTGGGGATCGCTGCCAGCCTCCTCTGGTCCGACCGGCGTTCCGGTGTCCTGCCCGACTACGACCCCAACACGACGACCCGCGTGGCGGCCCTTTTGATGTACGGCGTAGGGGCTTTGTTGACGCTGGGTCCGCGGGAATTGGAAGCCGCCATCGCCATCGGCGGCGGCGTGGCAGTGCTCTTGCAATTCAAGCCGCAGCTCCACGGTTTCGTTCATCGGTTGGGCGAGACCGACGTAAAGGCCATCATGCAGTTCGTGCTGATCACCTGCATCGTGCTGCCTGTACTGCCGGATGCCACGTATGGACCGCTTGGGGTGTTCAACCCATTCCGCACCTGGTTGTTGGTGGTGCTCATCGTGGGTATCAGCCTGGGGGGATATATCGCCTATAAGTTTTTGGGGCAGGATGCCGGGATCGTGCTGGCGGGGATTCTGGGCGGGGCGATCTCCAGCACGGCCACCACGGTCAGCTACTCGCGGCAGGCCCGCGCCGGCGGTGCCGAAGCGACCCTGGTGGCCGCCACCGTGATCATGATCGCCTCGGCGGTGGTGTTTGTCCGGGTGATGCTGCTGGTGGCCATAGTGGGAAGCGAGTTCCTTCCGGCGATTGCGCCACCCCTGAGCGTGCTGTTGGGGCTGAGCGTGGTGCCTGCCTTGGTGGGATGGAACCAGGTGCGGCACCACAAGGTGACTCTTCCAGAGCCGGAAAACCCCACGCAACTCCGCTTGGCCGTGTTTTTCGCCGCGCTGTACACGGTAGTGCTGATGGCTTTAGCGGCCACGCGGCAGTACTTGGGCCAGCAGGGTCCAGAAGCGGCATACGCGGTCGCCGCAGTGTCCGGTCTGACGGATATGGACGCCATTACCCTCTCGACGGTGGAGATGGCGGCCCGAGACCCCGTCACGGCGGAGCACGGCTGGCGCCTGCTGGTGGTGGCTGCGCTGGCCAATCTGGTCTTCAAGGCCGGGGTGATTGGCGTGTTAGGCCAGGGCCGTCTGTTGCGGAAAATCGGCCCCTTCTTCGCCTTACCCTTGTTGGGCGGCCTGGTGCTGCTGGGGCTTTGGCCGGGGTAAGAGACTTTCTCGGGCGCCGGGATCGGCTTGGGCCATTGACGACGTGGCGGTCGGCCAAGCCGCCGGCGGCCTTACCGGGGCCTACTGTCGCCCGCCGCCCCCTGCGGTATAATCCATTATGTCATTTCTGCCGCAACGGGGGGTGGGGGAACCCGCGGGCATGGCCTTTGGGGGGCCCATGCGATGAACCGAAGCGTCATCACGCCGCCGGACGAGCCAGCCAGCCCCGAAGGGATCAAGGCCGGCGGCTGGTGGCACACGTCGGCGCAGCCGGAGCGATTGGTTTGTGATCTCTGTCCACGGGGTTGTACTTTGGGGCCGGGGGACCGCGGCTTCTGTTTCGTCCGGCAGAACCTGGGGGGCCAGATCGTTTCGACCACCTACGGCCGCAGCACCGGGTTCTGCATCGATCCCATCGAAAAAAAACCGCTCAACCATTTTTATCCAGGCACGGCAGTATTGTCGTTCGGCACCGCAGGATGCAACCTGGGGTGCAAGTTCTGCCAGAACTGGTCCATCTCCAAATCGCGCGAAGTGGATCGCTGCGCCGAACAGGCGATGCCGGAGGACATCGCCTACACGGCCCGGCAGTTGGGCTGCCACAGCGTGGCCTTTACCTATAACGACCCTATCGTTTGGGCCGAATACGCCATCGATACCGCCCGAGCGTGCCATGAGCTGGGCATCCGAACCGTAGCGGTAACGTCGGGTTACATCAGTCCCGCCGCGCGCGAGTCCTTGTTTGCGGTAATGGATGCCGCCAATGTGGACCTGAAGGGCTTTACGGAAGACTTCTACTGGAAGTTGACCAGCGGCCATCTGCAGCCGGTCCTGGACACTATTGCCTGGCTGGTGCGGCATACCGGGGTCTGGGTCGAGCTGACCAATCTCGTCATTCCTCGGGCCAACGACTCGCTGGAGGACATCCGCCGGATGTGCGACTGGATTCTGGCGGAACTGGGGCCCGAGGTGCCGTTGCACTTTACGGCCTTCCACCCTGATTTTCGCTTGCGGGATCGGGGGCCCACCCCGCCAGAGACTCTTTTGGCGGCCTATGAAGTGGCGCGGTCCGCTGGGCTGCACTACGTGTACACCGGCAACATCAGCGACCCGGAGCATCAGAGCACATACTGCCCCGGCTGCGGTCGCGTCGTGATCGAGCGCGATGGGTACTGGCTGGGGGAGTATGCGCTTGACGGGGATCGCTGCCGGCATTGCGGCACGCGGATTTCGGGCCGGTTCGGCGACGGGCCGGGCGACTGGGGCGGCCGGCGCCAGCCGGTGCGGATTCGGCGGGCCCCTTCGGCCGCGCCTGCCAAGGCCGCCAATCCGCCGGGCCGGTCTCCACCCGTGGAGTCGAAGGGAGGTTCGACCATGCGTGCCAATAGCTCGAAATCGGAGAATCCGACACATTCGGACAACCCGAATGCTTCGGCCAGCGCCGCGGGAAACGAAGGTGGCCAGTTGCAACCCGCCGAAGCCTCGCCGCCCCGCCCGCAGCTTACGCCGGCCGACGAAGAACGCATCTTTCGGGCTGCGGGCCAGCGCGTAGCTGCCGCGGTGTGTGGCCAGCCCAGCGGGCCCCTGGACGAGGCGCTCGGCGAGGCCGCGGGGGCCAACCTGTTCGGCTCCTTTGTCAGCCTCAAGCGGGCAGGCCAGTTGCGTTCGTGCTGCGGGTACCTGGGGCCGGCGGTCCCCCTGGCCGAAGCCTTGGATCATGCCGCCGTCCGTGCCGCCCGCGAAGACCCTCGTTTCCCCCCCATCTCGCCAGCGGAGCTGGAACATCTGGATATGGAAGTGTGGCTCCTCTGGGGGGCGAAAACGGTACCGTTCCGCGGCGAGGAGCGGGTCAAGGCCATCGAAATCGGCAAGCATGGTGTGCAGATTTCCCGGGGCCATCACCGGGGACTGTTGTTGCCGAGCGTGGCAGTGGAGCACGGGCTGGACGCCGCCGGCTTTCTGCGCCAAGTGTGCCTCAAGGCCGGTCTGCCTCCTCACGCGTGGCGCGAGGACGATACCACCCTGGTAACCTTCGAGGGGTACGCCATCCGCGGCAAGCTGAAGTCGGCACTGGGCGAGATGGCCTCCCGGTTGCCAGAGGTGGCCCCGGGCGGACCGACTCCTAAAGAATTGGCCGATCTCTTGGCCTTTTGCCGCCGGAATGTGATCGACCTGGCCCGCGGGTATACCCCCAGCTATTATCTGCCCGGGGGGTTCGATGGCGGCGTTTGCGGGGCTGTGCTGACCATGCGATTGCCGCGGGTTACCGAGCCGCTGACGTACCCCAAATTGGTCCTTCGCGGGGAACTGCCCTTGCAGGCCACCTTGTTCGAGTTGTGCGAAAACGCCGCGCGGAGACTCCAGTCGGCGCGGTTGGACTCAGCGGCCATGGATCGCATCTCCTGCGGGCTGAGCGTCTTTTGGGATCCCGCGTTACACGGCACGTTGTCCGAACCGGATTTGTCCGGCGTGGATCCGGAACGGCGGGCGGTGCTGGTCTCCGATGGCCGGACGTGGGGTTTGGCGTTCGATCCGGCCCGCCCGGCCAGCGAACTGCTGGAGACCGCCTGCGAACGGGCAAGGTTGCGTGGTTCGCCTAACGCCCAGGTGGCCAGCTTCTCGGTCGTGTCCAGCGAGCCCCGTTTGGTGACAAGCAACGCCCCGCGAGCAGAGCCGGGCCCCACCGTTCGTCCCCCCGCGGCGGCGGGCCAGTACTACCCTCTGGAACCCCATGCGGTCGAAGAGTGGCTAGCCCAGATGATTCCCGCCTCCCGGACGCCGGAGCCGTGGGCCGGTGCCCTGGTACCCCACGCAGGGTGGAAATACTGCGGCCGGCTGGCCGCGGCGACCCTGGCGCGGATCCAGTTCCCTTCGCGGGCAATCGTGATCTGCCCGAAGCACACCCGCCCTGGAGCAATGTATGCGGTTGCGCCGCACCACGTGTGGGCACTTCCGGGCCGCAATCTCGAATCCGATCCCGATCTGGCCCGAATGCTGGCCGAGCGGGTCACCGATTTCGCCCTCGACTCCGAATCGCATCGCCGCGAGCATGCCATCGAGGTACTACTTCCGCTGATTGCGCGCCTTTCCCCCCAGACGAAGGTGGTTGGCGTCGTTCTCTGGCACGCATCCTTGGATCAGATACGCCGTTTTGCGGACCAAATGGCCGAGGTCCTGCGCGAGTTGCCCGAGTTGCCGCTGTTGGTCATCTCCACCGACATGAACCACTATGAGGAGGACCAATGGACCCGCAAAGTGGACCGGCTGGCACTGGATGCGTTGCAAACCCTCGACCCGGCAAAGGTTTACGAAACGGTTCGCAGCAATAAGATCAGCATGTGTGGCGTGGTGCCGGCCGTGCTGGTCATGGAAACTCTACGCCGCCTGGATCGGTTGCACCGATGCGAGCTGGTGGGGTATTGCACAAGCGGCGACATCAGTGGGGACCGCGACCATGTGGTGGGCTATGCCGGCATGCTTTTTGGATAGGCCGGAAGGAGAGCGGGCGCTTGCCACTTTTTTGCAATGCCGCTTGACCTAAATCAATGCCCGCCGATTGCCCGGCGGGCATAATTGTGCGCAGGCGGGGAGCGCCTGAACAGAACTTGGCAGCCGAGAGGTCCCGATTAGCTGGTTTGGTGGAAATCAGCGGTCCAGATCAGTGGCCACCATGCATCGACAGACAGGCAACACGGGTCCGCGGATTGGGCGGGAGCGCCGGACGGTGCGGGCGATGATCGAGATTTTCTGCCGCGGCCATCACGGCCGGCAGCCTTCGCTTTGCCCGCAGTGCCAGGAGCTTTGGGATTATGCCAGCCGGCGGCTGGCGTTTTGCCGGTTCGGCGAGGACAAGCCGACGTGCGCCCAATGCCCCATCCACTGCTACAAGCAGGCCATGCGCGACCAGATCAAGGCGGTGATGCGGTATGCAGGCCCGAGAATGCTATGGCGGCACCCGCTGTTGGCCCTTTTGCATAGTTGGGACGGCTGGCGCAGCCGCCGGAGGTCAGCCGCCGTGCAGCCGCCCCACCCCTGAGGGCGGCAACGCGCTGGCCGTGTTGCGCCCTCCCATTTTGGTAACCATCCGCCGGAGTTCCGCGCTATGCGTACCGTACGCCGCAAAATGATCGAGATCGACGAGTCGAAATGCGATGGCTGCGGCCAGTGTGTTACGGCCTGTGCGGAAGGGGCCATCGCTATTCGGGACGGGAAGGCCCGGCTGGTCTCCGAGGTGTATTGTGATGGCTTGGGAGCCTGCGTGGGGCATTGCCCCCAGGGCGCCTTGCGTGTGATCGAGCGCGAGGCAGCCCCTTTCGACGAAGAGGCGGTGCAGGAGCATATCCGCCGGCAGGCGGAGCAGGGGGCGGCGCCGCAGGCGGCCGGCGTTTGCCCGGGCAGCCGCCTTGCGGTGTTCCCCGCAGCATTGGCCGGCACTCCGCCCACACCGGTGGCCGCAGCCGCTTCCGCCCCCTGCCAGATGCAGGGGCCGGAGGAAGAGCCTTCGGCGCTGGGGCACTGGCCGGTGCAACTGCGCCTGGTGCCCCCCAGCGCCCCCTTTCTTTGCGACGCGGAGGTATTGCTGGTGGCCGACTGCGTGCCATTCGCCCTGGCCGACTTCCACCGCCGCTTTCTCCGTGGCCGCCCGGTACTGGTGGCCTGCCCCAAACTGGACGACTCCCGCGGGTATCTCGAAAAACTGGCGGCGATGATTGGCCAGGCCCGCTTGCGGAGCCTCACCGTGGTGCATATGGAGGTCCCGTGCTGCACGGGACTGGTGCGACTGGCCGAAGCAGCCCGCCAGCTTGCTGGCCAGCCCCTGCCCTTGGGCGAGGCCACGATTTCGATTCGCGGCCAGGTCCGTGAGGTGCGTCCCGCTGGCTGAGAGGAACGGGCGCGGTATAATCCGCGCCGGATTCGCTTTCGCTTCCCTCCAGCCGCAGCCTGCCGGATGAGCACGGTTCCGCTTTCGCGCGACGAGATTTGCGAACGCTTTCTGGACCAGCTTTCCTTCACGCCGTATCCGTTTCAGGAAGAGGCCCTTCTGGCATGGTTTTCCTCGGATGAAGGGGTGATGGTCTGCGCGCCGACGGGCATGGGCAAGACGGTCATCGCCGAGGCAGCGATGTTCGAGGCGCTGGTCAACGGTACCACGGCATATTACACCACGCCTCTGATCGCGCTGACCGAACAGAAGTATCGCGAATTGCAGTCGCTGGCGGTCAAGTGGGGTTTCTTTCCCGACGACGTAGGGCTGGTGACCGGTAACCGGCGCGAAAACCCGAATGCCCGCATTCTGGTGGTGGTGGCCGAGATTCTCTTCAACCGCCTGCTGCATCGCGACGCCTTCGATTTCAGCCGCACCAGCGCGGTGGTGATGGACGAGTTCCACAGT